>WNGJ01004579.1_pt1 | contig 22656 bp, 24 predicted proteins | sample 5400611 | NCBI WGS metagenome assembly WNGJ01 (sample SAMN13153375, study PRJNA577476) | soil metagenome | isolation source: 40 cm soil or saprolite under Garry oak tree replicate 1 | place: USA:California | collected 2016-06-15
ATGGGGTACGAAATCGCCGGCGGCCTGGGGGTGAAAATGGCTGACCCCAGCCGCGAGGTCTACGTACTGGTGGGCGACGGTTCGTATCTGATGATGGCGCAGGAGATTGTCACGTCGCTGCAGGAGAACATCACGCTCAGTCGGTGGGTGCGATTGGTGTTACAGGAACTTCCGTGGCTAACCGATTGGCCCGCAACGCAGACTTGATTCTGTCATTCGGCACACGCTACAGCGATTTCACGACTGCCTCGAAGACCGCTTTTCAGAATCCAGATTTGCGGTTCATCAATGTGAACGTTGCCGAGTTCGACGCTTTCAAGCACGCCGCTTTGCCGCTGGTCAGCGATGCCCGCACCACTTTGGAGGAGCTCTCCGGCGCGCTCGCTTCGTATCGCGTCTCTGAAGACTACCGCTCGGAGATATCTCGTCTCCGAAGCGAGTGGGCACCCGAAGTAGACAGGATCTACAGCCGGAGGCACGGTCCGCCGTTCAGCCAGGGAGAGGTGATCGGAGTGCTGAATGCCGCTCTTGGTCCGCGCGACGTGATCGTGTGTGCTGCAGGCAGCCTTCCCGGTGATCTGCACAAGCTCTGGCGCACTCGCGATCCCAAAGGCTATCACCTCGAGTACGGTTACTCTTGCATGGGGTACGAAATCGCCGGCGGCCTGGGGGTGAAAATGGCTGACCCCAGCCGCGAGGTCTACGTACTGGTGGGCGACGGTTCGTATCTGATGATGGCGCAGGAGATTGTCACGTCGCTGCAGGAGAACATCACGCTCAAATATCGTAATCAAGGAAAAGTCAGCGCCGTAATTCCTGTCGATTTCGTGGCGAATGCGGCCAGTCTGGGCGCGCATGCCGTGCGAGCGCGAACTCACGAGGAGCTGACGGAGGCTTTGGCTGGATTGAAAAAACAGACTCGCACCTCGGTCGTGGTCGTGGAGACCGACTATTACGATTCTGTCCCGGGCTATGAATCGTGGTGGGACGTGCCGATCGCTGAGGTCTCTGAATCGGAGTCCGTTCAGAAAGCCCGCAAGGCTCATGTCGAGGGCAGGAAGCGGGAGAGATATTTCTGGCCGCCTCAGCGGTGAAGCTGGATCTCGAGTCGTTATGAGGGTAGTTCTACAGTTGCGGTTTGACGAGGATGTGGAGCATGGGTGTTGGTGACCGCGCAGTGCAAGCACGAAGACTTTCGGAGAGAAACCGGCATGCATAAGTTGGGAGTCGGTGTACTTGGAGTGGGGGAAATGGGCCGGCGCCACGCGGAGAATCTCCGTCGCCTGATACCCGAGGCTCGCCTGGTAGCCGTGGCCGACATCGCCGCCACCCGGGCCAGGCAGGTGGCGGATGAACTTGAAATCGAGCATTCATTCGGCTGCTTTGAGGACATGCTCGCGCACAAGGACGTCAACTGCGTCGTGATCGCCGCACCCGACAAGTTCCACGCCCAGGCGATTCGCACCGCGGCGGCAGCTCGAAAACATATTCTTTCTGAAAAACCGCTGGCAACGAACCTCGCGGACGCCCACGCCGCTGTGGATGCCGTCGCCAAAGCAGGCGTCCACTTGCAGGTGGGGTTCATGCGCCGTTACGATCCCGCCTATTCTGCGGCGATGAAACGGATTGAAGCCGGCGAGATTGGAGAGCCCGTCCTGTTCAAGTCGATTGGGCGCGACAAAAATGCTCCGCCGATCTCCGCCTATCAGTCAAAGCTCAACGGCATGTTGCTCTACAACAACACGATTCACGATTTCGATCTCGCCCGTTGGCTCATGCGGGATGAAGTCATTGAGGCCCACACCTATGCCACCGTCGCGATTCGTCCCGAGGTTGCACAGTACGGCGACGTGGTGGCGGCTGTCGTTAACCTGAAATACCGCCGTGGTGCCATTGGCAATATCGAATCATTTGTGCAATCCACCTACGGCTATGACGTTCGGACTGAGATTGTCGGATCCGCCGGATCAATTTTGGTGGGAAGCTTCCGACAGACGCCCGCGACTTTCCTGACCAAGCATGGCGGCACGCAAATGCTTGCCGACCATTACCTGACACGGTTTGCGGAAGCGTACGTGGCTGAGGTCAGAGATTTTGCTCATAACATTTTGAACGACCGCCCGCCACAAATCACCGGCGAAGATGGCCTGCGCGCGCTCGAAATTGCGGTGGCGGCCGAAACTTCTTTTCGAGAAGGCAAGCCATGCGGCGTGAACCAAGTAACAGTATGAAAGCAACTGGCCGGAGGATTTCATGACCCAAACCATCGCCCCTGCAACCTACAAGAGTCCACTGCATGAGATGACGCAAACGACTCCGACCTGTCTGTGGAACGACTCGGCCTCGATCCAGGAGCTTACTTATTCGATCGAACACGGCGCAGTAGGGGCCACGTGCAATCCGGTGATTGTGCTCGGAGTGCTCAAGAAGGAAATGAGTCTCTGGAAGGATCGCATTCGCAGCTTGATCGACGAACGTTCTACCGCCACCGAGGATCAGATCAGCTGGCAACTGGTTCGTGAGATCTCAGTCAAGGCCGCGAGCTTGCTGCGGCCGGTCTTCGAAGCTCATCGGGGCAAGAATGGCCGGCTTTCCATACAGACGGACCCAAGATTGTTTCGAGATTCGAACGCCATCGTGGAGCAGGCTGAGGAATTCAACCGGCTCGCTCCCAATATGATCGTCAAAATCCCGGCCACCCGCGCTGGGATTCCAGCGGTTGAGGAAGCGACTTATCGCGGCATCAGCATCAACGCGACGGTTTCTTTCACGTTGCCGCAGTGCATCGCGGTCGCCGAAGCAGTAGAACGCGGGCTCAAGCGGCGCGAGCAAGAAGGCAAGGACATCACCGCAATGGGGCCGGTCTGCACGATCATGGTGGGGCGGTTGGATGACTGGCTGAAAGTGGTGGTGGAGAAAGAGAACATTGCGATTGACCCCGGGCACCTGGAATGGGCTGGGGTTGCGGTGTTCAAAAAGGCGTATCAGATTTTCCGCGAGCGAGGCTATCGTGTTCGTCTGCTTTCCGCGGCCTTTCGCAATCACATGCACTGGAGCGAGTTGATCGGCGGCGTCATTGTCATTTCACCGCCTTACTCGTGGCAGGTCCGCTTCAATGCCAGCGACATAGAGGTCTCCCCCCGCATTGATAACCCGGTCGATCAGAGAATCGTTGAGGAGTTGTCCAAGAAATTCACTGATTTCCGGCGGGCTTACAACGAGAAGGGCCTCTCGGTCGAAGAGTTCGATGCATTCGGTCCCAGTCGCCGGACGCTACGCCAGTTCATCGCCGCGTGTCATGATCTGGATGCTCTTGTGCGCGACTTTATGGTTCCGAACCCGGACGTTGCGTGATTGAAGTAACCAACGGCCCGGAATAACGCTTTCAACTGCCGGGTAAGACGAATCTGCCTCGAACTCAATTTATGGGCCATTGACGGGCGACACAGCGTCAGCCAGGCTCATCGTGACCATTGAGGAGTTTAAGAATTGAAGCAAATCTTTGGCGTGGGTGTGATTGGGATGGGTTGGATGGGAACCGTACACAGCCGGTCTTATCTTGCGGCTGCCGATCGCTTCCACGATAGTGGCTTCCAGGCAAAGCTCGTGGTCTGTGCGGATGACGTTGAGGAGAGGGCCAGGGAAGCCCAGGAGCGGTTTGGTTTCGAAGGTTACACAACTCGCTGGCAGGATGTGATTACCGACCCTCAAGTTCAAGTTGTCAATATCGCAACGCCGAATTACATGCACCTCGAGATTGTGAGAGCCGCAGCCGCAGCCGGAAAGCATATCTTTTGCGAAAAGCCCGTGGGCAAGGATCCGCGCGAGACCGCTGAGATCGAACGCTTGTCGCGCGAGGCCGGTGTTCTCACCTTTGTCGGGTACAACTACCGATGGTCTCCCATGGTGCAGTACGCGCGGCAACTTATCTGCGACGGGAAACTGGGGAGGCTCACCCACTTCCGAAGCCGGTTTTTTGCCGGCTACGCTTCCAACCCGCAAGGCGTGCTCTCGTGGCGATTCCAGCAGGAATTCTCCGGGTTGGGTGTCCTGGGCGACCTGATGTCTCACGTCGTGGACCTGGGCGTGACGCTCGCCGGCCCGATCAAGCGGGTGGTGGGCAATCGGGAGACGTTCTTACGAAAGCGGCCTTTGGCGGCACCCGGAGTCGGCACCCACTTCAGTGTAGGACAGGGAGGTCCGATGGGCGATGTAACCAACGAAGACTATGCCGGAGCGCTGGCGCAATTTGCTAACGGCGTGCAGGGCTGCCTGGAGGTTTGCCGGGTGATTCAGGGGCACAAGTGTCAGTTTGCCTTTGAGGTTGAGGGTACCAAGGGCGCACTCAGCTGGGACTTCGAACGCATGAACGAACTGAAGGTATTCGCTCCGGATGAAGACGGTGTCCATGACGGAACGGTCCGCATTGTGAGTGGTCCTCAGCACCCGTTTCACGCGCGATTTAATCCGGGCGCCGGTGTCGGATTGAGCTACGAGGACCTGAAAACCATCGAAGCCCACCAGTTCTTGAAGTCGGTCGCAGAAAAGCGCCAGGGAGAACCCGGTTTTGCCGAAGCTTTGCGGGTGGCGAAGGTTCTGGGAGCGATCGAGCGCACCTGGGAGAGCGAGAGATGGGAGAACGTCGAAAGCAGTCTGTAATGATTGCAGATAAAGACGACTCGAGAGCCAAGCGAAATTTTTCGTGAGTGGACTGAACTCGTGGCCGTCTCAATACCTATCGGATACGCAGTCGTAGGCCTGGGTAGCATCGTAGAGACCGCTGTTCTTCCCGCCTTCCGGAGTGCAAAGAAGTCCAAACTGGTGCCCTTGGTAAGCCATGATGAGTCGAGGGCCCAACAACTCGGCGCAAAGTTTGGCGTGAAGCACTGCTACTCATACGGAAACTACGCCGACTGCCTTAGACAACCCGGTGTTGATGCAGTTGTATCGCCTCGGTGAACAGCGCCCATGCCGAACAGACCATTCGTGCTGCGGCAGCAGGCAAACATGTACTCTGCGAAAAACCGATGGCGACGTTAGTAGAGGATTGCGGCCGGATGGTGGCGGCCTGCCAAGCCAACGGCGTTCGCCTGATGATTGCGTACCGCAAGTACTTTGAGCCGGGCAGTGTGGCGCTGAAAGAGCTGGTCACACGCGGTAAGCTGGGCCGCCTCAGGCACATTTTTTCGAGCTACACCGAGATCGTTGATCCCGGCAAAGCCAAGACCTGGCAACTGAACCAGAGGCTGGCGGGAGGGGGGCTCGCTGATGGACATAGGCATCTATTGTGTCAACACCATGCGTTGGGTGGCAGGCAGCGCGCCGCTCGACGCCACAGCTTATCGATGGACCGACGTCCCCGAGCGCTTTAGCGAGGTGGAGGATAGCACCGCATTTCGCTTGACCCATCCCGACGGCCTTGTCTGCCAGGGGACTTCGAGTTATAGCTCCATGGCCGCCTCTTTTTTGCAGGTCCAAGGTGACCAGGGTTGGGCAGCACTGAATCCTGCGTTCGCTTTCGAGGAGGAGCGTCGCCTGTTCGGCAAGATACCGATGGTTCCAGCAGACGTTTAAGGTGATTGACGAGTTCGCTCTCGAACTCGACGCCTTCACGGAATCGATTCACCGGGGGCGCGACCCGGAGCCCGATGGAATGGAAGGCGCGCGTGACATGGCAACGATTGAAGCCATCTACGACCGCCATCAGTGCGCCATATCGCATGCGATCAGGCCATGTTTGCTGTAAAAAGAGCTTGACAGTCGGCGGTACAGCACGCCATAGATAACCGCTTATCAGATTAGCATTAGACTTTGTCGCTGTTCTGGGGGTTCGCAACTCATAGGGTTTGGGGGATAACTCATGACGACGCGCGCATGGTTCCGGGCGACTCTTCTCGTGCGTACAGTGGCGGCAGTCGCCCTCCGCGGGGGCGCAGGACGCTCAGACCCCAAGCTTGTGCAGGTAATCTCTCCCCGCGATAGCATTGGCCAACGGCGCATCAGCCCCAACGCCGCCGGGCAGCACATCCGCTTCAACGACGACCCAGCCGTCGAACTGACCGCGCTTCAGCAGGGAGAGCACCTGCGCAAAATCAATGCTTCCCTGGCCCAAGGGGGCAAATACTCCGTGCCGGACCGCCGCGTGAAAATTCATTTGCTGTGCACGCGCCTCGGCCGACTGCTTGTCATACACATCCTTCAAGTGGACGCACCAGACGCGCGAGACTTGCTTCTCGAGGAATGCAATCGTGTCGCCGCCGCCATATACATAGTGCCCTGTGTCCAAACAGAGACCCAGTTCATCGGCAGAAAACAACGAAAAAAGATGGTCAATTTCCTCGGGAGTTTCCACGTGGCTCCCAACGTGGTGGTGAAAGGCTACCCTTAGTCCGACTGCCTTGCAGAGCGCAATTACCTCACGAATGGCCGCCGCCGCCGCCTTCCATTCGGCCTCGCTCCACGACACCCGGTTGGCATCGGCACGGCGCCCGGACGTGGCGTTTCTCACGGGAGTGATCTTGTCGGAAAGGACCAGCAGTCGGGCGCCGGCTTCACTGATCAGTTTGGCCGAGCGGCTGACGAACGTGAGGCCGGCTTGCGCAGCTTTGTTTCCTAGCTCAATGTCCACAAATGCGGAACACAGGGTGAGGAAGCGCTTCGCCAGTTCTTTGCGAAGCACCGCAGAGTCGGTGGGAAGAAATCCGTACGGGCCGAGTTCGGTACCGGAATAACCTGCAGTTTTAATTTCGTTCAGAACCCGGCTGTAGGGATACTCAGCGGGGAGCTCGACGTGCTCCATAATTCCCCAGTTGATCGGTGCGCTAGCTACCTTGATAGCCATCCTTCGACCCTGTGCCTCGGCGAGAAGATTCTCAGCGCGAGCTTCGCTGAATTCAAAGCACCCGTGCAGAATTTTACTTCAAGAGGTTCAACAACGTATAAGTCCAATGTTTTCAATGAACTGTGACGCCGGGCACGAGGCAGCGAAAGGCGCTGGGAACCGATTGAAAAACGGGCTTCACCGGTCCTTGAGCACAGATGCCTACTCGCTTCCGCCATTTCCATCGTGGGTTTGTGGGAGCTTTACCCACCGGCGATGGCCCCGATGACGATGAACGGCTCCTTCCCGGATGCCACGGCGTCGGGGAGCGGGGCGTCAGACGGTTCGTGGGAGAGATCCTCTTCGCAGGCGAAGAAGCGCAAAAACGGCCGGCGCTGTTGCGTGACCTGGTCGCGGATTGTGCCGCGCAGCATCGGATAGCGGGCCTCGAGAGCATCAAGCACCGAGCGCTGCGTAACCGGGCCTTCGACGTCGAGCTCCACTTCGTAGCCGACGTGCGCCAGAGTTCGAAGGTGTTGCGGGATGGTGACTCGAATCATATTGAGCTCCTGGATGCAGCAAGGCCTTTCTCCGGCCAGCCTAGGCGTCGAGCGGGCGACCAATCTCCCAGTGATGCCCGAAAGGATCAACCACCCGCCCCAGTCGCCATCCGTGCTCCTCCCCTACCGGGAAGACCTCGGCTGCGCCAGCCGCCCGCGCTTGGATGAAGACAGCATCCGGATCGGCTACAGTCAATATCATTCGAACCGAGCCGCCACCGAGGGATTCGGGACTGAAGTTGCCATGCGCAGGAGACTCGTCGCTCAGCCAAAACTCCGCGCCATCGACGGAAAGCCTTGCCACCACGCTTCCGCTGGGGTCTTCGAGGCGAAACAGTTCAGTCGCTCCGAATGCGGCCTTGTAGAAGTCGACGGCTCGCGCACTATTGCGAACCGATAGCCAAGGCGCGATCGAGGTCCGGAAGGAACCGCCCGATGCGGAATTTGAGAGTGGCTCACTCACGCTAGGGTCTGCACCTCCACCGAAAGTACGGCTGGCAGATCCCGCACAATCGGATTCCAGCTATCGCCCGCATCGGCGGAGGCGTACACCTGTCCGCCGCTGGTGCCGAAATAGATGCCGCATTTGTCGAGCGTATCCACGGCCATGGCGTCGCGCAGCACGTTCACGTAGCAGTCTTTTTGCGGAAGGCCTTTGGTGAGAGCCTCCCACTCGTTGCCGCCGCTGCGGCTGCGGAAGACGCGCAGCTTGCCTTCGTGCACGTAGTGCTCCGAGTCGCTCTTGATGGGGACAACGTAAATCGTCTCCGGCTCGTGTGCGTGCACATCGATGGCGAAACCAAAATCAGTCGGCAGGTTGCCGCTGATTTCTTTCCAGTTGTCGCCGGCGTCGTCGGAGCGCATCACGTCCCAGTGTTTCTGCATGAAGAGTACGCCCGGGCGCAAGGGACTCATGGCGATGTGGTGAACGCAGTGGCCGACTTCGGCGTCCTGGTCGGGAATATATTGGGACCTCAGTCCGCGGTTAATCGGCTTCCAGCTTTTGCCAGCGTCGTCACTGCGGAAGGCGCCCGCTGCGGAGATGGCGATCCACATCCGCTGCGGATTGCTGGGGTCAAGAATAATGGTATGCAGGCACATGCCGCCTGCCCCCGGCTGCCATTTGGGGCCGGTGCCGTGGCCGCGCAGGCCGGGAAGTTCTTTCCAATTCTCGCCGCCGTCGGTCGAGCGGAAGATGGCGGCGTCTTCCACGCCGGCGTAGACCGTATCGGGATCCTTGAGCGACGGCTCCAGATGCCACACGCGCTTGAATTCCCACGGACGCTGAGTTCCGTCATACCACTGATGCGTGGTGAGCGGCTTGCCGGTTTCGGCGGAGGCATCGTAAGCGAATTGGTTGCTGGCCACTTTTGGAGGACCTGGGGCCGGCGGTTCTGCGGGGGGCGTTCCCGGCTGGTGCCAGGTCTTGCCGCCGTCATCCGAGCGCTGAATGATCTGTCCGAACCAGCCGCTCGTCTGCGAGGCGTAGATTCGATTTGGATCAGCGGGCGATCCCTTGAGGTGATACATCTCCCAGCCGGCAAAATGCGGGCCGCTGACATCCCATTTTTCACGCTTGCCGTCTGACGTTAGAATGAATGCGCCCTTGCGTGTGCCAACCGATACTCGTACCTTGCTCATTTTTCCTCCTGGCTCTGATTTCACATCCGGCATCCTATCGCTCACCGATCTCGCTCTGCTTCAGCTCAACCCAGCGCAGGGCTTCCCGCCGGTCGGCGAACGCTTGCATCTCGACCACCCTGCCATTACGGACTGTGTAGACATCCGCAAGGCTTACATCCTGCCAATGGTTGCTACCCTTGGGGCGAACCCGGGCGTGAACAAATACGACGATCCGGTTGCCCGCAATGATAAACCGCTCCGGTTGGCTGTTTACCTCGGCCCAAGCGGCACGGGACTGCGTCAGATACTGTTTCACGCCATCTCGCCCATGATACCTGCCGCCGCGAGGGAACTCGGCCGGCTCGGTCCACTCGATCTGCGCATCGAGCGGCTCTACGACTGCGGTCATATCGCCGCGATTGAACGCTGCGTACGCTCCACCCAGCGCCGTAACGACGTGTTCCATGTCCGGCGAAACATCCACGTTAGTCGGCTTCCGTGACTCCGTGCAGCCACCCAGATACAGCATGGCGAATGTGAATAAGATCAAAAACCGGCGCATACCTCTAAGACTCGAATCACAGCCAATTGGGCTCTCAACTCTTCGGGAAGTTTGGATCAGCGGTCACTTCGAGGATTTGTTTCGTGTGACGCTGGCTGTGCGCTGCCATAAACAGCACCCATTCGTATGCGTCCAATTGCTGGCCGAGCGGACTGTCGGAAGCATGCGCGCGCAACCCTGGCGTAGATTCCAGAAACGCGATCGTCTTGGTGCGGGTTTTAAGAAAACGGTCGAGGGTGTCGGCCGGAGTCCAGCGGCCGGTAGGCGTGACCGGCGGTGGCGCCTGCGCCTTGTGGCTCCGGTCGGGAATCATCGCTAAAACCATGGCGTCGATTTTCGCGGTGTCACGGTCGGCTGCTCTGGGAGGCGACTTCATGACCTTGTCGGTGATGTTTTGCAGGAGAAAATCTTCGACCAGAACGATGTGCTCCAGCGTCTCCGCTACCGACCAGCGGTCTGGCGCCGGCTTGAATTTCATCTCAGCTTCCGAAAGTTCCCCAGTTGCCGCGACTACCCCCTCGCGGGTCTCGTCGAGATACGTCGCGGCCTTTTCCTTGTCCCCTTGGGTGAGTGTCTGGCCGAACGCGACGCCGCACAAAAGTAGGAGCGTGCAGAAATTCAAGGCCGTTTTCTTCATGGCGGCTTCTCCGGGATTCAATCGAGAATCAAAAGACCCAGAGGACTATAAATATATCACTTGCGAAATGCAAGTAAAATGATACTGTGGGGATGTGCGAAAACGACGCAAAGCCGAGCGCCGGTCGGAGTGTCCGCTGAATGCTTCGGTGGAGATGCTGGGCGACCGCTGGTCGCTATTGATCATTCGCGACATGATGCTGCGGGGGGCGCGGACCTACAAGGAATTCTTGCAGTGCTACGAAGGCATCGCGACGAATATCTTGGCAGATCGCCTGCGGAAGCTGATCGCTTACCGGATCATCACGACGGAGCCAGACCCATCGGACGGGCGCAAGCTGACCTACCGGCTGACTGCGAAAGGAATCGATTTGGCGCCGGTCCTTACGGAAATGGTTCTGTGGGCAGCCGCGCACGAAGATACCGGCAATCAAGCGCTCGTCGAACAAATGCGCGAGGACAAGGAGAAGTTTATGGCGGGAGTGCGGCAACGCTGGGTCAGTAGTCCTTCACTGGGTCGCTCACCGCGCTCGGTTGCCATTCCCACCCCCAGTTTTTAATACCGCTAGTGCGATTCCAGCGGTGAACCAACGTAATCTCGGTCACATGGGGCATCGGAGATAGCATCTTTGGAGCCAGCCCGTCGTCCCCCTGGCGGCTTCCAGCGGGAGCGTCCCATGTCTCAAACATGCAGATTTCGTCCTCAGTCTGTGACCGTGATTTTTTTATTGGCCGCGGTGAGCTACGGCCAGGATTCGCTATCTTTGGGGGATGTGGCTCGCCAGGCGCGTCAGAAAAAAACACAAGTCAACAATACGCCGGGGAAAGACCTGCAGGCGCGTAAAGTCGTTACTAACGACGAGATTGCTGAACAGGCGGCGTCAACTGCGGATGGTTCCGGCGCCGATCAAAGCCATGAATTGGCATCTCATCACACGTCTTCAGAGCCCGGCAAATTGTCGGCCGAGCGGTGGAAGGCGCTGATTCAAGCGCAAAAGAACGTGGTCAGCTCTCTGCAAAAACAGATCGACAAGCTTAATTCCTCCATCCACTTTGTCGAAGCCAACCTCTACGTGAACGGACCGCAGTACAACAAGCGCCAGGCCCAAAAGCAGCAGGAAGTCGAACGCGCGCAGGCACAATTGGAAGAACAAAACAAACGCCTGGAGGACATGCAGGAATCCGCCCGCAAGCAAGGCTATGGTAACTCGGTTTACGATCCGTAGCCCCCGACGGGGTTTATCTACATGTGTGAACGTAAGATATAGCCTAGCTTGCTGGTTCCATTTGTTCAGCACCGACCCTTCCATAAAACATCGCATCATGCGAAATTAGTTTCATGGCCCTGGTTATCCGTCCCTCCCGCATTCACTCCGTTGGCGTCTACACCTCCACTCCCATTGGTAAAGGCGCGCGCATTGTTGAATACGTGGGTCCCCGCATCACGCAGGAGGAGGCGGATCGTCGCTATGAGGGGTGCGAACGCACCTATCTGTACGGTCTTAATGACGGCAAGACAATCATTGACGGAGAAGGCCTCGGCGCCTATCTGAATCATTCGTGCGAGCCCAACTGCGAAGTGGACGAGATCAAAGGCCGCGTCTGGATTTTTGCCATGCGCGACATCGCGGCCGGGGAGGAGTTGGTTTGGGATTACAGCCTCTACGATGACGACGATCCCGCCCCTTGCCACTGCGGCGCCACCAACTGCCGCGGCACCATGTATTCCGCGGAATGGATGGAGAAATTGCGCCTGCACGAGAGAGCCAAGCTCATCGAAAAGCAAGCCGGAGCAAGAACGCCAGTGCAGCGCAAGCACGCTAGAAAAACCAAACATAGAGAAGGGCGGAGGCGTCATCCAGCTCGCGCCGAGGGTTAAAGCCAATTTCGGCTGATCTGTGGTCAGACCTACTGGGCTTTTGCAAGCGTTTCTTGACCGTAGTCGGGTTGCGGAGCTGGCGTGGTTATCCGGTTTTCGTTGAAGCAGGCCTGTTTCACCCAGCTTCCCGAGTAGCGATTGCGGAATTCGGAAGGAATGTCGCTTGTCTTCAGCTCGGTAAATTCGAAGTCGATGCTGCCATCAGGATAGACCCGACCGAGCATGTATCCGTAAACGTAGGTCTTCGACTTTGCCAGATCGGCCAACGGAGGCAGCGGATAGCGCTCGGCGCCGGCAGTCCCAACGATCCAGCCGGGCAATATGCCTCCATCGTCTCGCCAGTGCTTGGTATTGAAGATGTCCAGCCTGAAGAAGTGCGAATGGCTTGCCAGCCCGTACACCTTCTTGTCTGGCTTCTGCAGGTTCAGAAGAGTCCGAGTTCGCGAATGTCCAACGCCAGAAAGGATGGGGCCCTCGAGAGTCGAATTCTGCAGTGAGGGGAGCGGACGATGCGACGGTGACCGCCCGACTAAACCGGGCGGCGCGGAGAATTTTGCCGTTTCTCTCGCTGGGATTCAACCGAAAAACGCCGCCAGCAGGCAGATAGCGACGGTCGCGGGTCGACACCAAACGCCGGTTCTTTAAGCTTGAGCCGTCTTCCCGTGTTCGCGCCAGCCCTCGATGATCAGGTACAGCACCGGAATGAAAAATAAGTTGAGAATGGTGGACATGATCATGCCGCCAAACACAGTCGTGCCTACAGAGTGCCGTCCGTTCTCGCCGGCGCCGGTGGCTAGCACTAGAGGCACTACGCCCAGGATGAACGCCAGCGAGGTCATCAGGATCGGCCGCAGGCGGATGGTGGCCGACTGCACCGCGGCTTCCACCAACGGCAATCCGCGATGTCGCAACTGCTCTGCAAATTCGACGATCAAAATCGCGTTCTTGCTGGAGAGGCCGACCAGCATGACCAGCCCGACTTGGCAGAAGACGTCGTTCTGTAGGCCGCGCAGCCATTGAGCGGCCAACGCTCCCAATAGCGCCATGGGCACCGCCAGCAACACGATGAACGGCAGCACGAAACTTTCATACTGCGCCGAGAGCGTCAGGTAGACGACCAACGTACCCAACCCAAACAGAATCAGGGATGTTCCGCCAGCCTGCAGTTCTTCCAGTGAAAGGCCCGTCCAACTGTAAGCGAAGCCCTGAGGCATCTTCTTGGCGAGGTCATCCATGGCTTGGATGGCCTGGCCGGAACTATAGCCGGGCGCAGCGGAACCATCGATCTCGGCAGAGCGGAATAAGTTGTAATGGCTGATCACTTGCGGCGTTGTGGTCTGCGTGAAACTGATCAGATTTTCCAGTGGCACCATCCCGCCGCTATCGGACCGCACGTAGAACTCCTTCATGTTTCTCGCTTCCGAACGGAACTGCTTGTCTGCCTGCACGTAAACTCGATACGAGCGGTTACTGAAATCAAAGTCGTTAACGTAGGCTGAACCCATAAAGACGCCCAGCGTATCGGTGATCTGCGACAGCGGAACGTGCAAGCTCTTCGCCTTCTCGCGGTCGATCGTTACCAGGTACTGCGGGTCGTTCGCCGTGAACGGCGTGTAAAGTCCGACCAGATCCTGGCGTTGGCGAGATTGAGCGAGAATCGTCTGCGCGGCGGCCGCCAGTTCCTCCAGTTTGTGAGCGGCCTGGTCTTGAACGATGAACTGAAAACCGCCGAACGCTCCCAGTCCGTTGATCGCAGGCGGCAAGGTGGCAAAGACAATGGCTCCCGTGATACCGAACAATCGGGGACGAACACGGTTCAAAATGGCTGTTGCTGTGTGAGCGTCGCCTTTGCGCTGGGAGTAGGGCTTCAGCGGAACGAAGATTAGTCCCTGGTTCGATGCGCTTCCCGAAAAACTGAAGCCGGCTACTGAGAAAGTTCCCTCGGATTCCGGCACATCGGCAAGCAGGTCGGAAACCTGTTTGCCAATCGCTTTCGTATATTCCAGCGATGCTCCTGACGGTGCTTGCACCACGATAATGAAATATCCCTGGTCTTCGTCAGGAACGAAAGCCCTCGGCACGCGCGTGAACACAAAATAAGTTAGCCCCAGACCGGCGAAAAACAGCACCACCATCGCCAACTTGTATTCCAGCACGTAATGCAGCAAGCCACGGTACCCGCGCGTAAGGACAACGACGGCGTCGTCAAACTTTCGCAGCCACCACCACTTTTGCCGGTGGGAGTCGCGCAGGAAAATTGCCGCCAGCACCGGAGCCAGGGTGAGCGCGTTGAAGGCGGAAATGGCAATGGAAAATGCGATGGTCAGAGCAAACTGGCGAAACAGAATGCCGGTCGTCCCGGGAAAGAACGCCACAGGAACAAACACGGCCACGAGAACCAGCGAAGTGGCGATGACGGCGCTAGTAATCTCGGCGGTGGCTGCTGCCGCTGCTTTGCGGGAGTCGTGTTCGCCCTCAGCGATATGGCGCTCAATGTTTTCAATGACGACGATAGCGTCGTCGACGACCAGTCCGGTGGCGAGTGTGATCCCGAACAACGTCAGCGTATTGATGGAGAAACCGAGTAACTTCACAAAGACGAAGGTGCCGATCAGCGAAACCGGAGTGGCGATGAAGTGAATCATGGTCGTTCGCCAGTCACCTAGAAAGATGAAGATCACTAGGATAACCAGCAGGATCGCCGAACCTATCGTGAAGACGACGTCGCGGATGGATTCACCGACCGCGTCGGTAGTATCAAACGCCAGCTTGTAGTGCATTCCTGGAGGGAAGCTCTTGGAGAGCCGCTCCAGTTCAGCGATTGCGCGGCGGTCAACGTCGAGGGCATTCGCCGTGGAGAGCTGCGTGACGCCCAGGCCGATGGCGTGCCGTCGGCATTGGTCTTCAGAATGATGTTGTCAAACTGAGTGGGCTCGCTCAGGCGGCCAACTGCGCGGACGCTGATCTGATATTGCTGTCCCTGACGGGCAGGCTGCTGGCCTACCTGCCCGGCTGCTACTTCAACGTTCTGCTCAGCCAGGGCATTGACCACGTCGGGGGCAGTGAGTGCGCGCCCCGCCATACGCACGGGGTCCAGCCACAACCGCATGGAGTACTTCCGCTCGCCGAAAATGATGACATTGGCGACTCCGGGAATGCGCTTGAGCGAATCCCTCACGTAAACGTCGAGGTAATTGCTCATGAACAGCGTTGAGTATTTGTTGTTGTCAGAGATAACGGCCGCGCCGAAGACGAAGTTCTGCGACGTCTTCACGGTTGTAATACCGACCGCCTTGACGGCGCTGGGCAGCCGCCCTTGGGCGGTGTTAACCCGGTTCTGAATGTCGACCGTCGCGAGATCCGGATCGCGGGTCAGGTCGAAAGTCGCAGTAATGTTGCTGGATCCATCATTGCCGCTCGTCGAGGTGATGTATTTCATTCCCTCGGCGCCGTTGATCTGCTGTTCCAAGGGGATGGTAACTGCGCTTTCGACGGTCTGCGCGCTGGCCCCGATATAAAAACTGGAGACCCCAACTTGCGGCGGAGCCAGGTCGGGGAATTGAGCGATGGGAAGCGTGGGAATTACCGCTGCGCCCGCCAGAATGATCAGCAGGGCGCAAACCGTGGCAAACACCGGACGATGGATAAAGAAATCTACGAACATGAAACCGGCCTATACGGACGCAAAAATACTCTGCCCATGTCGCTTGCCAGGCGACTTCTCAAGACAACAAGAAGCTGGAAACTCGAAACTCGAAACGGTAAACTAACTTTGCGGAATCACCGGTGCCCCGTCTAGCAGAAATTGCGTCCCCGAGATGATTACTTTGTCGCCCGGCTTGATGCCATCCTGTACTTCATAATCGTTGCCCACGGTCTGCCCGATCTTTAGCGGCTTCTGCCGCGCGGCGTAGGATCCACCGTTCTGCGGCTCGGCCACAAAGGCGAAGTATTGGCCCGCCAGACGGGAGACCGCAAGAACAGGTACAACCGGATTCTTATGAGTTCCCCACACGACACGCGCGCGAATGAACTGCGATTGCCTTAGTGCGTCATGGTTGTTGGCAACGCGCGCCTTGACCAGTATCGTCTGCGTGGTGTTGTCCACTTGGGGCGAGATAAAGCTGACGCGGCTTTCGGCCATCACTTTCCCTTCACCATCCAGTACCTGAACCGGTAGATTCATCTTGAGTTGAGAAGCGCGCTCGATCGGAGCGTAAACATAGACTTCCAGGCTGCCAGGCTTGTCGACGGTGGTGAGCAGGGTGGTTGTCGTAACCCGATCGCCCACATGCACTGGAACATCTCCGACGATTCCACTCCAGGGCGCTACCACCTTGTAATAGTGCAACTGCACCTGCTGCTCGCGCACTTGGGCATCCAGCGAGTCGACCTGCGCTTGAGCAGCATCACGGGCGGTCTTGGCCTGGTCCAGATCTTGTTTGCTCACAACGCCCGCGGAAAAAAGTCCTTGCGCGCGCTCATATTGCTGTTGGGTCCAGTTCAGGTTTGCCAATTGGGACATAGATTCGCGTCACTTGCCCTTCTACCTGCGGCATGAGAACCGCCGAGTCGCGCGATTTCAGCGTAGCGACGTACTCCGTGGTGTCATTCACCGGCACAGCCCGTGCCTCTTGCACTTTCACTGGCATACCGGCCGATGAGTCGGCTTTAGGATTCTGAGAACCGCCGCCCGAGCAAGCTAGTGTCGCGCCTATGGCCCCCCCAAGACCTGCCAGCAACAAGGTTTTGCCGACGGGATTTCGAAAACTCGTTGCCATGGATTGCGAATACTCACCGTGGAGTGCGAGCTGCCGTTAATACTCTAACCCGAAGTTCGGCTTAGGTAAAAATCACCCAGTTCGTTGGACGAAGAGTCGAGTCAAACGTTTCACCCCGCCTAACAGGTTATCCGCCGGGCTCCTGAGACGCAAGATTAAGTGTGAATTCCTAATTTCCCCGCCGGAGGAATGAAAGGAGGAAAGGACTTGCATAGCGAGAGTTGCCTCCGCGCCCGTCGCCTTTGCCACTCTGCTACATTGTTTCGGATGAAATCTGTCCCCATCAAGCCCGGGCGCAGCTTTGCCAGCGACAATAATGCCGGAGTGCATCCGGAAGTCCTCGAGGCCCTTGCCCGGGTAAACCAAGGCCACGTCGTGGCTTATGGCGACGACCCTTATACGCGTTCGGCGATCGAGAAGTTTCACGAACATTTCGGTTCAGACATTGATGTTTTCTTCACATTCAACGGAACCGGCGCCAATGTTCTCGGACTTCAATCTTTGACTCGTCCTTACCACGCCGTGCTCTGCAGCGAGTATGCGCACATTTATACCGACGAATGCGGCGCGCCTGAAAAGCATACGGGTTGCAAGCTGATCCCGCTGCCGCATCACGACGGCAAAATCACACTGCATGACGTGCGCCACGCCTATCACGGTATTGGCGATCAGCACCACGTGCAGGTCCGGGTGGTCTCCATCACGCAATCCACTGAGATGGGCACTGTTTACCGTCCGCAAGAAGTTCGGGCCTTGGGGGAGTTCGCGCATGAGCGGGACATGTTCCTGCATATGGACGGCGCCCGCATCGCGAACGCCGCGGCTTCGCTCGGCCAGAATTTGCGCCATGCAACGCGCGATCTGGGCGTGGACGTTCTTTCTTTCGGCGGAACGAAAAATGGCATCATTGGAGGCGAGGCCGTCGTATTCTTCAATCGCAAGTTCAGCGAGGATTTCCTGTACCTGCGCAAGCAGAGCATGCAGCTCGCCTCGAAAATGCGCTTCATTGCCGCGCAATTCGAAGTTTTATTGACGAACGAGCTTTGGCGACGAAGCGCCGAACATGCCAACCGCATGGCTCGGCTGCTGGAGAAAGAACTCGCTCGCATTCCGGAGGTAAAAGTAGTTTGGGAGGTCGAAGCCAATGGCGTCTTCGCGCAGATTCCGCGTCATGCCATCGAGAAGATCAGGCAGCAATACTTCTTTTACACGTGGATGGAAGAGGAATCGGTTGTGCGCTGGATGTGCTCGTTCGACACGACGGAAGAAGACGTGAGGGAGTTCGCAAAAATCGTCGGGGAAGCCGTGAAAGGTTAAGCTTACCTCGCCTCATCTGGTTTTGCTTTTTGTCCTGCCTTTCACTAAATTGCCCTTTCTCCACTGAGTGCATTCATCCGGGTCGAAGAATCCAGGAGTCCTTCATGAACAGGAACTGGTTCAGCGCTGTTTGCCCTCGTGGTCGCCGTGGCCTTACTCCTCGTCTTCAGCAGTTGCGGACACAGACAAGAATTGGTGTCGATCACGGTCCAGCCTACCAGTGAGACTTTCGGGGCCTCGAACATTCCGGTGTGATTGACAACGCCGGGGCGGGCGTGCAGCTCAGGGCCCTGGGTTCCTATATCCATCCACCGGTGACTAAGGACATTACGAACAAAGTTACGTGGGCGTCGAATGATACGCGAATGTTTTCAGTAAGCTCTACGGGACTGCTGACCGCTACGGGCTTCGCGTGGAGGCTCTCTAGTCTCGGCCCACGGTGACCACAAATAGTAGCGCTCGGGGACTGTCTTCATCCGGGGCCATCGCGACTGGATCCATGACCGCGAACGTAGTGTGTTTTACGAGCACCGGCTCCGGCGGCGGGTCGCCCGGTTGGCGCCTCCTCAGTCGGGGGGTGGAGTGGAGGGTGCACAAACAGCACCTCCGTCTGCACTTTCTCATTGCAAAGCGACACGGCAGTGATGGCAAGCTTCAATTGAACAGCGGTCGATTACGAAGTAACCTGCACAGCGGACTACCTGATCGTTACTCCGTTTCAGCCAGCAACTTCCCCAGCGTGGGTTTGTGCTTCTCCGGCTTCTTCTTTTTCTCCAAAACAATCTTCCCGGCCGGAGGAGCACCCACCTGTTCCCGCGCCAACTCCTTGACCGCAGTCACGGCCCGAAACCGCTTCGCCTTTTTTTTGCGGGCCATTCGATTGCGTCCATCCTATTCCGTCTCGTCGCATCCATGTTGCCATAGCTTGGCAGCCGCAAAACTGTAATAATCATCTTCAGGAGCTGAATTCGACTGGTAACGACTAACGAACGGCAGGTAACGACCGCCCTATGGAAGAACGGGACTTTTTCGACGAACGGCAAGAGAAGAAGGTGGCCACGCTGAATTGTCCCCACTGCCAGCAGTCTGCCGAGTACGAAGTTACATGGGTGGTTCGCACCAAAAAGCGGCAACTCTCCGGCCGAGCCGACGAGCGTGACCGTGCCCGCTTCGCCAAAGCCCGCTCTTACATGCTTCGCAAAGATGATCTGATGGCCTGCAAGAACATGCGCTGCCGCAAGCGTTTCGACATCTCCGGCGTGCAGTCGGTTGTGTTTACGGAGTAAGCTGTTAGCACTTGGTCATTAGCATTTCGCCCCTCGAGTGTCGGAAGATCTCTTGTCCTGTCCCGTGATGTTTTCGTCTTTGTCAGGTACGACCTGTGCTGGCTATTGCCATGGCTAATTGCCAAGTGCCAATTGCAAATTGCTCGTTTATACTGACAAGTTTTCCTTGGCTTCAAGAAGCTGCACGAGAGTAAAGGAGTCATCGTTTGAAAATCCTGGTCTGCATGAAACAGGTGCCGCAGAAAGACGCGCCCCTCAAGCTCAACGAAACCGGCGCCTGGATCCGCGAAGATGTTTCGTATGAGGTCAACGAACCCGATGCCTATGCGCTTGAGGAAGCACTTCGCCAGAAGGAACAGCACAGCGGAGAAGTTGTCGTCATCACTAGCGGTCCGGCTCGGGCCCAGCAGGTGCTCCGAGAAGCCCTGGCTAAGGGTGCCGACCGAGCGATTCACCTTGAGGACAACGCTTTCGTCGGACTGGACGCTTTCAACACCGCCAAGGCCTTTGCCGCCGCCATTAAAGACGAGAAATTCGATCTCATCTTCACCGGCTTGCAATCCGACGACTACGGCTATGCGCAAACCGGCGTCGTACTGGCGGAGCTTCTGGGATGGCCTCACGCGACAATCATCATGCAGATTGAAAAAAAGGAGTCCGGCATTCGGGTGAAGAGGGAACTCGAAGCCGGTTACTTCCAGTTCGTGGACATGCCGCTGCCCGCGGTGCTCACGATTCAATCGGGCATCAACAAGCTGCGCTATGCCACGCTGATCGGCATCAAGAATGCGAAGAACAAGCCGCTGCGCAAGGTGGCGATAGCCGAAGTGAAGTCCGCCATTGGCGAAAATCTACAGAAGATCGAACGCCTCTACATTCCACAGAAGACGAAGAAGACCGAGCACATCGAAGGTCCGCCAGCCGAAATCGCAAAGAAACTGGTCGACAAACTGCGCAACGAACTGCGCGTGCTGTGAGAGTTCTTTCTGTCGGCAAGATTCATGTGGGGACAGCCGCTCCTCGGCTGTCCGGCCGAGCAAAGCTCGGCAGTACCATGCCAGAGGCAAGGAGCTTCGGACTAGAAGCTGATTTCTTATGCCCGATACAATTCTCGTAGTCATCGAACAACGCGAAGGCACACTGAATCGCGTCTCCTGGGAAACCATTAGCGCCGGCCAGGCCATCGCCGCTGCTACGCGCTGGACTCTCGAAGCCGCAGTGGTTGGTGCCAAAGTCGCGGAGCTCGCCAGCGAAGTGGCGGCCAAGAAAGTCGCGAAGGCGTACGCCGTCGAATCGCCCAAGCTGGAACCTTACACTCCTGACGCCTTCGTGGCAGCGCTCAAGCAATTCATCACCGCAAAGCAGCCCAAGCTTGTACTCATGCCCCACACCTATCAAGTGCGCGACTTCGTCCCCAAGCTGGCGACGGCGATGGGTCGCACCGTAATCAGCGACTGCATCGGCTTCAAGCACGAGAGCGGAAAGCTCGTCTTCACCCGCCAGATGTTCCAGGGAAAATTCTCTGCTGACGTGAGCTTCGCATCCGAGGCTCCGTGGTTTGCCACCTTTCAGAATGGCGCTTTCCGCGGAGACAAGGCTGAAGCCGGTGCTAGTGCGGCTCCGGTCGAACCCGTGAGCGTGGAGATTGCCGACAACCTAGTTCGCAATAAGCCGCAAGAAGTTTTCAAGGAGGCGAAGCAGGCCGTCGACCTCACGCAGGCGGAAATTATTGTCTCCGTTGGCCGCGGCATCAAAGAGCAAAAAAACATCGAGCTGGCCAAGCAACTCGCGGACGCGCTGGGCGGAGACCTCGCGGCGTCCCGTCCCATTTGCGATTCCGGCTGGCTGCCCATGGACCGCCAGATCGGCTCATCCGGTCAGACCGTGGCGCCCAAGCTTTATCTCGCTCTCGGCATCAGCGGCGCCATTCAGCACATCGTTGGAATGAAAGGCTCACGCACGATCATCGCGGTGAACAAAGATCCCGAAGCACCTATCTTCGAGATTGCAGACTATGCCATCGTTGGCAACTTGTTCGACATCGTCCCGCCGCTGATTGAGGAAGTTAAGAAGGCGAAGGCGGGGGGGTAGTTTCGAGTTTCAGGTGTATTCCGAGGGGGAAGGAAGGGGCTCGGATTGAGCCACAAATATCAAGATCTCATTGTTTGATTCTCGCGTGACCGAAGGTTTTCCTAAGATTGAGATCCATGGCTTGACTTCGCAACTGCGTCGTGCCGTCTCAGTAGCTTCGAACATTGCCGAAGCCCAAGGCCGGCTAACCAGAGGCGAGTTTTGTCACTTCCTCGGCCAGGCAGGGGGCTCGCTGCTTGAATTGGAAACTCAGCCGGCAATTGCCGTTGATTTGCGCTTTCTTGCTCAGGCCGAGTTTAAAGAGCTGGAAGAAAGAATCCTGCGAAGTCCGAAGATGACTGAACGGCCTAAGCGAATCGATCCCAGTGCATGAAACTGGAACAGAGTAGTTCGTGGACGCGCGGTCGGGCTTGCGCCACACCAAACTTGAAACTCGAAACCTGAAACTCGAAACGTATGCTGATTTTCCGCAAACCCATCGAAGGCATTGAGCGGCCGCAGATGCCGGCCGATGCAGTCATCGTCGGCGGCGGACCGGCGGGCATGGCGTGTGCCTTACGTTTGTCGCAGCTCATTGACGCGCACAACGTCAAGAACTCCGATTCGCAGCTCAGCAAAGAAAACATCTACGTTCTAGAAAAAGCGCGCGAGATCGGACGGCACTGTCTTTCAGGTGCGCTGCTCGATCCGCGCTCCATGCGCGAACTGCTTCCCGGATTCGAGCAAGAAGCTCCGCTCGACGCCGAAGTCGGCAAAGAAGCTGTCTACTTTCTCACCAAGAAGGGCAAGCTCAAGCTGCCGATCACTCCGCCGCCTCTGCGCGACCACGGCAATTACGTGATCTCACTCAACCGCTTTGTGAAGTGGCTGGGGGGCAAGGTCGAACAGACGGGCATCACTATCTTCACGGGCTTCGCCGGGTCTGAGCTTCTTTTTGACGGCGACCGCGTCACCGGTGTCCGCACCGACGACAAGGGCGTGGATAAACAAGGGCGCCCGAAGTCCAATTTCGAGCCCGGCTACGACCTGCACGCCAAAGTCGTCATTCTCGCCGAGGGGCCGCGCGGGTCTTTAGCCAAGCAGCTCATCAATAAATTCGAT
>WNGJ01005453.1_pt1 | contig 22656 bp, 24 predicted proteins | sample 5400611 | NCBI WGS metagenome assembly WNGJ01 (sample SAMN13153375, study PRJNA577476) | soil metagenome | isolation source: 40 cm soil or saprolite under Garry oak tree replicate 1 | place: USA:California | collected 2016-06-15
TGGCGACGCTCGAGCCGAACATCGGCGACGGATGGCGTCCTGCCTGCAGGAACAGCGCGTTGGTGATGATCGCGCTGACGGCTGCGAACGCAAGCACGCCGGCGACGGTATCTTTCGGGCTATGCAGCAAAATCCGCAAGGCGAGATTGCGCTCGGCATCGGGATCGACCGCGGCCGTTTTCGCGCCGCGACGGCGGCGCGGCATATCATCCTTTGCAATCTGTCTAAGCACTTTTCTTCACCTGATGAACCTGATCCTGGGCTGCGGATCGCGACGCCGGAGTGAGCTTTGCGATATTGCTCGACGGCGCTCGCGAAGGCGGCGTGAACGTCAGGGGCAACGCGACGGTCACGTTGGTACCTTCATCGATCTTACTCTGCAAGGTGATCTCGCCGCCATGCAGTTCGACGAGACTCTTGACGATCGACAACCCGAGGCCCGTGCCTTCGTGCCGCCGCTGATAGGTCGTGCCGGCCTGGAAGAAGGGATGGCCGATCCGCTTGAGGTCGTCGGCCGCGATGCCGACGCCGTTGTCGGTGACGCGAAGCAGCAGCCGAGATCCCTCGACGCTGGCGGAAACCGTCACCGTGCCGCCGCGCTCGGTGAACTTGATGGCGTTGGAGACGAGGTTCAGCACGATCTGCTTGAACGCGCGCGGATCGCCGTTCATATCGGGCAAATCCTCCGGCGCACGGCTGACCAGATCGATGGCATTTTCCCTGGCCTTCAAGGCCAGCAGATTGCAGCAATTGAGCAGCGCCGCGCGCGGTGCGAACGGCTCCGGCGAAATCTCGAAATTGCCAGATTGCATTTTCGACATGTCGAGGATGCCATTGACCACCGACAGCAGATGCTGGCCTGAATCATTGATCAGCTGGGCATATTCCTTACGGCGCGCGGCATTGACCATCAGCACGTCTTCCTGAACGATCATTTCAGAAAACCCGATGATGGCATTGAGCGGAGTGCGCAATTCGTGGCTCATGGTGGCAAGAAAGCGGGTCTTGGATGCGTCCGCCTGCTCGGCTGCGGTGCGCGCCAGGTCCAGCGCCTGTTCCTGGATTTTCCGGTCGGTGACGTCGCGCATGACCGCGACGACTTCGGCTTCCGCAGCCGCCGTCATTTCCGACGTCTGCTCGAGCGGACGGCAGCGCATTTCGACCCAGATGAAATCGACTGCGTTGTTTTGGCCGCGCTCGCCCCGCGGGGCCTCCCTTCTCAGCCGAAATTCGACGCTGCGCGCCTCGCCGCCCCGCGCCGCGTCCGAAAGTGCGGTGAGATAGGCCGGCCTATCGGCGACGTGGACGCGGTCGAACAGGCCATGCCCAATCAGCCGTGTGACCTGTGTCCCCAACATCGTCTCGGCGGCCGGCGAAATGAATTGCACCGCGCCGTTGCGACGGTGGCATGAAATCACATCGCTCATGTTTCGCGCCAGCAGGCGATATCGATCTTCTTCGAGGCCCAGCAGCGCAACGCTGGTGCGCGCCAGCGATTCGGCGCCAAAGGCGAGGCCCGCCGCATACAGCGTCGCCGACGCCACACCGAATGCCATGAAGATGCCGCGCGACACCGCACTCATATCGGACGCCGGCAGCATGTTGAGATATCCGACCGCGATCAGCAATGCCGCGCAAGTCAGCGCCAGCGCGGAGGCGAACGCCACCACGCGGCGCGATACCGAGAGCGCGGCTTCGAGCGGAACAACCACAAGCCAGATCGCGGCAAAGGATTCGATCCCGCCGGTGGTCATCGCCACCGTCACCACGAAGCCTGCCAGCGCCAGCGAGGACAACACATGCGCGCCTTCGTAACGGCCGGTGCGCGACAGGAACCACGACAGCAGGATCGGCGCGATCAGCCAGGTGAATGCCGCGACCTCTAGTGCCGTGGGCGCGCCGCGCATCGCAAGATAGACCGGGAAAGCCGCAAACGCCGCCAGACTGCCGAGCAGCCGCGGCGCCATGAAGGCGCGATGGCGCGCGCGCATCAGCGCGTCGTATCGTGCCGACGGATGCAGCAGCGCATCAAGACAATCGCGGATAATACTCAAAACGGTCACGGCTCTCGCGCTTCGGCTTGTTCGTCAAAAAGACGCGCCGGAACGCCCCCTTATCGTTACCCCACCGTGTCAGAGTGAACTTAAGCGAACACTAAGGCGTACAGCTTCGCGGTCAAAGACCGCCTCTTCGCTGGGTTTTCGCACACAGCGGAACCGCCCATTCGTTGCGGATGGTGAACACATGGTTTCCACCACGTGTCGGGTATGGTTTCGAAATGGTGGACGCGGCGAGCGCCACCGGTTCCACGACGCAACATCTGTGCAACCTGGCATCAATCGAAAATTTACACCGATTCAAATCAATCAACGTCTTCGCCAATTTTCGGCCACTTAACTTCAATGCAAACACTTCCGATTTATCGACAACTGTTAGTCAGAGGCTAAATGCGAGATCAACCGCAACACTAACGAAAGAGACCGACGGGGTCGCGAGATGTTTTTTCTGCTTCGCATGGCATTTTGGCTCGGGCTGGTGCTCGTGCTGTTGCCCAGGGAGAAGACACCCGAAGCGGACAAGCTGCCGCAGGTCGGAGCGTCCGAAGCCGTTTCCGCTGCGACCGCGGCGGTGTCGGACATGAGCCAATTCTGCAACCGGCAACCGGCGGCGTGTGAGGTCGGCGGCCAGGCCGCGACCGTGATCGGCCACCGTGCCCAGGACGGCGCGCGCAAGCTCTATCGCATCATCACCGACAAGCGTCCGCCGGACCATACGAGCTCGATTGACGGCGCGGGTGCCGACGCGTTGCCTGCAAGCATGGCGCCGCGCGATACGCTGACGCCGAATGATCTGCTGGCGGAATGGCGTGGCGCGCCGTGATGCCAAACTAGGCCCGGAACCAGTTCGATTTTCAGCCGGCCATATCGCTTTCGACCGCCTGCGATCCTATATATGGGGCTGGGAATGAGCGCGGGACACGATGACGATCAACGAAATCAGGGATAATTTTGCGCTGCTGGACGATTGGGACGACCGCTACCGGTACGTCATCGAACTCGGCCGCACGCTGGACCCGATGCCGGAAGCCGAGCATTCCGCGGCCAACAAGGTCCAGGGTTGTGTCAGCCAGGTTTGGCTTTCCAAGCAGATTGACCGCAGCGGCGGCGAACCATCTTTGAACTATCTCGGCGACAGTGATGCCCATATCGTGCGCGGACTGGTCGCCATCCTGCTGACGCTTTATTCCGGCCGCACGCCGCAGCAGATTCTGGCGAGCGACGCCCTCGCGATATTCGACGAGTTCGGATTCCGTGAGCATCTGACGCCGCAGCGTTCCAACGGCCTACGCGCCATGGTGGAGCGCATTCGCTCCGACGCGCGCGAGGCGCTTGCCGCGGCTTCCTGAACGTTTGAGTGTGATCCGCAAATGTGGAGGCCGGTTTTTTCCCCGGGACCAAGTGCGACGCGTTTGCCCGAAAATCATGTTCAAACAAAAAGATGAGCCGGTGAGCTATTTCCGCCGCCGCCGCTGCTGGCCGAGCCCCATCTTCTTGGCGAGCGCCGAACGCGCCACCGCATAATTCGGCGCGACCATCGGATAATCCGCCGGAAGGCCCCATTTGTCCCGGTATTGTTCCGGCGTCATGCTGTATTGCGTGCGCAGATGCCGCTTCAGCGATTTGAAGCGCTTGCCGTCCTCAAGGCAGACCAGGTAGTCCGGCGTCATCGATTTCTTCACGGACACCGCTGGTTTGGCCGGCTCGAGAGGCGCCTCGACCCGGCCGGTCGAAACCCGCAGCAAGGCCGCGTGAATCTGGCTGATCAGGGAGGGGATCTCGGAAGCTGATGTTGGATTATTGCTGAGATAGGCCGACACGATACTCGCGGTCAGGTCGATGAAATTTTTGCCGGCAGCGTCGGTCATGGCCTTCAACCTTTCGAACATCGTGGTAGCGCGAGGAACTCATGGAGGAACTTGCGGACTGGAAAAGTATCCCGCGAGAACCAATACGCTTTTCGGGGTTTTCACTACTGTGGAATATGGGCGAATTGCTGCCGGCATGACAAGAACGGCGGCACTGTATTTTTCAAGGCAGCCTCGCCGCAAATACAGCGCTTATTGACGTTGGTCGAGGTGCGCGCGCAATTCTTCGATCGAACCGAATCGCATCATGCCTTCGGGCATTTGGGCCTCGATCGAGCCGTCGGAATACAGCGAATAGGCCATGCCGTCGACCACACCTGACTTGAGTATCATCACCCCCGGCCGACCTTCTTTGCGTGCGGCCGGCCCATAGCGATCCTCGCCGGAACTTGGTTCTTTAGATGTCGAAGACGCCCGGCCGCCACGTCGCTGCGGCGGCGCATCAGCCCCTCGCGGGCGCTCCGGCTTTGACCAGCTGTCTTCGAACGCAGGAGGCGAAACCTCATTTGACTCGAGAGGCTGTGGCGCCGGGCCCAGGTCAGCGGCGGAAGGATCGGGCATTCGCCCTGGGCTGCGTTCGCGTTCTTTCCGCGACGAGGAAAACAACAGATTACGCCTCGGCTTGGCGGCAGGGGCAGCTTCGGTCGGCTCGGGTATGCTAGCGCCGCCACGACGCCCGCGATCCCGCGTCACGACCTCGTCCCATGGCGCGGCTGGCTGCGTCGCGGCGGCCAACTCCAGATCGTCGAGATCTTCCGCTGCCCGTTGGTCACGGCCGGACGGCAAACTGCCGTTTTCCAGAGCCTGATGGCGCAGGTTGTTGGCGGCCGCAGCCGCTCCTGCGCGCGATTCCACGGGAATGCCAGAGCCCAGACGCAACATGATCTTCTTCAACTCTCGAGCCACTGACCAAAGGCTGATCATGAGCATGCCGGTGCAGGCCGCGATCGCCCCGGTCAGGATCAGGGTATTGCCGAAGCTGAGCTCCATCTGGATGCCCAGACCAACCGTCACGAGGCCAGCCAACAGCAAGCCGATGCCGGCCATCAACACCACCATCATCATTGGAATCACCCTCCGGCTGCGCCCGAAATGCTCGCAAGCCGCCAAGGCCACGATACCGTCATATTGTGCACACCGCCAACGGACAAATGACGGCGCAGTTCCCATGAAAAACCCATCGGCGAACCCTAGAACACGTCCAAAGCACCAATGAGGCATCCGAAGGTATGATGATTGCTGCATTGCATCAGGAAAATTACGCCACAATTCCCAATTACTTGGAAAGGGAACTGCGCTATATGGATGCCGGGGAATGAGGCCCAAAGCGCCTACGCTGGGTCATTAGGGGACCGCCGGGTTACCAATAGCCATGTCATCCATTACGACTTCGGCCATCGACACGCCCTCACGGCGCTCGGTGGAACGGACTTGCGACGACCTCGCCATCTTCGTGCTGGCGGCGGTCGGATTGCTCGCAAGCCTCACGTTTCGCGATTATGGATTAGGCTGGGACGACTATACCCATGCCGAATATGCCGACCTGCTGCTGCGCATGTATGGCTCCGGTTTCAAGGACACCGGCGCATTGTCGTTCGCCAATCTCTATATGTATGGCGGCGGCTTCGACATGGCGGCCGCGCTGCTGCACAAGATCATCCCGCTCGAACTGTTTGAGACCCGACGCCTGCTCGGCGCCACCGTCGGCGTGATCGGCCTTGCGGTGACGTGGCGGCTTGGCCGGCGTGTCGGCGGTCCGCTCGCCGGGCTTGCGGCGTTGCTTCTGCTGGCGCTGTGCCCAACCTTCTACGGGCATATGTTCATGAACCCGAAGGATGCGCCATTCGCGGTTGCGATGGTGGTCCTGATGCTCGGCCTCGTTCGTCTGGCCGAAGAATATCCGTCGCCCTCGCCGCGGACCATCCTGATCGTCGGACTCGGCGCCGGCCTCTCGATTGGTTGCCGGATCCTCGGCGGGCTGGCCCTGGTCTATGCGCTGGCCGGTTTCGCCCCGCTGGTCCTTGAGGAGATCCGCACCCACAGCGCCCGCGACACGGCGCACCGCTTCGCGCATGTGATCTACGTGCTGCTGCCCGGACTGATCCTCGGCTACCTCGTCATGGGGCTGATCTGGCCATGGTCGATCATGGAGCCGGCCAATCCTTTTCGCGCCTTGACCTACTTCTCGCACTTCTTCGAAAAACCCTGGAAGGAAATGTTCGACGGCGCACTGGTGTCGGTACCGGATATGCCCTGGTCGTATCTGCCGACTTTGTTCGCCCTGCAGCTTCCGGAAGTCCTGCTTGGCCTTTCGATCGCCGGTGTCGTCGGAACCTTCATGTCGCTGTCGCGCACCGATGTGACGGCGCGCCGCAAAACCATCCTGCTGATGCTGACCTTGGCGGCGACGCTGCCGCTGCTGGTGGCGATGGTGAAGCGCCCGGCGCTTTACAACGGCATCCGTCATTTCATCTTTGTGATCCCGCCGATGGCGGTGCTTGCGGGCACGGTGTTCGGGCAGGCGATGAACTGGCTCAAGGAAAATCGCCGCAGCTGGCAGCCTGCTGCCGTGGCCATTTTCGCGTTCGGCCTGCTGTTGCCGCTCGGCGAAATGATCCGGCTGCATCCCTACCAATACACCCACTTCAATCACATCGCGGGCACGGTTCGATCCGCCGACAATCTGTTCATGCTGGACTATTGGGGCTTGGCGTTGAAGCAGGCATCCGACGGCCTGCGCGAGGAGCTTGTCGAACGGCAGGAAGCACCACCGCGGGGGCGTAAATGGAAGGTCGCGGTATGCGGCCCGCAACGCCCGGCCCAGGTCGCGCTCGGCCCCGACTTCACGATCGGCTGGGACAGCCATGCCGCCGATTTCGCGATGACGCTTGGCGAGTTCTACTGCAAGGGCCTGACCGCGCCGGTCCTGGTCGAAATCAAGCGCGATGACGTGGTGTTCGCGCGCGTCTACGATATCCGCGGGCGCAGCATTTCCAGCCTGCTGTCGATTCCGGCACCCTGACAGCAACCGGATCGCGGTTTTGCCGCGCGACGGTTCGCGGGCGATGAGCCGTGATGCTGCCCCGAGCCACTGCCGGGGCGTTGCCGAACGACGGCCGCAGACTTATCTCGCAGTCGAGGCTCTTGCGCGTTGCGCTTGGCTCCGTCTGCCATACCGCCCTGGTGGCCCTGCCGCCTGTGTGGGGCGGCGCTAGGCGAGTTCTGCTGCTCCACCTTCGAGGCTTTTGAAAATGATCCAGCAACTTCGAATCTACGAAATTTTCGAGAACAACAAGGCTGCCTTTCATGCCCGGTTTCGGGATCATGCCGCCCGCATTATGCGACGATACGGCTTTCAGATTGTGGCGATGTGGGAGACCAAATTCAGCGAAAGCACCGAGTTTGTGTATTTGCTGCAATGGCCGGATGAAAACACCAAGACCGCGGCATGGTCGGATTTCATGCAGGATAAGGAATGGGCGGAGATCAAGCGGGTCACGTCTGCCGCACATGGGCTGCTGGTCGGTAAAATCGAAGACCGCATTCTCACCCTGACCGATTATTCCAGTTTCGGGCAGGAGCGCGCAACTTGACGAGCAGCCCTGCGCCGTTGCCCATTGCGAGGAGCGAACCGAGCTCGTAACCTTGCGCCGAATTCTGCTTTCGTCCTGCAAACAAGGAGAAAAATCATGTCGCCTGCGGAAGCCCGCCTGAAGCAAGTGCCGTCGGACATGACGGACGCCGAATGGAGCCAGCGGGTCAATCTTGCCGCGTGTTACCGCCTGATCGCGCATTACGGCTGGGACGATCTGGTCGACACCCATATCTCCGCACGGGTGCCGGGACCGGAGCATCATTTCCTGATCAACCCCTATGGCCTGATGTTCGACGAAATCACGGCGTCAAGCCTGGTGAAGGTCGACCTCGACGGCAACCAGCTCACCAAGAGCGACTACAGCATCAACCCGGCCGGCTTCACGATCCACTCCGCGATCCACGAAGTCCGCGAGGACGCCGGCTGCGTGCTTCATCTGCACACGCCCGACGGCACCGCGGTCTCAAGCTGCATGGAAGGCCTGCTGCCGCTGAACCAGACCGCCCAGCTCGTCACCCACGATCTCGCCTACCACGACTATGAAGGCATCGCGCTCGACCATGACGAACGCCCGCGTCTGCAAAAGGACCTCGGCGACAAGAACCACATGCTGCTGCGCAATCACGGCACGCTGACAGTGGGCCGCTCGGTCGCATCCGCCTTCGAGCGCATGTTCCATCTGGAGCGGGCCTGCACCATGCAGGTACGAACTCGTATGCTGGGGCCATCAGCCTATCCCGTCGAGCAGGCAGTAGTGGACAAGAACGCGGCCCTCTTCGCGAACCCCGATCGGCAGGAACTGCGTTCAACCACGCTGGTATGGCCGGCGCTGCTGCGCAAGCTCGACCGCCTCGATCCGAGCTACAAGAATTGAAATCTTGAAAATTTCAGTGTAGGATCGTTGCCAACGACCTCTGCACTTCCATCCAAAACGCCGCCCAATTCCGGGCGGCGTTTTTATTTTCCGGCCGTGTCGCCGTGCGGCTGGCTGATATCGGCTATTTCGGGAGGCCATACCACCTCGAACCGCTCGAATATGGTTTCGATCTCGTCATGCATCTGAAAGCCTCGCGCCGCGGCGCGCCCCCCGAAGAACAGGCGGTGAGCCGACAGCCACCATTCACGGGTGCGCTCGCCCTCGCCTTCGTCCCAAGCGAACCGTTCGTCGACAGAGTTCAGCGGTCCAGTCCGAACCTCGGTCGTCCGCCAGATCGCGCGTGGACGTTTGGCGCCGTCGAGCAAGATAACGTAGCCTCCGACTGCCGGCGACGGCTCTCCGTCGGGGCCGAATTGGCGAACCAAACCCGCGGTCGCGCGCTTGATTCCGGCGACCGTCAGTTCGGCTAGTTCGGTCGCCATCTCCGGGTCATCGCCGAAGGCGACCACGTCGTAGTCATCGTGCCGCAGACCGGCCGCCTCACGATATCCGCGCCAAAATTTATCCATAAGCGCAGATCGCGTTCCGCCAGCCACGGCATCTATCCCTTTGGTGCTTCAGCCAGCGCACCGAGAATTCGCGCCCACGACCGAATGCCCTTGTGAAAACTCTGCAGGTCGTACTTCTCGTTCGGCGAATGGATGTTGTCGTCGTCGAGCCCAAAACCCACCAGCACAGTGTCGAGACCGAGCGTCCGCTTGAAGTCGGCGACGATCGGGATCGAGGCGCCCGAGCCGATCAGCAGCGCTTCCTTGCCCCACTCGTCGGTCAATGCGCGTTTGGCGGCGGCGAGCGGCTTCATGTTCCAGTCGAGCGCAATCGCCGGCGCGCTGGAATGATCGGTAAACTCGGCTTTGCAATCTCCCGGCAGCCGCGAGGTGACATAATCGCGAAAGGCCTGACGGATCTTGTCGGGCTGCTGTCCCTCGACCAGCCGGAACGAAATCTTGGCGGACGCTTCCGCGGGGATCACCGTCTTGGAGCCCTCTCCGGTATAGCCCCCGACAATGCCGTTGATGTCGCAGGTCGGACGCGACGAAACCTGCTCGATCAGCAGGCGGTCCTTCTCGCCGGCGGGAAGCGAAAGCCCGATCGGTTTGAGGAACGAATCCGACGAGAGATTAAGCTTCTTCCACTGCGCCAGGATATCCGGCGGCAAATCCTTCACGCCGTCATAGAAGCCGGGGATCATGATGTGGCCGTCCTCATCGAACAGGCCGCCGAGAATGCGGGTCAGCACGCGGATCGGGTTTTGCGCGCCGCCGCCGAATATGCCGGAATGCAGATCGCGATTGGCGGCCTTGATCTTGACCTCGTCATAAACCAGGCCGCGCAGCGATGTGGTAATCGCCGGCGTGTTGGGATCCCACATACCGGTGTCGCAGACCAATGCGAAATCGGCCTTCAGGTCTTGCTTGTTGGCTTCAAGAAACGGAACGAAATTCTTCGAGCCGATTTCTTCCTCGCCCTCGATCACGATGGTGACATCGACCGGCAGCGAGCCTGTGACGGACTTCCAGGCCCGGCAGGCTTCGACGAAGGTCATCAACTGGCCCTTGTCGTCCTCCGCGCCGCGCGCGACGATGATTTTTCGCCCGTCAGCGTGATCGGTAACAACTGGTTCGAACGGCGGACGGTGCCAGAGATTGAGCGGGTCGACCGGCTGCACATCGTAGTGACCATAGAACAACACGTGCGGCCGGGACCCACCGTTTCCTTGGCCCTTCCCGTTGCCATTAGGCTTGGCAACGATGGCGGGGTGGCCCGCCGTCGGCCGGATTTCGGTCGCCAGACCGAGCGAGGCGATATCCTTGGCGAGGTGATCGGCGGCCGCCTTGCAATCTGCCGCGAAGGCGGGATCGGCGGAGATCGACTTGATCCGCAGCAGGCTGAACAGCCGCTCCAGACTATTATCGAAATCGGCATCGATGCGGTCGAGGACCGGTTGAAGCTGCGGCGCGTTGGACATTTCGATTTCCCTTAAACTGCGTGCGTCATTCTACATATCAGGTTGTAGTCCATCAGCGGCCGGAGACAAGGCGTTGGCGGCAGCTTCCGAAGGCGGATGCAGGATGTGCCAGACCAATCCTCCCGCCAGCATCGCGGTGGCGGCGAGATTATTCCCCAGCGCCTGCAGATCATTCGGAAATACCGGAAGCGACAGCAGCATCAGAAGCCCGGCGACGGCCAGTGTGATCCACGTGCCCAGGCGCACCCGATAACGCGGATCATAGGCCGCCCGGTGCATCAGGATGGTCATCGGAAAAAACAGCCACATAAAATAGTATTGTCGCGCCAATGGTGACGCCACCGTCATCAGGCAGAACAGGATTCCGAGTTCTTCGGCCCTGGACCGTGGGGTTTCCTTCGAACGAGCCGGCATCACCGCGATATATCCAAGACCGATCGCGAGCGATATCGCCAGCACCAGCCAATTCGCCGCCTTGAAACTGATATCGGCCAGGTTCATGTACCGTGGCTGCTTGGCCGGATTGTCCTGATTGTAGTTGACCGGGCGCGTCAGCCGGTGGGTCACCGCGATGATGGACTGGTTGACCCACGACCAGTTCTGCTCGGCGCGCTGTCCAAAACCCTGCTCAGAGCTCGATCCGACCATTCCCGCAAACCAGGTCTTGAGCTCCGCAACATTGTGCTGGAATCCGCGCACGGGAGCCGGAACCACGAACAGACAAACCCCCAGCAAGACGATCATGCTTGCGGCTGACGCCCATTGTCTCCGCCAGATGAGATACGGAAATACCGCGACGGGGAAAACCTTGATCGCGGTTGCCAGCGCAAACATGCCGCCGGCCAGCCATGGGCGTTCGTGCTGCAACGACCTGAAGGCGAACAGCATCATCGCCAGCAGCACGAGGTTCGGCTGCCCGAGATCGAACATGTCGAAAACGAAGGTAACGGTGACGAAGCCCGGCAGCGCCGCGAGCCACACGCCGGGTGTCCGCCCCGAGCCCGTCATCGCGTTCGAGAGTTGAGCCGTCATCCACCACGCAGCTGCGTTGAAGGCCGACAGACATATATAGAGTGGTACCTTGCCGAAATAGCTCGGGATCGCGAGCAAGACCGCGGGCAACGGCGGATAGATGAATTCGAAATAGGCGTTGGGATCACTGGGGTAGAGATCCCTGCCCTGAAGGACCTGCTGCCCGGCCCAGAACCACAGCGGATAATCCTTGGTCTTTCCGTTGCCCCAGAGTTCCGGAACCAGAACATCGGCAGTCAGTGCGACACAGCAGACCAGAAAAAGAATATCGAGCGGCGCTCGCAACGACGGATATCTCAGCACACACAACCTTCCGGAGGACAGAGGGGATCGCGCCGCAAGCAAGCGAGCGCAAGACCATAAGAATTCTATCGTCGCAGCAATCCGCCGAGCGCACCGCGCACCAGCGCGCGGCCAACCGAACCGCCGATCGAACCGCCCATCGATTTGCCGAGATCGGCAACGACCCCGCCGACCACCTTGTTGGTGACCGAGCGCGTGACGCTTCGGGCGATAATCTGGCCGGTCGACATCTTGCCGCGCGAGACATTGGTGCCGAAGATCGTCCCCACGATCGAGCCGATCTGCCCGAGAATTCCGCCGCCGCCGGCAGATCCGTCCGCGGGCGCCAGCGTTCCGGCCACACGCTTCTGCAGCATCTCATAGGCGGATTCGGAATCGATCGTGGTATCGTATTTGCCCTTTACCGGGCTCTTGTTCATGATCGCCTGGCGTTCCTCGGGCGTGATCGGTCCGATCCGCGCCGTCGGCGGCCGGATCATGACACGCTCGACCATCGCCGGCGTGCCGTTGCCCTCCAGAAACGACACCAGCGCCTCGCCCTTGCCCAGTTCCGTGATGACCTGGGCGGTGTCGAGTTTCGGATTGGGCCGGAACGTCTGCGCAGCCGCCGCGACCGCCTTCTGGTCGCGCGGGGTGAAAGCGCGGAGCGCATGTTGCACCCGGTTGCCCAACTGGGCGAGCACCTTGTCCGGCACATCGATCGGGTTTTGCGTGACGAAATAAACCCCGACGCCTTTCGAGCGGATCAGCCTTACGACCTGCTCGATCTTGTCCATCAGCGCCTTCGGCGCGTCGTTGAACAACAGATGCGCCTCGTCGAAGAAGAACACCAGCTTGGGCTTCGGCGGATCTCCCGCTTCCGGCAGCTCTTCAAACAGCTCCGAGAGCATCCACAGCAGAAAGGTCGCGTAGAGCTGAGGGCTCTGCATCAGTTTGTCGGCAACCAGAATATTGATCATGCCGCGGCCATCGCTATCGGTGCGCATGAAGTCCTTCAGCGCCAGCGCCGGCTCTCCGAAAAATTTGGCGCCGCCCTGATTTTCAAGCACCAGCAGCTGACGCTGGATAGTGCCCACGGTCTGTTTCGAGACGTTTCCATACTGCGTGGTCAATTCGGCAGCGTGTTCCGCGACGAAAGACAGGATTGCCCGCAAATCCTTCATGTCCAGCAGCAGCAGGCCCTGCTCGTCGGCCACCCTGAACGCGATGTTGACCACGCCTTCCTGAACGTCATTCAGGTCCATCATCCGGGAGAGCAGCAGCGGGCCCATTTCCGAGACCGTGGCACGCACCGGATGCCCCTGCTCGCCGAACACGTCCCAAAATACCGTCGAAAACTGGTCGGGCTGGAAGGCGAGATTCATCTCGTTGGCCCGCTTGACGATAAAATCCTTAGCCTCACCAATTTCGGCTATGCCGGAAAGGTCTCCCTTTATGTCTGCCGCGAATACCGGAACTCCGGCGCGCGCAAATCCCTCCGCCATGACCTGCAGCGAGACGGTTTTTCCGGTTCCGGTGGCGCCGGTGACGAGACCATGGCGGTTGGCAAGACCAAGCGTCAGCCATGCTGGCTGTTCGCCTTTGCCGATGAAAATCTTATTAAAACCGGTCAACTTCATTGGGGGATAGAGAAAACCTGGTTGATCGACACGCGGCCCGCTCGATCTGTCGACGAAAGTTGCAACGAATATGCTTGTGGTGACAATTCCTGTGCGAATTTCGCACACACTCTTGCATTGCTGCAACACTCGCGACTCGATCGAAGGTGAATCGCGTTTTGGAATGGGTCATCGCTTGTAATTGGCATCGCAGAGCGTCAAGATAATTTGGGCTACAGGATATCCGGCAACCAAACGGTTGAAGGCGGGGCAATATGGACGAATTGATTGAGCGGCTGGCCGTCAAGGCCGGCATTGATAATGTTGTCGCTGAAAAAACTGTCGGAATCATGCTGGGTTTCCTTCGCAACGAAGGTCCTTCCGACAAAGTTCAGGCATTGATCGACCAAATTTCGGGCGCTGAAGCCGCGATCGCGGCATCAAGCAACAGCGGCGGTCTCGGCAGGTTGATGGGCGGTGGCCTGATGGCGCTCGGCACCAAATTGATGGCACTTGGTTTGGGCATCAGTGAGATTCAGAACATCGCGCGTGAACTTTTCCGGTTCGGTCGCGACAAAGTTGGAGCTGATCAGATGGGCGCGATCATCGCAGGGACACCAGGCCTCAGTCAGTTCGCCTGAAGCAGATTTTCAAATTGAGTATCATGACATATCCAATCTCCGAGATAGATGGCCTGACAGCCTTCTCCGCGGCAAAACTGAAGTCGCTTGGTATTCGCACCACCGACGGGCTGCTTGAGGCGACGCGGACGGTCAAGGGGCGCAAAGCGCTCGCGGCGAAAACCGGCATCAGCGAGCAGTTGCTGCTCGAATGGGCCAATTTCTCCGACTACATGCGGATTCCCGGCATGGGCAAGGCAAAAGTCGGGCTGGTGCGTGCCGCCGGCGTCACCACGGTTCGCGAACTCGCGCTTCGCAATCCGGTGCGGCTGGCGCAGAACATGAAGGATGTGAACACCAGGCGTAAACTCGTCCGCGTTTTGCCCTCCGAAAAATCGGTAGAACAACTGATCGCAAAGGCGCGCAAGCTTCAGCCGAAAATCACCTATTAAGCCCTGAACAAACGGCCTGTCCGGCGCCTATGCGGAGGCGTCCGGCATCTTGACTCCCATGCGCGGACCGCGCAAAGCGACCGCATGATCGCGACCACGTCCAGACCCGTACCGGCGACTGCCCGGGCCGAAGGCCCGGTGTTACGGACACTGCTGTCCCGGCCGTATCCGGCGGTCATGGGCGTCCTCAATATCACGCCGGATTCATTTTCCGATGGCGGACAGTTTATCGCGCCGGAGCGCGCGCTGGCGCAGGCCCGGCGCATGATCGCGGAAGGCGCCGATATCATCGACATCGGCGCGGAATCGACCCGTCCCTACGGTTCGCAACCGGTCTCGGCCGAGGAGGAATTGAAACGTCTGCAGCCGATATTGAGCGATGTCGTCTCGCTCGGGGTTCCCATATCCATCGACAGCATGAAATCGTCCGTTGTCGCCTGGGCGCTTGACGCAGGTGCCGCCATCGCCAACGACGTCTGGGGCCTGCAGCGCGATCCGGAGATAGCCACGCTAGTGGCGGCACGCAAATCGCCAGTGATCGTCATGCACAACCGCGACCGCGTCGAGGCGAACATCGACATCATGAAGGATATCGCTGCCTTCTTTGCGCGATCGCTCGATATAGCGGCGAAGGCGGGCATTTCACCCGACAACATTGTGCTGGATCCCGGCATCGGCTTCGGCAAAACCCCGGAACAAAGCATGACGGTGCTGGCCCGGCTCGATGAACTCAACGCGTTCGGCCTGCCGCTGCTGGTTGGGGCATCGCGCAAACGCTTCATCGGTTCGGTTTCGCCGTCGGAGCCGCATCAGCGTCTCGGCGGCTCGATCGCCGCCCATGTTGTGGCGGCACAAGGTGGCGCGAAGATCATCCGGACCCACGATGTGTCGGAAACCGTACAGGCGCTGCGCGTGGCGACGGCGATTTGGGACAAGCGATGAGCGACATGATCTTCATCAAGGGTGTCGTCATTCATGCCCGTCATGGCGTGATGGAACATGAGACCGAAGTCGGGCAGCGTTTTGTGATCGATCTCGAACTCTCCGCCGATCTGTCGGAATCCTCCCGCACCGATCGGCTCGCCGATACCGTGTCCTATTCCAATGTGGTGGCAACCGCGACCGCAGCGTTCAAGGACGCCAATTACAAACTGCTGGAACGCGCCGCCGGCGCCGTTGCCGACGCCATCCTGGCGGCGTTTCCGCGCATCGGTGCGATCAAGGTCACGGTGCACAAGCCGCATGCCCCGATCGCCGCGATCTTCGACGATGTCGGCGTGGTGCTGATGCGCACCCGGCAAGACAAGCCTCGTGGCTGACGTCCTGATCGCGCTTGGCGGCAATGTCGGCGACGTCCGCGCGACGTTTCAGAAGGCGATCGCCAATATCTGCGGCATGACCCAAGGCGCGCTGCTGGCACGGTCGTCCGACTACGCCACGCCGCCCTGGGGCGATGAGGAACAAGCCCGCTTCATCAATGCCTGCATCGAAATCGAAACCAGCCTCGACCCGCACGCCCTGCTGTTTACGCTGCACCGGATCGAAAAGAAGTTCGGCCGCGACCGCGCCACCGAGAAGCGTTGGGGCCCTCGCACCCTGGACCTCGATCTGATCGCCTACGACGATGTTTCCATCCAAAAGCCGGAACTGACGCTGCCGCACCCCCGCCTGTTCGAACGCGCCTTCGTGCTGGTGCCGCTGGTGGAGATCGCGCCCGACCGTCTCATTGCGGGACGCAGCGTCAAAGCTGCGCTGGGGCGGCTCACGACCCAGGGCATTGAACGGCTGCCCGACCTCGGCTGACTGAAACCACCATTTCAACCCGGAAACAACCGTTTGGCTTGGCGGTCGGCCCGTGGCAATTTCCGGCCCAACAGCACGAACGGCTCGAGGGAGCGACCTGTCGAATGACATCGGTAACGGACGACCTGCGGCTGGCAGCGGATTTCGCGCCCGCCACCTATGACGACTGGCGCAAGCTGGTCGATGGCGTGCTCAAGGGCGCGCCGTTCGAGAAGCTGGTCGGCAAGACCTATGACGACCTGAAGATCGAACCGATCTATCGGCGCGCGCGCGACACCGCGCCGATCGCGGGCCGCGCCCCGGCGCGACCCTGGCGGATCATGCAGCGGATCGATCATCCGGACGCCGCTATGGCCAACGCGCAGGCGCTGCACGATCTGGAGAACGGCGCCACCGGGCTGACGTTGGTATGCGCCGGGGCTAACGGCGCCTGCGGCTTTGGACTGGAGCCGACCGCGGAAGCGATCGCGAAGGTTCTCGATGGCGTCTTCATCGATGCCGGCATTGCAATCGAGCTTCAAATCGGTCCGCAGTCGCGCATGGCCGCCATATACGTCGCAGAATATGTGAAGCAAAAAGGCATTTCGCCCGCCGCCTGTGACATCCGTTTCGGGCTCGATCCGATCGGCGCCGCTGCGGTCTGGGGGTCCAGTCCCTACAGCTGGCCTGAAATTGTGCCTGCGGTCACCGGCGCCATCAAAGGTCTCGTGGCGACGGGCTTCAAGGGTCCGTTCGCGGTGGCTGATGGACGGGTGATCCACGATGCCGGCGGATCGGAGGTGCAAGAACTGGCGTTCGTGCTGGCGACGGGCGTCGCCTATCTGCGCGCGCTGGAGGAAGCCGGTATCGCGCTCGAGGATGCGCAGGGCATGATCTATGCACGACTCAGTGCAGATGCCGATCAGTTCCTGACGCTGGCAAAATTTCGTGCGCTGCGTCTGTTGTGGGCGCGGATCGAACAAGGCTGCGGCCTGACGCCCAAGCCAATCTTCATTGCGGCAGAAACCGCATGGCGGATGCTGACCCAGCGCGACCCCTACGTGAACATGCTACGCGCAACGATGGCTACATTCTCCGCAGGGCTCGGCGGCGCCAACGCCATCACGGTGCTGCCGCACACGCTGGCACTGGGATTGCCTGATCCGTTCGCGCGGCGCGCGGCGCGCAATACGCAACTGGTGCTGCTGGAGGAATCCAATCTCGCCAAGGTTTCCGATCCCGCCGCCGGCTCTGGCGGCATCGAAAGCCTGACGCAACAACTTTGCGATGCGGCGTGGTCGCTGTTTCAGGAAACCGAGCAAGCCGGCGGCGCGTTCGCAGCGCTTGAGCAAGGCGTGTTTCAGCGCAAGATCACGGCAACGCGCGCGGTGCGGGAGGCCAACGTCGCCAAACGCAAGGAGGTGCTGACCGGCGCCAGCGAGTTTCCAAATCTGCACGAGGCTCGGGTCGCGGTACTGGAAGCGAAGCCCGTCGCGCTTGCGCCCTATGGCCAGGCCAGGATCACATTCGACGCCCTGCCGCCGATGCGGCTTGCAGCCCCGTTCGAACGCTTGCGCGACCGGTCGGATCAAATGCTGAAAGACAGCGGCGCGCGGCCGAAGGTGTTTCTCGCCAATCTCGGCACACCGGCCGACTTCACCGCACGGGCGACCTTTGCGAAGAGTTTTTTTGAGACCGGAGGGATCGAGGCGGTCGACACCGAGGGATTTTCCGATCCGGCTGCGCTGACTGCTGCGTTCACAGCATCCGGCGCGGCGCTGGCCTGTCTGTGCTCGTCCGACAAGATCTATGCCGGGCAGGCACCTGCCGCCGCGAAAGCCGTGCAAGCGGCCGGCGCCAGACATGTCTACCTGGCGGGACGGCCAGGCGGGCAGGAAGCCGCGCTCCGCACCGCCGGCGTCGGCAGCTTCATCTTCGCCGGCAGCGACGTGCTGGCGGCGCTGCAGGACGCCTACGGCAAGCTTGGCTTGGCGGAGCGGAGCTAGTGCCTTTCGCCGTCGGCGCGATCCTGACGCCGGTCGGCGCCTTGGTGGCCACGCTGGCCTTCGAGATCGGCATCGGTGCTTCCTATCGCGCGCTCGGATCGTGGCTGGCGTCGGCGGACATGCTGATGGTTTTCGCTGCGGTCTGGCTGACCTACGCGCTGGCCTACACCGCCCCGGTGACGCTGGTCGTGCTCCCGCTGGTTTATGCGGCGCTGCGGCGGCGCTCCGCCTTGACGATCGCTCGCATCATGGCGGCGGCTCTATTGGCCGCGATCCTGCTGATGTGGACCTATATCGGCGTCAGCGAATTTTTAGCCGAGAAGCGCGAATTCAAGCCGGTTTTGACCGCTGGATTCACTGGGATTGGCGCCCTCGTGGGGCTGGTTGTCGGTACCGCCTTTGCCTACATCATGAGGTGGAAGCGCCCAGCGGATTGGTTCGGCGAAATGACCGCAGCGCCAGCACCTGTCACCTGATGGAGTGGCCATGACCTCGGCGAGCAAACCCGTTCTGACCGGCGGCTGCCAATGCGGCGCCATCCGCTTTGCATTGTCGGCACCACCGAAAAAGGTCAGCATCTGCCATTGCCGGATGTGCCAGAAGGCGGCCGGCGCGCCGTTTGCGTCCTTTGCCGATATCGAGCACGACGATTTCACCTGGACCCGCGGCAAACCGGCCGCGTTCCAGTCCTCTTCGCTCGCCGAGCGCGAGTTCTGCCGGGATTGCGGCACGCCGCTCAGCTTTCGCCGCATCGGCGGCCCCCGGATCGAGATCATGACCGGTGCGTTCGACCGCCCGGACCGGGTGGTGCCGACCCAGCAGTTTGGAACCGAATCCCGGCTCGGCTGGGTGGTGTCGATCGCCAACATGCCGAGCCAGACCACGCTGCAGAACTACGGGCCGGAAAAGCTTCACGGCATCATCAGCCACCAGCATCCGGACCATGACTAGGGGTGGCGCCTCCCGGCATCGTCCGTGCTATAATGGTAAGCTATGAGCCGCATACCGAACTTCGCGAATATCGCCTTTGAAAATACTGTCCGCGCCGCGCCCGCCGGCAGCGCTGAGCCTTGGCTCACGCCGGAGGGTATCCCGGTAAAACCGGGCTACGGCGAAGCCGATCTCGAAGGCATCGATTTCCTCGAGACCTGGCCGGGCATCGCGCCCTATCTGCGCGGCCCCTACCCGACCATGTATGTCAACCAGCCCTGGACCGTCCGGCAATATGCCGGATTCTCCACGGCAGAGGATTCCAACGCGTTCTACCGCCGCAACCTCGCCGCCGGGCAGAAGGGCCTCTCGGTCGCGTTCGATCTCGCCACCCATCGTGGCTACGATTCCGATCATCCGCGCGTGTCCGGCGATGTCGGCATGGCCGGGGTGGCGATCGATTCGATTTACGACATGCGTACGCTGTTCTCAGGGATCCCGCTCGACCAGATGAGCGTGTCGATGACCATGAACGGCGCGGTGCTGCCGATCCTCGCGCTGTTCGTCGCGGCTGCCGAGGAACAGGGCGTGCCGCCGGAGAAACTCTCTGGGACCATTCAGAACGACATTCTGAAAGAGTTCATGGTGCGCAATACCTATATCTATCCGCCGGCACCCTCGATGCGCATCATCTCCGACATCTTTGCGTACACCTCCTCGAGGATGCCCAAATACAATTCCATCTCCATCTCCGGCTATCACATGCAGGAAGCCGGCGCGACGCAGGACCTCGAGCTGGCCTATACGCTGGCCGATGGCGTCGAATATCTCCGCGCCGGGCTCGCGGCAGGACTCGACGTCGACCGTTTTGCACCAAGGCTGTCGTTCTTCTGGGCCATCGGCATGAATTTTTTCATGGAGGTGGCAAAAATGCGCGCGGCGCGGCTGTTGTGGGCCAAGCTGCTGACGCCGTTCAATCCCAAAGACCCGCGCTCGCTCTCGCTGCGCACACACTGCCAGACCTCGGGCTGGTCGCTGACCGCGCAGGACGTGTTCAACAACGTGACGCGCACCACTATCGAGGCGATGGCGGCAACCCAAGGCCACACCCAATCGCTGCACACCAATGCGCTCGACGAGGCCTTGGCGCTGCCCACTGACTTTTCTGCGCGGATCGCGCGCAACACGCAACTGTTCCTGCAGCAGGAAAGCGGCACCAACCGCGTCATCGATCCCTGGGGCGGCTCCTATTATGTCGAGCGCCTGACCCGCGATCTCGCCGCCAAAGCCTGGGGCCACATCCAGGAGGTGGAGGCGCTCGGCGGCATGGCCAAGGCGATCGAGGCCGGCGTGCCGAAACTGCGGATCGAGGAAGCCTCCGCCAAGACCCAGGCCCGCATCGACGCCGGCAAGCAGGCGGTGATCGGCGTCAACAAGTACAAGCCAACCAACGAGGCGCCGATCGTCCTGCTGAAGGTGGAGAATTCCACTGTGCGCCGGCTGCAGATCGACAAGCTGTCGCGGCTGCGATCCGAACGCAACCAGAAGGACGTCGACGACGCATTGGCGGCGCTGACCCGCAGCGCCGGCGAAGGCAACGGCAACCTGTTGGCGCTGGCGATCGATGCCGCGCGCGCCAAAGCCACCGTTGGTGAAATTTCCGATGCGATGGAAAAGGTGTTCGGGCGCCACCGCGCCGAAATCAAATCCATCACCGGCGTCTACAAGCGGGAGGCGTCCACCATGTCCGACCGGGTCGAAAAATTGCAGGCGCTGATCGACGCCTTCGAGGACGCGGAGGGCCGCCGGCCGCGCATCCTGGTCGCCAAGATCGGCCAGGATGGCCACGACCGCGGCCAGAAGGTGATCGCATCCGCCTTTGCCGATGTCGGTTTCGACGTCGATATCGGACCCTTGTTCGCTACTGCCGAGGAAGCGGCGCGCCAGGCGGTCGAGAACGACGTCCATATTCTCGGGGTGTCGTCGCTGGCGGCGGCGCATCTTACCGCAGTGCCGGAATTGAAGGCCGCGCTGAAGAAACAGGGGCGCGACGACATCATGATCATCATCGGCGGCGTAGTGCCGCCGCAGGATTACGAGGCGCTGTACAAGGCCGGCGCCGAGGCGATCTTCCCGCCGGGCACCGTCATTGCGGACGCCGCCGAAGAGCTGATCCACAAGCTCAATGCGCGGCTGGGGCATTCCGAAGCGGCGGAGTAGCTCCGCACACGGTCGTTCCAAAGGATCGCCCTTGCGTCCCGCCGCTCAAGGGCGTGATCGCCGCGCTGAATACCGAAAAGAAGAAACGCGATGCCTCGGAGACCGCGACCGCGGAGTGGTACAAGAGCCTTGAGCCCAAACTGCTCAAGATCGGCGCGGTGACGCTGGGCGCCGTCCACTGAGGCCGGTAAAAGCTCCGGCCTGACCTTTCATTATCCGCCCTATGCGGTCGGCCCCTATGCCGAAAGCGAGTATGTCGCCTTCGTCCCCTGGGAAAGCTTGAAGCCTTATCTGACGCCGGAGGGCGTGAAGATTTTCGGCGGTAGCGGGCTCTCAGCGCCCTCTTTAGTTGAGACGGGCTAACGCCCTTCCGAGAGAATGGGTCCAGTCCGGAATCCAGGACTGAAAAAGCTCCCGCCAGCGATCGGCATCCTGCGGAGCGGTGTCGAGCGCAACCGCCCATTCGATGAACGTCCGATCGCCCTCGACAATTCTGAGGTGCATCGTGCCTTCATAACGCACCGGCGTCGGTGCTTCCGGCAGAGGGCCGGTGGGAAACGGAAGCGGGTCGATACCGGCATAGGTCAGGAAGCGCTGTTGATCGGAATGGGCAGCCAGCCGCTGCCTGACCCAGTTACCGAGATAGCAAAAGCGCCTGACCGCCCCGATTTCGTCGCCGCGTCTGTCATCTTCGATGACGCTTTCGCTGACGCCATCAATGTAAGCGGGATAATTGTTGAAATCGCGGATCAGCAACCACACCGTTTCCAGGGGATGATCGAGGACCGCGCTATAATAGGCTTTGTTCACATTTGACTCCGGAAATCGCTGGCACTCCGCTCCGCTTGTCGGGAATGCATATTCTGATATTGCAGCCGCTTCCGCGGCAAACCCACCCGATTCCCGATGCCTGACGAGACCACGGTTCCGGCCCTCGCCTGCAACGTCCGGCCGTTGTAAAGCAGGGCATGACGCCGCCGAAGAAGCCCCCCATCGACATAAAGACATTGGCAAAGGACCTCCGTGCCGGCAGCCGGGCGGCGCTGGCGCGCGCGATCACGCTGATCGAAAGCCGGCGCAGCGATCATCAGGCCGCGGCGCGCGATCTGGTGCAGGCATTGCTGCCCGATACCGGCAAGGCGATACGGGTCGGCATCACCGGCTCTCCCGGCGTCGGCAAATCCACCAGCATCGACGGGCTCGGGATGTTCCTGATCGAACGCGGCCACAAGGTTGCAGTGCTGGCAGTGGACCCCTCCTCCGCCCGCACCGGCGGCTCGATCCTCG
>WNGJ01001557.1_pt1 | contig 22655 bp, 15 predicted proteins | sample 5400611 | NCBI WGS metagenome assembly WNGJ01 (sample SAMN13153375, study PRJNA577476) | soil metagenome | isolation source: 40 cm soil or saprolite under Garry oak tree replicate 1 | place: USA:California | collected 2016-06-15
GAGCGCGCCGAGCGTGTCGCGGGCGAGCTGGAAGTGGGCAGCGTCTTCGTCAACGGCCTGGTGAAGTCCGATCCGCGCTTGCCGTTCGGCGGCGTCAAACGATCGGGCTACGGCCGGGAGCTCTCGGAGTACGGGCTCCGCGAGTTCGTCAACGTCAAAACCGTCTGGGTGACCTAGGCTACATCGCCCCGAGAGCGGCGGCCGTCTTTTTCACGTCGCGCGGCTTCACCCAGAGGATCGCGCCGTAGCGGCCCATACCAGCGCACACCCCGCTCACCGCTGTCACGTTGACCTTGGCAGCCGCGAGCTTCGCGAGCACGTCCGCCATCGCGCCGATGCGGTCGTCACCTTCGACGAGGAACGTCGTCTTCGGCTTGCTCAGCTTGATCTTGGCGTTCTTCGCGGCCGCCGCGAGCGCGCCCGCGTCGGTGGGGACGAAGTCGATTTGCGCCTTCCGGGCGCTCGGGAAGGCGTGGAAGGCTCGCAGGTTGACCCCCGCCCGCCGCAACGCGTCGAGGATGCGGATGCCCTCACCCGGCTTGTCCGCCGCCGTGGTGTAGTAGTAGTCCACCTTCCGGATCATCTCCCCCATCGGTCCCTCCCTTGAGTGGGCCGGGGGATTCTAGCGCCCGGCCTGCCCCTTGTCGAATTGCGTGGGGCTGCCGCCACAGGCCTCGGGTTGCGGCTTTGCGTTTTCCCGTGCCACGCGTCAGGTTTGGCTGCCGCATGCCCTTGCGCCCTCCTCGTACGCTCCTGGCGTTCGCCGTCACGTTCCTGTGCGCGCTGCTCGTCTTCACGCTGCCGCGCTTCGCCTGGAACTCGGTCCAGGCGGCGATCGGTCCGCACACACAACAGCCGGCTGCAGCCCCGGCGCCCCCAGCGCCCGCGCCACAAGCAGCCGCGGCCGTGCCTCGCACCCTCGGGGCGCGGCTCATGGGAGTGATTGGCCTCGCCGCGATTGTCGCCATCGGCGTCGCGTTGTCGCGGCAACGCCGCGCGATCAGCTGGCGGGTGGTCGCGTGGGGTCTCGGACTGCAGCTCGCGTTTGCGATCTTCGTGCTGCGCGTCCCCTTCGGCCAACGGCTGTTTCGCGCGCTCGGCGACCTGGTGACGCGGATCCTGAGCTTCTCCTACGCGGGCTCCGAGTTCGTGTTCGGGGAGATCGGCAAGCAGCACTCGAGCCTCGGCATCGTGTTCGCCTTCCAGGTGCTGCCTGCGATCATCTTTGTGTCGGCGCTGTTCGCGATGATGTATTACCTGGGCGTCATGCAGGTCGTGGTCCGCGCCTTCGCGGTCGTGATGAACAAGCTCATGCGGGCGAGCGGGGCGGAGAGCTTGAACGTCGCCGCCTCGATCTTCATGGGCCAGACCGAAGCGCCCCTCACGATCCGCCCCTTCCTGCCCTCGATGACGCGGTCCGAGCTGATGACGGTGATGACCGCCGGGATGGCGCATGTGTCGGGATCGATCATGGCGGCCTACATCGCGTTCGGGATCGAGGCACGCCACTTGCTCACCGCCGTCATCATGACGGCCCCGGGCACGATCATGATGGCGAAGCTGCTCGAGCCCGAAACCGACACGCCAGCCACGCTCGGCGAGGTGCGGGTCGAGATCCCGCGGACCGACGTGAACGTCGTGGACGCCGCCGCCCGGGGGACGACCGAGGGGCTGTATCTGATGCTGAACGTCATCGCGATGCTCATCTCGTTCATCGCGCTGATCGCGCTCGCGAACGGCGGCTTCGCCTGGGTGCACGGCCACCTCGCCTGGTTCCCGGCGGACCTGCAGACGGTGTTGGGGTGGGTGTTCCGGCCCGTGGCGCTCGCGATGGGCGTCCCCTGGCACGACAGCGGGACGATCGGGGGGCTCCTGGGCACGCGCATGGTGTTGAACGAGTTCATCGCGTACGCGCAGCTCGGGCCGCTCAAGGCGTCGCTCGATCCCGTGTCATTCACGATCGCCACCTTCGCCCTCTGCGGGTTCGCCAACGTGAGCTCCGTGGGGATTCAGATCGGCGGCATCGGGGCGCTCGCCCCCGACCGCAAGCACGACCTCGCACGCCTCGGGTTCCGCGCCATGATCGCCGGCACCCTGGCCAACTTCCTGTCCGCCACGATCGCCGGCATGCTGCTGTAAGCGGCGCCCGGCGTCGCGTGTGCGCTTGACGAAGAAGGAGACAACCAGCATGCGTACCCTGTCGCTAGCGCTCGCCGTAGCGGCGGCCGTCCGGTGGGCCGGCGCCCAGCAGGCGCCCGCGGTCGTCGATTCCCTGAACAACCTCGCCTTCCGCAACGTCGGCCCCGCGGTCGCCGGCGGCCGCGTGACCGCCGTCGTCGGAGTCCCCGGACAGCCCAACCTCTACTACGTCGGTGCGGCGGCGGGCGGCGTGTTCAAGTCGGTGGACGGCGGCGATAACTGGGAAGCGGTGTTCAAGGATCAGCCCACCGCCTCGATCGGGGCGGTCGCGCTCGCGCCCTCGAATCCCAACGTGGTGTGGGTGGGGACCGGGGAGGGCAACATCCGGAACGACATCATCAACGGCCACGGCGTCTACTACTCGACCGACGCCGGCAAGAGCTGGAAGTTCGGGGGGCTGGGCGAGGTCGGACAGATCTCGCGTATCGTCATCGATCCCGCGAACCCCGACGTCGTGTTCGTCGCCGCCGTAGGCCACGCCTGGACGCCCGGCCCCGACCGGGGCGTGTATCGCACCGACGACGGCGGCAAGACCTGGCACAAGGTGCTGTTCGTGAACGACACGACCGGGTGCGCCGATCTCGTGATGGAGCCCGGCAACCCGAAGGTGCTGCTCGCGGCGATGTGGCAGGTGCAGCGGCACCCCTGGCAGCTCGTGAGCGGCGGGCCGGGGAGCGGCATCCATCGCTCCACCGACGGCGGCCTCACCTGGACTAGGCTCAAGGAAGGCCTCCCCGAGGGCCCCTACGGTCGCATCGCGCTGGGCATCGGGGCCTCGAACCCGAGCCACGTGTTCGCGCTCATCGAGGCGAAGCAGGGGATGCTGTGGGATTCGCGCGACCTGGGCGACCATTGGGCCAAGGTCAGCGACTACCACGGATTCGACATCCGGCCGTTTTACTTCTCGCTGATCACGGTCTCGCCGGTGGACGACCGCAAGGTCTTTTTCTCATCCTACGAGCTCCGCGAGTCGGACGACGGCGGCAAAACGTCCCGCTACATCGATCGCGGCGTGCACGTGGACCACCATGGGTTGTGGATCGATCCGCAGAATCCCGATCGCATGATCCAGGGCAACGACGGCGGCGTCTACGTCACCACGACAGGGGGGGCGACCTGGCGCTTCCTCAACAACCTGGCGATCGGCCAGTTCTACATGGTGGCTGCCGACGGGAACGACCCCTACAAGCTGTGCGGCGGCCTGCAGGACAACAACGCCTGGTGTGGTCCGTCGAGCAACATCGGGCCGGGCGGGCAGACTGGCGCGGAATGGGTCACCGTCACGGGGGGCGATGGCGAGTACGCCGTGCCCGCGCCGAGCGACTCGACCATCCTCTACGTCGACTCGCAGAACGGCTTCATCAGCCGCGTCGACCTGCGGACCGGCGTGACGCGCTTCATCCGTCCTTACCTCGCGACCGTGGACCACATGAAGCCCGCGGACCTCCAGTATCGCTTCAATTGGACGTCACCCATCGCCGTCTCCGCCACCAACGCCGACGAGGTGTTCCTCGGCGCGAACGTGGTCTTCAAGACGACGGACGGCGGGCAGCATTGGGCCGTCATCAGCCCCGACTTGACGAAGAACGACAAGAGCAAACAGGTGACGAGCGGCGGGCCGATCGAGTACGACATCTCGGGGGCCGAGAGCTACAACACGATCCTCACGATCAACATCGCCCCGACCGACACGAACGTGCTCTGGGTGGGGACCGACGACGGCAACGTGCAGGTCACACGGGACGGCGCGAAGACCTGGAGTAACGTCGGCGCGCGCATTCCCGGGCTGCCCAAGGGGGAGGGGGGACGCATCAACCAGATCGGCGTCTCGCCATTCGACGCCGGCACCGCCTACCTCGCCGTCGACTACCACGAGTTCGACGACAACCGGCCCTACGTCTTCAAGACCGCGAATTACGGGCAGACCTGGGTGGACCTGTCCCGGGGCCTCCCCACGTCGGATCCGGCGCGCGTGGTTCGGGAGAATCCCAACCAGCGCGGCTTCCTCGTCGTCGGCACCGACGCCGGGCTGTTCTACTCACGCGACGACGGCGCCACCTGGAAGCCGCTCAAGGGCACGTTCCCGACGGCCCCCGTCTGGGACGTGCAGTTCGTGGCGAAGAAGCACGACCTCGTGGTCGCGACCCACGGCCGCGGCCTGTTCGTGCTGGACAACATCACGCCGCTGGAGGAGTTCACCCCCCAGGTCGCGGCCGGCGACTTCCATCTCTTCAGCACACTGCCGGCGGCGATTCGCGTGCGGCCGCGCCGCGAGGGACCGCCCGCGTCCCGCTTCACGGTGCCGAATGCGCCCCAGGGGGCGATGGTCGACTACTACCTCCGCGCCGAGCTGAAGCCGACTGATGAGCAGAAACAGCAGCGTCGCACGCCCGTCCAGATCACGATCACCGACGCCCGCGGCGACACTGTGACCACGGAGTACGGACCCTCCAAGCAGGGGTTCGACCGGCACGTCTGGAACCTGCGGTATCAAGCCCCGGAGCGGCTCACCTTCGAGAAGACGCAAGAGGGAGAGGAGGAGAATCCCTTCCGGCCGGCGGGAGGTCCCCGGGTGACGCCGGGCACGTATACCGTCGCCGTCACGGTGGCGGGCAAGACGGAGACCCGCACAGTGACCGTGCAGCCCGACCCGCGCGTCCCCGCGCCCGGTGTGGCGTTCGTGGCACAGACGCGTGCCGGGCTCGAGCTGCGCAACGCCGTTTCGGCGCTGCACGTGGTGCTCAACCGGATCAGCGGCCTCCAGGACCAGCTGCAGCATGTGCGGCAGGCGTTGCGGAGCGCCGCCAAGAACGACGGCGGCGACTACCGGCCGGTGCTCGACCAGGCGGACGCCCTCGGCCGGAAGCTCAAAGAGCTGAAGGACAGCCTCTACAACTCCGAGGTGCAGCGCGACGCGCCCGAGGACGACATCCACTACCTCGCGCGTTTCGCCGACCGCTTCGAGGGTGTGAGCTTCGGCTTTGGGCAAGCGTACGCGCAGCCGCCCAGCGAAGTGCTCGCCGCGGAAGTGCAGCGCTTGCGCGCCGAGCTGGACGGCTATCTCGCGAAGTTCAACGCGCTGCTCGGCACCGATGTGGCGGCATTCAACAAGGTGGCTCTGGACCACCATGCGCCCACCCTGGTCGGGGGTGAACCGATCCAGACCCGGACGGTCGCCGCTGAGGTAGGAGGGGTGGGACCCTAGCGCACGCGCTCGGTCGGCACGGCGGCCGCCGTCGGGGCCGCCGTCGGGGCCGCCGCGGCCGCCGCGGCCGGCGCGGGCGTCGTGTGTGGCACGACCTTGTGGAACTGGGAGCGGAACCGCTCCCACGCCTCGAGGATGGCAGCCGCTCGGGGGCTGCCGGTCTTGTCCAGGTGCTCGCGCACGAGAGCGCGGACTACGTCGGCGTCGCTGTCGTCCAGCGGTCGCGACTCCACCATGTCGAAGTTGCACCGGGAGGCGAATGACCCCGCCTCGTCGAGCACGTAGGCGATGCCGTTCGACATCCCGGCCCCGAAGTTGCGCCCCACCTGGCCAAGGACGACGACGACCCCCGCCGTCATGTACTCGCAGCAGTGGTTCCCCGCTCCCTCGATGACCGCCACTGCGCCCGAGTTCCGTACCGCAAACCGATCCCCAGCGCGCCCGGCGGCGAACAGCCGGCCGCCGGTCGCGCCGTACAGGATGACGTTGCCGAGCAGCACGTGGCGATGGGTGGCGGCGGCGTACGCCGCCTCTCGGAACGGCCGGATCACGATCTCGCCGCCGGACAGCCCCTTCCCTACGTAGTCGTTCGCCTCGCCCTCGAGCTCGAGATGCATCCCGGCCACGGCGAAAGCGCCGAAGCTCTGCCCGGCGCTGCCCCGGAAGCGCAGGCGCACCTGTCCGACGGGCAATCCGGCGCTGCCGTACCGCTTGGTCACGCGGCCGGCGATGCGCGCACCGACCGTCAGGTGGTGGTTGCCGATGTCGTACACACCTGCGAACGGCCGGCCACTCGCGAGCCGCGGCTCGAGCACGCTGAGGATCTCCTCGTCGAGCGACTCTACGCCGGGCCGGTCGTTGCGGTGTACGGTGCGCCGCCGCGGGGCGTCCCGCCCCCCCAGGGGATCGTCCAGCACGGGGACGCCCGCGAGAGGATCGGCGAGGACGACCGACAGGTCGAGCATCTGGGCGCGCGGTGTCTCGGGGTGATCGACGCGCTCCAGCAGGTCCACCCGGCCGATGATCTCGTCGACGGAGTGGAAGCCGAGCGCGGCGAGGATGTGGCGGACCTCCTCCGCCATCCAGGTGAAGTAGGCCCCGACCTGCTCGGGCGTGCCGCGGAACTTGGCGCGCAGCTCGGGCTTCTGCGTCGCGATCCCGGTAGGGCAGCTGTTGAGATGGCACTGCCGCGCCATGTCGCAGCCGATGGAGACGAGGGCCGCGGTGCCGAACCCATACGACTCCGCGCCGAGCAGCGCCGCGATCACCACGTCACGCGCGGTCCGCAGCCCGCCATCCACGCGCACCTCGATGCGGTGCCGCAGGCCGTTCTCGATCAGCCGCGCCTGGGTCTCCGCCAGACCCAGCTCCCAGGGGGAGCCGGCGTGCTTGATGGAAGACAGTGGCGAGGCCCCGGTGCCGCCGTTGTGCCCGGAGATGAGGACGTAGTCGGCATAGGCCTTGGCGACGCCCGCGGCCACGGTCCCCACGCCGGCCTCGGTGACGAGCTTCACCCCGACGCGTGCCTTGGGGTTTACCTGCTTCAGATCGTGGATCAGCTGCGCCAGATCCTCGATCGAGTAGATGTCGTGGTGCGGCGGCGGGGAAATCAGGGGCACGCCAGGCACGGAATGACGCAGCCGGGCGATGAGCGCCGTCACCTTGTGGCCGGGGAGCTGGCCCCCTTCGCCGGGCTTCGACCCCTGCGCCATCTTGATCTCGAGCTCCTCGGCGCGGATCAGGTACTGCGTGGTCACGCCGAACCGCCCCGAGGCGACCTGTTTGATCTTGTTGTCGGCGCGGTCGCCGTTGGGCAGCGGGGCATAGGTGTCCGGATCTTCGCCGCCCTCCCCGGAGTTGGAACGTGCGCCGATGCGGTTCATGCCGATGGCGAGGGTGCGGTGCGCTTCAGGCGACAGGGCGCCGAGCGACATCGCCGTCGAGACGAACCGGGGGCGGATCGTCTCGACCGGCTCGACTTCCTCGAGCGGGATCGCCCCAACAGAGCGGATGGCGATCAGGTCGCGCGGACTGGTGGGGGCGCGGGCCGCGAGGCGCGACATGAAATCGTCGTATCCCGCCCTTGCGGGCGCGCCGTCCCCCACGCCGCGCTGCAGTGCCTTGACGATCTGTGGCGACCAGGCGTGGTCCTCGCCGTCTCTCCGGAAGCGCACGCGCCCGTAGTCGGGAAGCGCGGGCTCTCCGGCCCCTGTCGGCGCGTCGGCCGGATAGGCGGCGCGGTGACGGGCCAACACATCCTCGGCGAGCTCCGCGAAGCCGACCCCGCCAAGCACCGACACCGTGCCCGTGAAGCAGCGGTCGATCACCTCGGCGCCGAGTCCCAGGGCCTCGAAGATCTGGGCGCCGCAGTACGAGGACAGAGTCGAGATGCCCATCTTCGAGAGCACCTTGAGCAGGCCCTTTTCCGCCGCCGCGCGGAACTTGAGTCGCGCATCGCGCGGCGTGGGACGGGGTGGGGCGGGGGAAGCGTCGGCCGGCTTGCGGCGCTCCTCCTCTTCGGCGAACAGGGCCTGCACGGATTCGAGCGCCAGCCAGGGATGGATCGCTTCCGCCCCATAGCCGATCAGCGCGGCGCAGTGGTGGACGTCCCAGGCGTCGCCGGCCTCGGCCACGAGGCTGATACGCGGGCGCAGCCCCTCGCGGAGCAGGTGCTGGTGCACCGCGCCGACGGCCAGGAGCATCGGGATCGCCGGATGCTCCCGGTCGGCGACGCGGTCGCTCACGACGAGGATGCGCGCCCCGCTGCCTCCCCCCTGGCGCGCGGCGCGGGCCGCCGCGCGCGAGAGCTCGTCCAGTGCGGCGGGCAGGCCCTCGGGCCCCGCGGCCGCGTGCCAGATGGCGGGGAGCGTCGTGACGGGTACCCCGGCCACGCTCTGGAGCGCGGCCATCTCCTCCTCGAGCAGCACGGGGTGGTCGTTGCGCACCAGGCGCAGCCCGGCGGCCCGGTCTAGCAAGAGCGAGCTCCGCCGGCCAAGATGCATCCGCAGCGACATCACCAGATCCTCGCGCAGCGAGTCGATCGGGGGGTTCGTCACCTGCGCGAAGCGCTGCCGGAAGTAGGCGTAGAACGTCGGGGCCACGCGGGCGAGGGGCGGAATCGGCGTATCGTCCCCCATGCTCCATACGGCATCGAGCCCCGCGCTTCCCATCGGCTCGAGCACATAGCGTAGATCCTCGAAGCTGTAGCCGAAGGCCCGCTGGCGGGCGGCGAGGGCGGCGGGCTCGAGCGCCGGTGCGGCGGCCTGCCCGGTGGGACGCAGCAGCCGGATGCTGCGCGCGGCCCAGCTCGCGTAGGGACGGCGCTGCGCCACCTCGCGCTTGGCCTCGGTGTTGTGCATGATCGCTTTGCGGCCCGTGTCGACCACCAGCACCTCGCCCGGGCCCAGGCTGCCGCTCTCGACCACCTCGCGGGGGTCGAGATCGACCAGCCCGACCTCGGAGCCGGCCACGACGAGGCCGTCGCGCGTGATCTTGTAGCGGCAGGGGCGCAACCCGTTCCGGTCGAGCGCCGAGCCGGCGATCACGCCGTCGGTGAAGGCGAGGGCCGCAGGGCCGTCCCACGGCTCGAGCAGGCACTCGTGGAACTCGTAGAACCCGCGGAGCAAGGGATCTATCTCGGACCCCCCCTCGTGCGCCTCGGGGACGAGCATCATCACGGCGTGCACCGGGTCGCGGCCCGAGCGTACCAGCAACTCGAGGGCGTCGTCGAGGCTCGTGGAGTCGCTGCCCTCCGACCAGATGACCGGCTTGAGGCGCTCGACCGCGTTGCCCCATAGCGGCGAGGTCAGCGCCGGCTCGCGAGCCCGCATCGCGTTCCGGTTCCCCCACAGCGTGTTGATCTCGCCGTTGTGGGCCAGCAACCGGAACGGCTGCGCGAGGGGCCAGCTGGGCAGCGTGTTGGTCGAATAGCGCTGATGGAACAGCGCGATGGCCGTCTCGTAGCCGGGCGACTGGAAGTCGAGGAAGAACTTGGGCAGCTGGGTGCCCGTGAGCAGCGCTTTGTACACGATCGTGCGGCAAGAGAGCGAGCAGACGAAGAACGGCGTCAGCTCGGGTCCCGCCTCGGCGACGCGGGCGTCGATCGTGTGGCGCGCCAGGTACAGCGCACGCTCCCAGGCGGCGTCGTCGGGCCACCCCCCGCCGGCGGGCGTGGCGATGAGGGCGTGACGCAGGGTCGGGCAGGTGGCGTGCGCGGTCGCCCCGAGGACCGTGGGGTCCACCGGGATCTCGCGCCAACCAAGGATGGGGAGCCCCTCCTCCCGCAGCACGTCCTCGACGATCGCCGTGGCGCGGGCGAGCGCGCCCGGCTCGCGTGGCAGGAAGAAGGCGCCCACGGCGAACGGCTGCCCGGGCTTCAAGTCCAGCCCCAGTCGCGCCGCTTCCTCATAGAAGAGGGGGTGGGGGATCTGGGTGAGGAGCCCGGCGCCGTCTCCGGAGTTGTCGGTCGAGGCGGCGCCGCGATGCGCCACGCGGGCCACCGCCTGGAGCGCCAGTGCCAGGACGTCGTGGGACGCCTCTCCCGACGCCCGCGCCACGAACCCCACGCCGCAAGCGTCCTGGGCCCGCCACGGATTGAGCTCGCGCGTGCCCCGGCTCGCCCGGTTCGCTCGGCCTGCCCCCTGTGCCATGCCGCTCCCCCGCTCCCTAGAGTTCAGCGCTCGACAAAAAGAAAGGCCCGCTCACTGGGAGCGGGCCGGGGCTTTTCGCTTGCTTGGCTGCACGCTTACGCCGCCCGGTCGCTCCCGCTGTGGGGACTCGCCGGAATGTCACTGACGGTGTTCTGCGGCAGCGGGTGGTACACGGTCTCTGGTGCCATCCTCACGTATGCGTCGGGCCGTATGAATATGCAGCTTGCGGCATAAATATGCCACCGGGTTGCGAGCGCCGTCAAGGGGTGGGGTGGTTACCTTTCCCGCCCATGCGCCCTGCCGCTTCCCTCGCCGTCCTGCTGCTGCTCACGCGTCCGCTCGCGGGGCAGGCTCCCCAGCTCACCGTCCACGCGGTGTTCGGCTCGCGCGACTTCGCGAACGACCTGGTGGAGACCGAGTGGATGCGTGAAGGCGGCGCATACACCTACCTCCGGTCCGACTCGGCAGACGAGACCGACCTGTATCGCGTGGACGCAGCCACCGGCACCCGCACCCTGCTGGTCCGGGGTCCCGAATTGGTCCCGTCGGCGGGCCGGCAGCCGATCGACATCGACGGCTACCAGTTCAGCCGGGACGGCTCGAAGCTCCTCGTCTACACGAACTCCGTGCGCGTGTGGCGCCAGAATACCAAGGGGACCTACTACGTCTGGGACTTCACGGCCAAGCGCCTGACCCCGGTGAGCAGGCGACCCGGCTACCAGATGTTCGCGAAGTTTTCCCCGGACGGGCGGCAGGTCGCCTTCGTGCGGGACAACAACATCTTCGTGACCGATCTCGCGAGCGGCGCGGAGCAGGCGCTCACCACCGACGGCGGCGACAACGTCATCAACGGCACCTCCGACTGGGTGTACGAGGAGGAGCTGGATCTGCGGGACGCCTTCCGTTGGAGCCCCGACGGCCAGCGCATCGCCTTCTGGCGACTCGATCAGACCGCGATCCGGCCGTACTACCTGATGAACGCCGACCCGCTCTACCCCACCCTCGTGCCGGTGCGCTACCCCAAGGCCGGCACGCCCAATGCGGAGGTGCGGATCGGCGTGGTGGAAGTCGCGAGCGGGCATGCCACGTGGGTCGACCTCGGCGCCGATCGCGATATCTACGTGGCGGCGATGGATTTCGCGGAGTCGAGCCTCGAGATCTGGTTGACGCGGCTGAACCGTCTCCAGAACCGGCTGGATCTGATGCTCGCCGACGTGCGCACCGGCGCGTCTCGGATCATCATGACCGACGCCGATTCCGCGTGGGTGGACGCTCGTCAGCCCGTATGGCTCGACGGTGGCAAGCAGTTCCTTTACTTGAGCGAGCGTGACGGGTTCGCGCACCTCTACCTCTATACCAGGGCCGGCACCCTGGTACGGCGCGTGACGGGGGGCGATTGGGACGTGCTCGAGGTGCGCGGCGTCGACGAGAAGGCGCGCGCCGTGTACGTGACCGGGGCGATCGACGGCCCGACGGAGCGACCCCTGCTGCGAGTCGGGCTCGACGGCAAGAGCGTGACCCGAATCTCTCATGAGGCGGGAGCGCACAACCCCGAATTCGACCCCTCGCGCCGCTTCTACATCGACTACTACTCCCGCGCCGGCGTCCCCCCCGTGGAGCAGCTCCGCAACGCGGATGGAACCCTGCTGCGCACCATCGCTGACAATGCCGCCCTCGCTGGCAAAGTCGCGGCCCTGGGTCTCAAGGGCCCTGAGTTCCTGAAGCTGCGCACGCCGGACGGCGTCGAGCTGAACGCTCTGATGATCAAGCCCCGGGACTTCGACCCCGCCAAGCGGTACCCCCTCCTCATGTACGGGTACGGGGGCCCGGGATCGCAAACGGTGGTCGACAGCTGGGGCGGGCCCACGTACCTGTGGTACCAGATGCTCGCTCAGGACGGCTACGTCATCGCGGCCGTGGACAATCGTGGCACCGGCGGCCGCGGCGCGCGCTTCAAGAAGCTGACGTACCTGCGGCTGGGCCACTACGAGTGCGCCGACCAGATCAGCGCGGCGCGCTACTTCGGCTCGCTCCCCTACGTGGACCCGTCGCGAATCGGCCTGTGGGGCTGGAGCTACGGAGGGTACATGGCGGCGCGCACGCTGTTCGTGGGCGGCGGCGTCTTCGCGGCCGCGATGGCCGTGGCCCCCGTGACCGACTGGCGCTTGTACGACACGATCTACACCGAGCGCTACATGCGCACGCCCGCCGAGAATCCTCAGGGATACGACGAGGGCTCCGCACTCGCCTACGCCGACTCCCTCAAGGGACGCTTCCTCGTCGTGCACGGGACCGGGGACGACAACGTGAACTTCCAGAACACCCTGCGCCTGGTCGAGAAGCTGGAGCAGGCCAACAAGCAGTTCGACATGCGGATCTATCCGAACAAGACCCACTCGATCTCCGGCGGCAACACGAGCGAGAACCTGTTCGGGCTGCTCACCGCTTGGCTGAAGCGCAACCTGTAGGCCGGGCGGTCGTGCGCCGCGGCCTCGCGGTCCTGACGCTCGTCAATCTGTTCAACTACCTCGACCGCTACGTCCTCGCCGGCGTCGGGGAGAGCCTGACCCGCTCGCCGCTCCACATCAGCGACACCCAGTTCGGCATCCTCGCGAGCGGCTTCATCCTCGTCTACCTGCTGGCCGCGCCCGGGTTCGGGACGCTGGGCGACACCGGGTCGCGCCCGCGGCTCATCGCCCTGGGGATCTTCCTCTGGAGTGGCGCCACGGCGCTGGGGGGCCTCGCGTGGAGCTTCGCCAGCCTGCTCGTCGCGCGCGCGCTGGTTGGAGTGGGGGAGGCGGCCTACGGCACGATCGCGCCCAGCCTCGTGGCGGACTATTACCCTCGCTCGCATCGCGGGCGGGCCTTCTCCACCTTCTACGCGGCGATCCCGATCGGGTCGGCGCTCGGCTACGTGGTGAGCGGTCAGGTGGACGTGCACTTCGGGTGGCGCGCCGCCTTCTTCGTCGCAGGCGTTCCGGGGCTCGCGCTCGCCGCGCTGGCGCTGCGGCTGCACGACCCGCCCCGTGGGGTCCACGACCCCCTCCCTGAAGGCCACGCCACGCTGCCCTCCGTGCGGGCGGCCTACGCCGCGCTCGCCCGCAACCGCCCCTACGTGCTGACCGTCCTGGGCTATGCCGCCTACACCTTCGCCTTGGGCGGCATGGCCGTCTTCCTCCCCAAGTTTCTGATCCGGGTGCGGCAGCTGCCCGAGGGGCCGGCGACGCTGTGGTCCGGCATCACCCTGGCGCTCACGGGATTCGTGGGAACCTTCGCCGGCGGCTGGATTGGCGACCGGCTGCTGCGCGCGACGCGGCAGGCCTACCTCTGGGTCTCGGGGGTCGCCACGCTCGTCGCCGCTCCCGTCGCGGTCGTGGCGCTCGCGTCACCCACGCCGGCGCTATTCTGGAGCGGGATCGTCGTCGCCGAGCTGCTGCTGTTCACCTCCACCGGGCCCATCAACTCGGCGATCGTGAACGCCGTCGCTCCGGGGATCCGGGCGACCGCCGTCGCGCTGAGCATCTTCACGATCCATGTGCTGGGGGACGTGCCCTCGCCGACGGTGCTCGGGGCGATCTCGGACGCGACGTCGCTCGCGCGCGCCGTGCTCATCATTCCCGTGGCAGTCCTCGCGAGCGGAGCGATCTGGACCTACGCGGCTTGGCGGGGCGACGTCAGGGGGCGGGCTGCTGTTGTGTGAGGCAGTGAATCGTGCCGAGGCCCCAGACCAGGTCGACCGCGTGCACGCCGACGACGGGGCGGTCGCGGAACAACTCCGCCAGGACGCCTAAGGCCACCCGGTCTTGCGGGTCGTTGAACGTTGGCACGAGCACGGCCGCATTCGCCACGTAGAAGTTGGCATAGCTCGCCGGCAGCCGTTGGCCATCGAAGTAGAAGGGGGCCGGCATCGGCAGGTCGATGACCTCGACCCTCGAGCCGTCCTCCAAGCGCATCCCCTCGAGCCGTTCCCGGTTCTCTTCGAGCGCGTGGTAGTTCGCGTCGTGCGGATCGCGCTCACGGCACAACACGACCGTACGCGGGCCGACGAAGCGGCACACATCGTCCACGTGGCCGTGCGTGTCGTCTCCGGCGATGCCCTTCCCGAGCCACAGTACGTTGGTCACGCTGAGGGAAGCGCGAAGCGCGTCCTCCAGCTCGCGGCGGCCGAGCCCCTCGTTCCGGACCTGGACGGTGGGGTCGAGCAGACACTCCTCGGTCGTGAGCAGCGTGCCGCGGCCGTTGACGTCGATGCCGCCGCCCTCGAGGACCAGATCGCGGTTGCCGGCCCGCGCGCGCAACAGCTTCAGCTTGAGTCGCCGCGCCACCCGCTCCGGGATGCGGTCGTCCTTCTGCCAGTCGGGGTACTTGGCCCAAGCGTTGAACCGGAAGCGCACGACGGCCACTTCGCCGGGGCGGCGTACGAAGCACGGCCCGAAGTCGCGCGTCCAGCCGCGGTTCGTGGGAAAGCGGAAGTATTCGACGCCCTCGCCCGCGACTGCGGCGCGCGCCAGCACGGCCCGGGCCTTGCGCTCGTGCGCGGCCGAGTTGACGAGGATGCGGACGACCTCACCGGGGGCGAGCTTGCGGACGATCTCCGCGTACGCCCAGACGACCGGCGCCAGCTTCCCCGGCCAGTCGCTGGCGTTGTGCGGCCAGCCGATCCAGGTGGCGTCGTGGGGTGCCCATTCCGCGGGCATGCGGAACCCGAGCGCCGAAGCGCTGTCAGCCATCAGCTGTCAGCCGTCAGCGCTTCCGAGATTTGCGCCGACCGCTGGTCGCTGATTGCTGACCGCTGATAGCTGACGGCTGAGAGCTTATAGCTGACGGCTGCTCGTCCAGGAACCGCTCGCTGATCCCCCCATACGCGTCGATCCGCCGGTCCCGCAGGAACGGCCAGCCGCGGCGGACCTCCTCGATCCGCGCCAGGTTCACCTCACCGATCACCACCGCTTCCCGGTCCGCCGGCCCCTCCGCCACGACCGCGCCGAATGGATCGGCGAGGAACGAGCCGCCCCAGAACTCGATCCCATCACCCGCGCTCGCCCCATCCAGGCGCTCGTGGCCCACGCGGTTGACGGCTGCCACGTACAGGCCGTTCGCGATCGCGTGGCTGCGTTGGATGGTGCGCCAGGCGTCGAGCTGGGCGGCGCCGTGGGTCGCCTTCTCGACGGGGTGCCAGCCGATCGCCGTGGGATAGAGCAGGATGTGCGCGCCCTGGAGAGCGGTGAGGCGGGCGCCCTCGGGATACCATTGATCCCAGCAGACCAGGGTCCCGATCCGCCCCACCCGGGTGTCGAAGACGCGGAAGCCCAGATCACCGGGGGCGAAGTAGAACTTTTCGTAGTAGGCCGGATCGTCGGGGATGTGCATCTTGCGGTACAGGCCGGCGACCCGGCCGTCTGCGTCGAGCACGACGGCGGTGTTGTGATACAGCCCCGGCGCCCGCCGCTCGAACACCGGAGCGATCACGACGACGCCCGCGTCCTTCGCCGCGCGGCCCAGCGCTTCGGTGCTCGGCCCCGGCACCGGCTCCGCCAGATCGAACAGCGCGGCGTCCTCGCGCTGGGCGAAGTAGCGTGTGCGGAACAGCTCCGGCAGGCACACGAGGCGCGCGCCTGCGGCGGCGGCTTCCCCCACCCTGGCCACGGCCGCGCGGAGATTCTGGTCCGGGTCGCGCGACATCGCCATCTGTACCAGCGCGACCCGGTAACTCGCCAGACCCTGCGCGTCGCTCATCGGCCTGAACAGTACAACGACTACTTGACGATCGTCAGCCCGTGCGGCACGGCACCGGGGAACACGTAGGCGTACAACAGCACGATCACGCCGACGATCGCACCCAGTGCAATCGAGTGCCAGAACACGTAGCGGAAAATCATCCCCTCGTTTCCCACCTGATTCGTCGCGGAGGTCGCGACGGTGATGGACTGCGCGTCCACCATCTTCCCCATCACCCCGCCGGCCGAGTTGGCGGCGCACATCAGGATCGGGTCGAGATTGAGCTGGCCGGCCGTGATGCGTTGCAGGCTGCCGAACAGCGCGTTCGATGACGTGTCGCTCCCCGTCAGCGCCACGCCCAGCCACCCGAGATAGGTGCCGAAGAAGGGGAATAGCCAGCCGGTCCGGGTGAAGGCCAACCCCAGCACGGCGTCGAGCCCCGAATAGCGGGTGGTGAACCCCAGTCCCAGCATGAACGAGATCGCGATCACCGCGAGCTTCATGCGCTTGAGCGTGTGCCAGAAGATCTTCCCCAGCTGGGCCGGGCCGACGCCGAGGATGAGGCCGGAGATGATGGCGGCGACGAAGCACCCGGTCCCCGTGGCCGAGAGCCAGTTGAAGTCGTAGCGCGCCGCCTCGGGCGTCAGCTTGGTGACCACCGGCGCCGCGCGGCTCACGGCGTTGTGCAACAGCGGCACATTCCAGATCGGCGTGGTGGCGCGGTTGATGGCGCCCTTGATCGACGGCAGGCCCCACGCGAGCACGGTGATGGAGAGGATCGCGAACGGCATCCAGGCTTTCACGATCTGGCCTGCGGTGTGTGAGCGCGCCTGCGGTGCGCCCGCGTGGTCGTCCGCGAATCGCCAGACACGCTTCGGTTGCCAGAAGCGCAGGAACGCGACGGTGGCGGCGAGGGACGCGACGCCGCCGGCGATATCTACGAGGTTCGAGTCCACGTGGTTCGACCACAAGAACTGCGTCAGGCTGAACGACACGCCCACCACCAGCACGGCGGGCAGCACCTCGAGTGTCTCGGCCCACCCCACCATGGCACGCACCAGCCAGAACGGCACGATGATCCCGGTGATGGGCAGGATACGGCCGATCATGGCGCTCAAGTCCGATTCGGGCAGGCCTGACACGGCCGCCAGGGTGTGCACGGGGGTGCCGATCGCGCCCCACGCCACCGGCGACGTATTGGCGATGAGATTGAGCGCGGCCGCATGAAAGGGCTTGAACCCGAGGCCGATCATGAACGCCCCGGCGATCGCCACCGGCGCGCCGAATCCCGCCGCGCCCTCGATGAAGGCCCCGAAACAGAAGGCCACGAGCAGCAGCTGCAGCCGCCGGTCCGCGGTGATCCCGGCGACCGATTCTTTCATGATCTCGAACTGGCCCGTGAACACGGAGATGTCGTACAGATACACCGCCGCGAGAACGATCCAGGCGATCTTCAAGACGCCGAATCCTACGCCGTACACGAAGCTCATCCCGGCGAGCGGGAAGGGCATCCCGAAGACGGTGACGGCGACCAGGACCGCCGTTCCGGCGCCCGCGATCGCGCACCAGTGCGGCCTGACCCGCAGCCCGGCGAGCAGCCCGAACAGCACCAGGATCGGCAGTGCCGCGACGAGAGTCGACAGCATCCAGTTGTGCAACGGGTCGTAGACCTGGGTCCACGCCATGGCTCCCTCCTTAATCGGCCTGGTGGGATGTGTCAGCCGGAGGGCGTTTTGTCAAACGCCCTTGACGGCCGTCTGGAGGCGCGTTATCAGGTGGGAGTGAGCCTCTCGCCAGGGAAGCCCGTCACCATCGAAGTCATCGCCTACGCCCCCGTGGCCTTCTTTCACTGCCTGCACTGTGAGCTGATCTGGCAGCAGAGCGACGTCAGGGCGAAGGACCGCCGCGAGCAGCTGGAGACCTCGCTGCCGCGCGACCTGATGGAGCAATACCAGCGGTTGTCGGACTGGGTACGGCAGATGATCGCGGCGCACGGCCAGCGGCTCAAGTTCCGGATCGTCGATGCCGCGTCGCTGGAAGGCTGGCTGAAGTCGCTGTGGCACCGCGTCCGGCACTACCCCGCGGTGATCGTGGACGGCAAGGAACAGAGTGTTGGCCCGCAGCTCGAGCGCGCGACGCGGCTCATCGAACGGCGCCTCGCCTCCGACCTCCGAACGAAAGGCAGGTTGGAATGAATATCCGGACGATCATCTTGATCCTGGTGCTCATCCCCGTCGTCGTCGCGGGCGGCCTGGCGGCGGCGCATGTCGCGATGAACGCGGCCATCGTGGCCGTCCTCGGCGGCGTGATGATCTACCTCGCCTACACGCTCTACGCCCGCCGCATCGACCGGGATGTGCTCCAGCCCGATCCCAAGAAGGCCACCCCGGCGCGCATGTACATGGACGGCGTGGACTTCATGCCGACCAACCGGAGCGTGCTGTACGGCTACCACTTCAAGTCGATCGCGGCGGCCGGCCCGATCGTCGGCGTGATCGCTGCCACCAACCTGTGGGGCTGGCTCCCCGCCATCCTGTGGCTGATTCTCGGCGTCACCTTCATCGGATGGGCGAGCGACTACTCGGCGATCATGGTCGCGGTGCGCAACGACGGCAACTCGCTGTCCGCGATCGCGCACCGCTTGATCGCTCCCCGCACGCGGCTGATGCTCTTCGTCTTCATCTTCTTCTACCTGCTGCTGCTCGCCGGCGCCTTCGTGGGCATCCTGGCGGGCATCCTGGATCCGCGCGCCGACGTGCCCTTCGGCATTCTCATGTTGGCCCTGATGGGCCTGCTCGCCGGCCAGATGCTGTACCGCTGGAAGATGGATTTGATTCTCGTGACCGTGGTGGCCGTCGTCGTCACCCTCGGCTCCATGGCGCTCGGCGCCCGCGGCCTGAGCGTCCAGAAGGGCACGACCGCCGACGGCAAGCCGGCCGCGGCGCTCGTGTACGGCGGTCCCGTCAACTCGATCGTCGCGGGGCTCGACAACGCCATCAACCGCCTGAGCGGTGGGGAAGCCCTGTACGCCGTGTCCGACCCGACGCGGGCTGACCCCAGGCTCGCGGCCACCACCGTCAACGCCCAGGGGACGGTCGTGCCCAAGTACGTGGACGAGACCGGCGCCATCAAGATGCTGCCGTCGTTCATCTTCTGGTGCGTGTTTCTGTTCGTCTTCTCCTACCTCGGGACGATCCTCCCCATCTGGCGGTTCGCGCAGCCGGTGAACTACATCGGGTTCTGGGTCACGTTCCTGACCATCGGCCTCTCGGGGCTGGGCGCCATCGTAGGCGGCGTCGTGGGACTGTTGGGGAATGCCGAGACCCTCAAGGCCGTCACCTTCCAGACGGCGGTGTTCAAGAGCTGGATGCCGGTGCAGCAGGCCCCCGACCAGGCGGTCGCCGCCATCCAGCCGCTGTGGCCGATGCTGTTCGTGACGATCGCCTGTGGAGCGATTTCGGGGTGGCATGCGTTGTTCGGCTCGATCGGGACGGCGCGGCAGCTCGAGTACGAGACCGACGCGCTGCCGGTCGGCGGGGGGGCGATGTTCAGCGAGAACTCGCTGGCCCTCCTGTCGCTGATTGCGGTCTCGATCACGGGGGCCGCGGGCGCGGGTGCGTTTGCCGGAGGGGTGGGGAAGCTGCTTGCCATCATTTCCTTTGGAGCGATTCCGCAGGCGTACGGCACGGCGCTCGGGTTCGGCGCCTTCGTGGTGATCGTGCTGACGGTGGTGCAGCTGGTGTTCCGCTTGATGCGCGTCACGCTGTCCGAATGGCTGGGAGACGCGTGGGTCGGCTTCAAGAATCCGCACATCGCCGCCATCGTGTCCATGATGCTGACGCTGGGACTGGTGATGAGCGGCACGTGGATCTACCTGTGGCAACTGTTCGGCGCATCGAACCAGCTGATGGCCGCGTTGAGCCTGCTGATCGTGACGCTGTGGCTGCGCTCCATCGGTCGCAACCCGTCGTACGCCCTCTATCCCATGATCTTCATGTACGTCACGACCATGGCGGGCACCCTGGTGACGGCCTACAACCTGTACGCCAGCATCCTCTCGAACCCGCACGTGGCGGGGCAGCCCATCAACGTGATCGGCAGCGTGGCCATGATCATCGTGGCGCTCCTGTTGTTCGTCGCGGCGCTGCTGATCGCCTACGACGCCTGGGGATCGTGGCAACGGATGCGCGCGGGACCGCTGCGGGCGGCGCCGGCGCCGGGGAGGGCCTGAGCCTCCTTGCTACACGCCCTCCGCCAGGCGGCGGAGGGTCTCGAAGACGCGGCGCGACGGCAGGGCGGCCAGCCCGGTCAGGTCCCAGTGCACCTCGAGGTGGGGCGCGTCGCGATGCACGCCGAGGCGGACGAGCGACAGCTCGGGGAGCGTGGCCAGCGACAGCAGTGCCGACGCTCTCTGAGCCCCTCCTTGGGTGTATGTGACGAGGGGCGAGTCTGGCGCCGCGGTGACGGGAGTCCAGCGGTCGGAGCGCAGCGCGCGCGCAACGCGTCGTGTCGACCAGGCGCGCGGGTCCAACGCCTCGAGCTCGAACGCCGGCGGGACGGCGAGTTGCGCGCGCAGGATCAGGAGGTCGCGGCGCCCCCAGGCCCGGAACAGCCACCAGACGAGGGGGACGTCGCGGGGCTCGAGCACCACGAAGATCTCCGCCGTGCGCAACGGCCGCAGCGCCTCCTGAATCTTGAGCTCCACGGCTGAAGAGCCCAGCCAGCGCAGCGTGGTCTTTTCCCCGAGCAGCGCCATGCCATCCCGCAGCCAGCGCAGCAGGCGGTTGCCGCGGCGGATGTTCGCTTGCGTGCCGAGCGCGAACCAGCCCAGGAAGACCAGGACCACGAGGACGAAGACGGTGCGGCCCATTGGGTTATAATACACGGCGCGACCATGGCGACCATCGCTGACACGATCCGGGGCTTCCTGCACGGCCTGACAGGTCTCGAGTTCGAGCGGCAGGCATTGGAAATGCGGGGGTCGCTCGAGACGATCTTCCTCGCGACCACGCTGGGCGACATGCTCGGACTCCCGATCATGCCGCCGCTGTATGCGCTGCGGGTGCTGCCCTATGTGGTGCCGCACATCGCCACGTGGAAGCATCGCGTATTACGGGAGCGCGACTTCTCGGATCGCGAGGAGTTCCATCTGCACGGGGTGTGACGCCGGGGGCGTATCAGAGGAAGGGAGGAGGAGCGAGACGATGACGGAGCAAGAGAAGCGGGGCTGGTTCACGAAGCTCAGGGAAATCCTCTACGGCATGGGTGCCCACGACATGTCGCGCTACGCCCTGCGCACGCGCGCCAGCATGGAGCACCTATTCATCCTGATCACGATGGGGGATCTCATCGGGGTCCCGATCCTGCCGCCTTACTATTCCCTGCGGCTGTTGCCGTACGTGGTGCCCAATATCGCGACCTGGAAGCGACGCATGCTGCGCGAGAAGGACATCTCCGACGCCATGTTCTAGCCGATGTCCCTGAGAGAGTCGTTCGAGAAGAACCGCGACCGCCGCTACATCATGTTCGGCGGCAAGGGCGGGCTGGGCAAGACGACGTTCTCCGCCGCGACCGCGTTCTGGCTCGCGCAGCAGGGTCACAAGGTGCTGGTCTTCTCCGTGGATCCCCAGGCGTCCCTGAGCGACATCTTCCAACGCGACATCTTCGGCAAGGGTGCCGTCAAGATCATGGAGAACCTGTGGGCGCAGGAGATCGACGCCGACTCGCACATCAAGGCCTACCAGCAGGAAGTGCGCCAGAAGATCCTCGACATGTACGGCATGGAGCGCATCCCCGACGAGATCGAGGACTACATCCAGGCGGCCTCGGCCGAGCCGGCGATGGAGGAGTCGGCGATCTTCGACGCGGTGGTCGACATCGTGGTGAAGGGCGACTACGACTACTACATCTACGATCTCGTGCCCCTCGGCCACGCGCTCTACTACCTGTCCATGGCCAAGGTGTACGATGAGTGGATCAACCGCATCACCCAGCTCCGCGAGCAGATGCGCGAGCATGAGGAGATGGTGGCGCGCATCCGGCGCCAGAAGGTCACCGAAGAAGACCAGATCCTCAGTGAGCTGCAGTACATCAAGGGGCGCATCAATCAGTCGTCGCGTATCCTGACCGACAAAGATCGCACCGCCTTTTTCTTCGTGGTCGTTCCCGAGCAGATGATCATTCTCGACACCGAAAAGGCCGCGCAGCTGTTCGCCAAGTTCGACGTCCCCATCGCGGGGTACATCGTGAACCGCGTCCTGCCGGCCGAGCTCGCGCGCCAGGAGCTGCCGCCCTATCTCCAGAACCGTCTCCAGGTCCAGAACCGCTACCTGGAGGAGATCACCAAGACCTTCGGGAGCCAGCTCGTGGGCTCCGTGCCGGAGCTCGAGCGCGACGTCACCGGGCTGCCGATGATCGAGCGGCTCGCAGGCATCATGTATGGCGACGGCGCGCGCTGAGGGGGAGCCCATGCCCGGCATCGAGCAGTCGCTGAGCCAGTATCTCGAGGCGCGGCCGGACTTGAAGTACGTGTTCTTCGGGGGCAAGGGCGGCGTCGGCAAGACGGTGATGGCCGGCGTGACCGCGCTCCACCTGGCGCGGCGCGGCAAGCGCACCATCCTGGCGTCGACCAATCCGGTGCACAGCCTGAGCGGCCTGCTCGACCAGAACGTCTACGGCAAGGCCGTGCCGGTGAACGGCGTCGCCAACCTGTGGGGGTTCGAGATCGACACCAAGGAGACCATCGACCGATCCAAGCAGGACATCAAGCAGAAGATCCGCTGGTTCCTCAAGTTCGCGGAGATCTCGGCGCAGGCGGATGCCTTCGTCGAGTCGGCGACGATGAACCCCGCCTTCGAGGAGTCGGCGATGTTCGAGAGCATGGT
>WNGJ01001601.1_pt1 | contig 22649 bp, 15 predicted proteins | sample 5400611 | NCBI WGS metagenome assembly WNGJ01 (sample SAMN13153375, study PRJNA577476) | soil metagenome | isolation source: 40 cm soil or saprolite under Garry oak tree replicate 1 | place: USA:California | collected 2016-06-15
CGTGCTTCGCCAGTAGTGACGTGCCCGCCTGCACATAGGCAGTCGTGGGCTCCGTCGCCGCAGCGCTGTTCTGGATCAGGTACTTCTGTTCCTCATAGTTCACAAAGTAGAACAGCTTATCCTTGAGGATCGGTCCGCCCACAGATCCGCCAAACTGCTGGTTCCGCAGCTTGGGTTTGCGCTGCGTCGACAGCAGGAACGGGCTCTTGGCCGCGAAGAACTCGTTACGGTTGAAGTAATAGGCCGACCCGTGAATATGGTTCGTGCCCGACTTGATCGCCAGCGAGATCAGTCCGCCGCCGTTACGACCAACCTCTGCATTGCCTTGCGTCTGCACCGAGAACTGGTCGATCGCATCAATCGGAATCGTCACACCGGCAATCGATCCCACGCCGCCCTGGTTGGCCGCCGCGCCGTTCTGCCAGATGTCGTTGTTGTCAGCGCCGTCAATCTGCCAGTTGTTCTGGTTCGTTCGCGTTCCGTTCAGTGATCCTGCACCGTTGTAGCCAGGGACAACCTTCACTAACTGGGTAAAGTCGCGGCCGTTCAGTGGAATGTTCTGTACCGCCTTCTCGTTCACAACATCGGCGTTCGTCGACGACTCCGTGTCTAGCGACGCCGCCGCCGCGTTCACCTCAACTTGTTGGGCCGACGAAGCGACTGCAAGTTTGATCTCAAGCGAATATATCTGTCCCGGCCGCACCACGACCTTGTCGATCTTGGTCGTCGAAAATCCCGCTGCATCGACCACAACATTGTAGGTTCCCAGAGGCAGATCCTGGAAGCTGTAATCCCCAGAGCTGGTCGAAACCGTCTCGTGCTTGGATCCCGTCTCAGTGCCAATCAGTGTGATCTTTGCATTCGCGACGACTGCGCCGGTGCTGTCCTGGACGGTTCCTGCAATACCGCCTCGGAACGTCTGGCCCGATAGCGACTGAGTGATAGCTACCGCAAGCATCAGTAGATAGAGGTGGAGGTACCTTGACAACGGCTTCATGGTGGGGATCTCCTGTTTCATTTTTGTGGTGAAGAGAAAGGAGGTTCAGCTGCTCTGAATTGGAAAGGGAGATACTTCAGGCAAAGTGGCTGCAGAATCCTCTGCACGAAATTGAGGCAAGCTCAAAACCGCGTCATCTGAAAATGGGTTATATGAGGAAAAGGATAGAACCTGGAGCAGGTGAACACAAGGTTAAAAGTGCTGGCTTTCGCATTTTTATTGCGAAGCTGCAAACCCACGCTGGTCATTGCGTTACTGTTTTGTGCGACTTCAGAAGGACGAAGAATCCACCGGCCGATGGCATTGTGATGAGTTGGGCGTTGAGCCTTTGGCGGAGGCGCCGTATCACAAGCCGCCTGTAATGGACCCACAATTGGACCTACGCTGGTGTACGCAATCAAAAATGCGGCACGAACGGCAACCAGCGCATTTCACAAATACAACAGCGGCCTTCAGAACATCTAATTCCTGAAACTGATTTTTACCATCGAGGAAATTCACGCGGACCTGTGTTCGTCCGCATGAGTCGAATCCGACATCGCCCTCACAGGAAAGAAGTTAGTTCCGTACACCTGAATAGTAACCGTCGAAGTTCCGGTTGGAATTGTGGGCTTATCGAAAGAAGTGATCGTCGGAACTGGGTATGATGCGTAACCTGTGCCGCTGAGGTTCACGACCTTCGTTGGGTTAGCCGGGTCATTCGTAACTATGGTTAGCGTTCCAGTTCTGGTGCCAGCTTGCGTCGGACTAAACGTAACTTGAAGCAGGCAGAGTGCCCCAGGCTGCACTGAAGAGCAGCCGGAGCTGGAATAAGCGAAGTCACCGCTGATCGCCGTATTAGTCAGATCAACCGTGAGGACGTCCTTGCCGGTATTTTGAACCAATACAGAGGATAGGCCACTGGTCTGTCCGACAAGTAAAGGGGAAAATGAGATGGCGTTCGTGGTGATAGTTGCCACAGGAACGGCTCCAATCCCTGAGACCGGCAATGAGGTAGTCGGGATGGAAGCATTCGATGTGATTGTCAATGCGGCCGAGTAATTTGCAGCGCTCGTTGGAGTGAAGGATGTTGCGAAGGTACAGGACGCGTTGGGAGCTATTGCCGAACTGCAATTGTTCGAATCGGTCGGCACATCGAATGCCGGATTTGAAACCTGAATCGATTGGATCGAAAGATCGGAGCTTCCGCAGTTGCTGATTGTGAGAGTTCTTTTGACCGTCTTCTGTAAGGAGGTATAGCTGAAATTCACACCAACCGGGCTAGAGGCACCGAAACAGACTGCAGGCGAGTCTTTTACCGGGTCGATCACCGCGGCGTAACCGTAGGTGTATTGAACAAACTGAGGAGGAGAGGTTACCGCGCCCAGAAACGCGCTGGGAGTTGTGTATGTGCCGGTGACCGTGGTACCGGCAATATGCGCCCTTCCGGTAGAGTCGAGCGCGATCCCATTGACACCAGGAGAACTTCCGCCGAAAAACGTCGAGAACTTTAGCGTCGTGCCCGTCGAATCGAACTCGGAGACAAATCCAGTGTTTCCTGGGGCGGGAGGAACAGATTGAAGCGGGTTCAACATTGGAAGCCGGGAATCTGTAGTTGAACCCGACAGCCAGATATTTCCGCTGGGATCCAGCCCGATTCCCGCAGCGCTTAAAGATCCAGAACCAGAGCTCGATCCAAGGAACGTTGAATAGAGCAACTGCGAACCATCAGGACTTACCTTGCTAAGGAAGGCGCAGCAGTCTTTCATCGTCGGTAAATAGGCATTTGACATCACCGGGAACGTAGGCGTATCCGCACCCCCCGATACTATAGCGTCCAGATTTGAATCGAGCACGATCCCAGTACCACCGCCTGTGCCCAGGAAAGTTGAATAGCTAAGACTGGACGCATCCGGAGAAAGTTTCGTGACAAAGACCCCTCTAAAAGGTGAGGAGCCGGGTATCTGGATCGCATATGCGTTCGCAGTCGTAGGCCACAATGTTCCCGCACCCCCGGTAATATAGGCACTTCCCTGCGGATCAACGGCAATTGCAGCGACCCCAATCAAGCCGCCCCCACCGTTCTGCGGCTCTACATTACCGATCAGCGCACTGTAGGCGAGCGAGCCCGCCGGCGTAAACTTTGAAACAAAGGCAATTGATGCAGGATACTGCGGAGTTCCAGAATTCAGTGCGCCCGGCGTAGTCGGAAAATACCGGAGAATCTGTCGTTCCAGAAATATACGCGTTACCGTTCGCATCGAAGGCAACCGCATTCACAATGGTCGTGGAAGACTGATAGGGCTGACTACCACCGCCAAGCAAACTCGAGTAGTTGAGAGCGCTTCCGTCAGGAGTAAGAGAGGAGACGAAGCCAAACTGGGTACCATTTCCTGCCGTCCCCACCCCAATTGGACTCTTGACCGGGAAATCGGTCGATTGAGTGCGACCCACCACGACAGCATTTCCAGTGCCATCGACCGCCAGCCCAAAAGGTTGGTTGTAGGCACTCCCACCAAGATAGGTGGAATAAACCTGAGCCGTACCGGCCGGATTAAGCTTGGTCACAAACACGGTTGGACCATTGGAAGAGCAGGTCATACATGTGCTCTGAAGAATGCCTGGAGTGATTGGATAGGAAGAAGAAAAAGTGATTCCTGTAACGTAGGTTGATCCCGCACCATCCACTGCGACCGCAGCGACATTTAGCGATAGCTTATCGAGGTAGGTCGCGTAGCTCAGAGCAGGGTCGATGACCAACGGCAGAGTGTGATCATATCTTCCGATGCTGAATTTTATTGCGCCGTCACTAGCAATAATGTATGCAGCGTGGATCGTTTTTCGGCCAGCCGCGGTCATCTGATAGGCTGCGGGCCTATCGAGGATGAGAATGCCGTTTTCGAGATGGATTTGTAGATCGCCGGCCTGAGTGAGACGGGCTCCCTTAGCTCCTTCGAATTGGAGCGTAATCCCTGATCTTCGTAACGTGTACATTGAACCCAGCTTTGGGCAACAGCGACATCAGCTTGAATACGCGATAGCCGCCCGCCCGTGATATCCGTGCGGCGATACTCGCGTTCGCGGAGCAGGAGTAGTCGAAGTCGACTGACAGCGAGATGGCTTTGACAAACACTATTAGGAGTCATCGAACGATGGCTGACACTTCATGCTCCAACCCGCCCGCCCCCATCAAGATGAGTGAGCGTTGTGCAAATGGTGAATAGACGAGTAGCGTCATGCACGCCAGAGCCAGCCCGTAGTTGATGTGGTGCAAAAGCAGGAAGGGAGCGAGAGACCACAGCCCATCTAACATTAGGAGAAACGGCCAAAGCTTCAGAAACTTTTCCCGCATTCCCGGCGCATGAAAGAGCGCAGCGCAGATCAGGAAGGTACGGGCAGGAATCAGGAGCACGGCCGTCACTATCATAACGATGAATGCTTGCGTGGCAAACGACAGCAGTGAGAAGAGCTCGTTGATCTCCGCCAGATTGGCCAGTGCGCCTACATAGAAGCCAAGGTACATCACCTGCAGCAGAACGAAGAGTGTCTGCACCACGGAATGCGAACTTTTCGGCAGGTCCTCTGGAGTGGCTAACACCCTGTCGAGAAATCCCGTCTTCGTCTCCCCCGGAACTACCGGTGGCTCCTCCGAAATCTGAGCCGCGGGGGCTGCGGCCGAAACATCTTCGTCCAGCGCGATTCGCTCCACCGTAGCCAAGAAGCGGTAACCGCGACGGGCCAGCGTTTCCACGAATCTCGGATTACTCGCCTTATCCCCAAGGGCTTCGCGGAGGCGATTCACCGCCGAGTTCACGCCATGTTCGTAGTCGACGAACGTTCCATCGGGCCACAGCTCCCGGCAGATCTCCTCTCGCGTCAGCATCTCGCCGGGCCGCTCCAGTAGCATAAAAAGCACCTGGAAGGGCTGCGAGTGCAGCTTAACACGCACGCCCTTCCGGCGTAGTTCTCCCGTGGTCGAGTCTACTTCGAAGATTCCGAAGCGATAGCGCCTTGCTGGCCGTGTGTCCGTCATGTCTGGCTCCAGTGTATCGAACGCGACGCATGATTCAAGGCGATTGCGTCAGCGAGGAATCCTCAGAAGCCAAATGTTTGCTATGGCTTGCACCGTGAGGAACAATCTTCACCGCGTGAGGTTCCTTGCATTGCTTCCCCGGCTCGAAACAGAGCAGGATGCGGTCATGAAGAAATGCCTCTCCGCACATTCTCGAAAAATATCCATGGTCTGCGGCCTGTTGCTCTTCCTGGACGCGCCACGCCTTCTGGTGGGAGAGCCCACGACCGCCACCGTTTCCGCCTTCAACTCCTACAGCAAGGCAGTGGAGTCCCGGCTCGCGCAGCAGCATCGGTCACCGAATGTCTTCCTCGCTCTCGTGGCTTCCTATCCAGAAGGCGCGGAGATGCGACTGCGCCAGGGACAACTGATCATCGAACAGCTCACGCCTTCCACGGGTACCGATTTCTCCGGAGCGATGTTGCACCACTGGCGCGGTACGGCTTTTGCTCCCAGGGCCAAAGCCGCAGACTTTGAGCGGCTGATGCGGGACTTCAACTCCTATCCGCAACACTTCTCTCCGCAAGTGATTCAGGCCAAGGTGTTCACGCAAGGCGGAGACCGCATGCAAGCATGGATGCGCGTGCGTCAGCGGCACGTCATCACGGTGGTAATGGACACAACCTACGACATCACCTTCGGCCAACTGGATGTGCAGCACGGTTACAGCATCTCGCAAAGCACGCGGATTGCGGAGATCAACTCACCTGGCACCAGCACCGAGCGCACGCTCAATGCCAACGAGGAGCACGGCTTCCTATGGCGGCTGAATACCTACTGGAGCTACGAGGAACGGGACGGCGGCCTTTACCTACAGATCGAAGCCGTCTCGCTCACACGCTCTATCCCAAGCGGCCTCGGCTGGGCGATTCGGCCCTATGTGGAGAGCATTCCACGCGAATCGCTGGAGTTCACGTTGCGCTCTGCATGCAATGCTCTTCGGAAATAGCCGCGGTGCAGGTCGCCGCATTTTGAAAGGACACAAAGATGAATTTCCAGACAGCCAGAACGAAAGATGAAGTGAACTTTACGCCGGCGCGCCGGGTCAATCAGGCGCTGACCGCTTCCCTCGAGAAGCGCGCTCTGCAGTGGATGGCCTACCGCGCGCCGCACTGGCTCAGCTCCGACCAGCTCACTGTGCTCGGCCTGACCGCGCAGATTGGAGCGGGAGTCGGCTATGCCTTATCGCGCTACAACCGCTACGCTCTGCTGCTCGTGATTCTATGTCTGGTGCTCAACTGGTTCGGAGACAGCATGGACGGGACGTTGGCCCGTGTACGTTGCCAGCAGCGTCCTCGCTATGGCTTCTATGTCGATCACATGGTGGACATCTTCGGATCTGTCGCGCTTATGTGCGGACTCGGTTTCTCCGGGTTCGTACATTGGCCAACGGCGATCGCGATGCTGATCGCGTTTCTGCTCTTGTCGAGTGAAAGCTATCTGGCCACCTATACCTTGTCCCACTTTCAACTCTCGCAGAGCATCTTCGGCCCAACGGAGATTCGCATTCTGCTGATCCTTGGGAATTTAGCGCTCCTGCGCAGTTCGTACTCGACAGTATTCGGGCACAGGATGCTACTGTTCGATCTAGGAGGAACGATCGCAGCGGTGTGCATGTTTGCGAGCGCAATCCTCCTCACCGTGCGACATACGGCCCAACTGTATCGCGAGGAGCCTCTGGCATGAACACACTCCTTCGCTGGGGGAAGTTCAATCTGGTGGGCGCGATGGGCATGGGGCTGCAGCTTGCCGCGCTCGCTCTCTTCAATCGTTGGACGGCTGGCCACTACCTGTATGCCTCGGCTGCGGCCATCGAGATCACCTTGTTGCACAACTTTATGTGGCATTTGCAATACACGTGGCGCGACCGCCGCGACGGCGCCACACGACTCCGTCAAATCGTGCGTTTTCATCTCTCCAACGGTTTGGTTTCGATGCTGGGAAACCTCGCTTTGATGCGGCTGCTGGTCCATGAGGCGCGCCTGCCGCTGCTCGTGTCGAGCGTTATCGCGATTCTTTGTTGCTCGGTGGCGAACTTTTGCCTGGGGAACAATTGGGCGTTTGCCGAAGCGCGTAAAGCAGAGCTTTTATGTACGTCCGAAGTACCACGTCCCATGTCCATTCATTCCCTCACGCTGGCTTTGCTTGTTTTCCTCATGAGCGGCGCGATGGCTCACACGCAAACGCAATCTGGTCCGGCCCAGCCCGACCCGTACAGCCAGGGGCTCGGCACAGATTGCGCCTACGAAAATGTCTTCGCGGGTCCAGCCGTTTCGGCAGAAGACAACATTCCCACGCCTACCTTCACGGCGCTAGCGCGACTGGCTCGTTTGAATACGCGCTCTTCCACCTTCGTGGTCGAACTGCCCGCGAGTTGGCCTATATAGAACACACACCGTCTACGACTTGCTTGGCGGCAGTTCCTGCACTTGCAATTCCTGACGCTATGCGCGTTTATCGATATCGATCTGTATCTAATTAGACACGGCCTAGTCCCAGATTTTGCCAGCATCCAGGTACGATTCGATCGTAGTACTCAGCAGGCGCATTGGGGCATCCAGCCTACTAAGCTGGCGGGAATACGCAATCCGCGACGTCATATTCGGAATGAATGAAGCCGTACTCACAACTTCTACGTCAACGCGAGAGTTGGAAAGAGCCAGCATGTGCGGAAACACGTAACCCATCCCCATGCTCTAAGCCGGGGGCAAACGCCATCGTCGCGGCTGATACAGGTGCCTGTATGATATGGGCTGCCCTGTACCTGAGGCGAAGCGAAAACAATATACCCACATCAAATAAATCATGAGTTCATCAGATGCATCCGGGATCGTATTGCCCCCAACTTCGGGACCCGACCGCCACCCCCTCCGTTTCGGCTTCGAAAATACCTATACGCGGTTGCCGGAGCGCTTCTACTCCCGCCTGGACCCGACACCGGTAGCGGACCCTTGTCTAGTCAAGGTGAATGTGGAACTGGCCCATAGCCTGGGGCTGGATCCGGACGCGCTGGCAAGCGCGAAAGGCGTGGAGATCCTGGCCGGCAATCACGTGGCCGAGGGGGCGGAGCCTCTGGCAATCGCCTATGCCGGGCACCAGTTCGGGCATTTCGTGCCTCAGCTCGGCGATGGCCGCGCCAACCTGCTCGGGGAGGTGATAGGGCGTGACGGTGTGCGCTACGACATCCAGCTCAAGGGGTCCGGCCCGACCCCATTCTCACGCCGCGGCGACGGCAGAGCCGCGCTCGGTCCGGTCTTGCGCGAGTACATCGTGAGCGAGGCCATGGCGGCGCTCGGTGTGCCGACCACCCGGGCTCTGGCCGCGGTGACCACGGGGCAACGGGTGCTGCGCGAAACAGCCTTACCTGGAGCCATACTGACCCGGGTAGCGGCGAGCCACCTCCGAGTGGGCACCTTCCAATATTTCGCCGCACAGGGCGACACCGAAGGGACACGCAGTCTGGCGGATTATGCGGTCGCCCGGCACTACCCTGAGGCTGCACAGGCGAAGCAGCCGTACCGCGCCCTGCTGGATGGCGTGATCGCACGGCAGGCGCACCTGGTCGCACAATGGATGCTCCTCGGCTTCATCCATGGCGTGATGAACACCGACAACACCGCCATCTCGGGCGAGACAATCGATTACGGCCCCTGCGCCTTCATGGAGGCATACGATCCGGCCACAGTGTTTAGCTCCATCGACGTTTACGGACGCTATGCCTATGGCAACCAGCCCCACATCGTACAGTGGAATTTGACGCGTCTCGCCGAGGCATTGCTGCCCCTTCTTGGGCAGGCAAGGGGAGATCAAGAGGCAGCGCTGGCCTCGGCTAAGGAGGCGCTTGCCGCGTTCGAGCCGCAATTTGAGGCGGCTCGCATGGCCGGCCTGCGCCGCAAGCTTGGCCTCTTCACCGACCGCGAGGGCGATGCCCGGCTGGCCCAGGATCTGCTGGAGCGCATGGCCGTCAACCGCGCCGACTTCACCCTGACCTTCCGCCGGCTGTGCGATTCCGTGGCCGGACCGGAAGGCGACCGGGGAGTACGCGCACTGTTCGCCGACCCCGGCGCTTACGACTCTTGGGCTGCTGAATGGCGCCGGCGCCTGGAAGAAGACCCCGTCTCGTGGCAGACACGCGCGGCGATGATGCGGATGGCAAATCCGGCATTTATCCCGCGCAATCACCTGGTGGAGGCGGCCCTCGATGCCGCCGTTGGGCGGCAGGACTTCCAGCCGTTCGAGGAATTGCTGGACGTTGTGTCGCACCCATACGAGGACAGGCCCGGCCTGGAGCGGTACGCCACGCCAGCCCGCCCCGAGGAGTGCGTCAGTCAGACTTTTTGCGGGACGTAAGCGGAGGACCGCGATAGGCCGGAAGTTCGAAACTCGAGCCTTCAGCGCTCGGCACAATGATGGAATTATCTTCGCTTCAACTGCGCTGGGTTAGATGTTCCAATTTACTAATGCGACGTGCCGCCCGAGTGATTCTCTATTTTGACACTGATGACTTGGCCGTACCGACCCAGAGAAGAGCATCTTCGAGAAAACGATTCTGCAGGTCGCTGGTGAAAATTCTGTCGCCATGTCCCATGTTCATATAAAGCATCCGGTAGCGTGTGTTAGTCCAGACCACCGGAAGATCGCCACCTGTTACCACGTCTTTCAGTCCGAGAGGATAGTTCGAAGGTGCGAGTGTAAGAAGAACCTTCACGTCTTTATTCAGCCGTGATGACGGCTTCCAGATATACCACTCGTTGGCCGGAGAGAGAAAGTGTTCGGGGATACGTCTCGCGATGGGATGGCGCGTGTCGTCGACTGTCAGGACGGCGGGGAGCGGGGGCCAGTTGTTACCGTAAAAGACACCTCCGCCGAGAAACTCGACAAACCATGGCCAGTTGGTGTCTCTATCGTTGTATGCAGCGATGTGAAAGCCGATCCAGCCTCCGCCACGAGTCATATATTGTTCGAAAGCGATACGCTGCTGTTGTTTGTGGGGGAAGTCATCGAGCCAGAGGATGAGCTGATATCCGGCGAGGTTCGCGATGGTTAGATCGTCCCAATTAGTCGTAGATGCGAACTCGAAATGATGGCGCTGCGCAGCGGATGTGTAGAACTGGATTGCTTGATGCGCAAAATCGACATGATCGTGTTCGACGTCGTCGGAGTAGAAGGCAAGCACACGAAATGCAGGTTGCTGCTGTGCATAAGCCGTGAGCGAGAGCACTGCAAAGGTGCAAAATGTGATCACAATGTGTTTCACTTGCCGACCGCCCAAAGAATGGAATTGCTAAAAAGCGTGGTGAAGGCAGCATTCTGGAAAAGTTCCGGATGGTGTCCCATGAAAATATAGACGTTTCGCGCTTTGACATGCTCGTTCGACCAAACGACCGGATGATCTCCCATCTTGGTCGTACTGTCAGGGCGATAGGTGCTTTCATCGACACTAGCGAGCACGTGCACGTTCTTGCGTGGGGACTGGCTCCAGGTGTACCACTCCTCATTGTCGATCGTGAAAGAACGCGGAAGATTCTTCATTACAGGATGGCTGGGCGCTTCGACATTTACGGCGGCGGTTGCGAAGCCAGGAATGTACCTGGTAAAGCGGATGCCGCCCATGAATTGAGAAAACCAGGGCCACATGGGGAATCCGTCGAATTCTCCAAGGAGTGTAGCGTGGTGGAAACCGATCCAACCGATGGAGCCATCTTCAATCGCCTTGGTAAAGGCAGCAGCAGCCGTGGGAGTCCAGTTGTAGGGTGGATAGTTGATCTGAATGAAAAGCTGGTATTGAGACAGGTAGGCTGCGTCAATGGGTTTCGTGTCTTCGATGTAGTCGACGCTGAAGTTGTCGATAGAGGCCTCTTTTTTCAGCCAAAGCTTGGCGGCATCGACAAAGGGCTGATGCAGTCCGCCGCGCTCGGCAATCGCGAGTATCCTAAAAGTGGTGACGGGGCTCTGTGCCGTAATTGAAGTGGAAGAGAGTAGAACAAGAACGATCACGAAGACATACGAGCGCAGGTAACGATGCAGGCTAAAGGACACGTGTCGATTCCAGTTGAAAGAATTTTAGATATCGCTCCAAATACTGCCCCCGACGCTGCCGTTGCGAGACAGATCGATCTGCCGAGGTCAGTAACCATTTTAGACAACGCTTGGTATCCGGACTTGTCATTTTCTGCATTTTGGCTCAAGGTCGAAGTAACAACTGACATTGCGCGGGCGACTATGAAGTGTGGTGCTGGAATACGGGACTCAAGAAGAAAGCGTGCCTCTTCAAAGAAAACAGCACGGTGTGGTTCGTGGCTCGTGCTGATCACATTGGGCACGAGTTTGGCCAGTGTGCGCGCAAACACGCAGACAGGTCAACCTACCGCTGGGCTAATCAATCGCAGCGCGATTGTCTACAGCCGGACTAGTGACAAAATTTATGCCGTGGACAAAGCGCTTGGGGCCGTGTCGATCGTGAAAGCGACGGGCACTGCGAAGCGCGTAAAGGTAGGATCAGAGCCTGAGGCGATTGCTGTAAATGAGCGGACGGAAGCCGTGTATGTGGTGAATTCAGGCGACCGTTCTGTATCGGTGATAGATGGGAAAAGTGATACTGTGGTCGCCACCGTAGCTACTGCGGCACGTCCTTATGCTATTGCGATCGATGAGTCAGCAAACAAGGTTTATGTGTCGAATACATTTAGCAATATGCTCACGGTGATCGATGGTGGGACGAATCTCGCGAGCAATTTGAAGACCGGTTCAGCCGATGCAATCGTAGTGGATGCGAAGAGAAAACGGGTTTACCTTCTGGGCTACGAGAGTAACTCGCTCACCGTGCTCAACTCGGAAACGAACGCGATCACGAAGATGCCCGCCGGAGGAATGCATCTCTGGGCAACCGTACAACTTGGAAAGGTGCTGTATGTAACCCATGTTCAGGACGCGAATGTAGCGGCCATCGATGTGGAGACGGGCATAGTGCGAACGATTCCGACGGGCGCTATGCCATGCAGCCTGGCGGTCAACCCCGATACGAATGAGGTTTATGTCGCGAACTATAGCGATGGCTCGGTAACGGTGATCGATGGTCATCGAGGCACGGCGATTGGGACGGTCGCAGTAGGCAAACATCCGCAGGCGATTGCCGTCGATCCAACAAAAGGCCTCGTCTATGTGGCGAACACGCAGGAGAGCACCGTAAGTGTCATTGATGTACTCACCCGCCGAGTGGTGAAAACGCTAAATGCGGGCGAACATCCCTACGCGATTGCCGTGAACACAACAGAGCACACTGTGCATGTCGCAAACTTGAGTCTAATGTCTTCCACAGTGCTCGGGAATCAATGATGCACTTGTACTGTAGCTTCGATCACTAAGCGGCGCAAATCATTCAGCGATATTTGGCGCAAGCCGCTTGCAGCGGGCGTCATATAGGCGGCCCGTACCATTTCCTGACAAAACCCAATAATGCCCGGAGTGGGTTGTCTACGCCACTTGTCCTGCAGATATTTACACCATTTAATTAGCAAAACAACACTTGAAGTGTCGCCAATGATAAACGCCTCTTCCTAGATAGAGGAAGAGGCGTTTCGGTTGACTACAGTTTCGGATATGAGGCAAGGAATGGCTCGACTCAGAAGGATAGTTTCAAAGCGAGCTCTATCTGACGTTCAGTGGAGAGCGTGCTTGTGATTTGTCCGAAGTTTGCGGCCGAGACGCTGTTCTGTGGCGCCCCTAGGCTGACCGTGTTGAGGACATTGTAGAAGTTCGCGCGGAACTGGAGGTTCGTCTCTCCTTTGAGGGTGAAGGATTTGCTCAGGTTCGCGTCGACGTTCTTGTACCCAGGAGAGCGTTCCGAACCGACCGAGGCGGTGCCGAAACCCGTTGTGCTCTCTTGCCCATAGGCGCAGATACCATTGTCCGTGTTAACGCCGCATCCGGTCACCGAAGGACCGGTGCCGAACCAATGGTCTACAGAACGATTCTGCACAACCAGTTGGCGATAGTGGTTGGCACGGTTAGCACGCTGGTTAACTTTGTAGTTCCCTGGGGAGCTTACCGTGAAGGGGAAGCCGGAGTGAAGGTTGGCGATTGCCCCGACCTTCCATCCGCCTACGATCGTATCGAGGAAGCGGTTCATATTTGCACCAACAAGGCGGCCGCGACCAAAGGGAAGATCGTAGTATCCGGCGAAGGTGAAGATATTGGTCGCGTCAAAGAAGGCCGGTCCGTAGTCTCCCGAACCGTTGTATGCGTCCTGCCAGTAGGCACTCTGCGAGGAGCCGGTTCCTCCATAGTAGCCGAGATTATTGGTGAGGCCCTTGCTCCAGGTGTAGTTGGTGAGGAACTCGAAGCCGCGATTGAAACGACGACGACCCGTTACCTGCAGTGCGTTGTAGTTCATCATCGACTTGGATTCGGTGTAGCTGATCTGCGAAATCTGCGAGATCTGCGGATTCGGCGAGCTTACCGAGAACGGTGGGAGTTGCGAAAGCGTAGTGATGGGCAATGGACAAGTTGGGCAGTGCCTTTGGTTGCCCTCGCGTGGATCCACGAGGTGGTTTCCGGTCTGGCCGAGGTAGGCGATGACAAGCGAGGTGTTGTTGTCGAGCTGCGTCTCGGTGGTGAGGTTGAACTGTTGTACGAGGGCGGGTCTCAAGTTCGGGTCCCAGGCGCGAACATTTCCGGACCAGATGGTGCTAGCGGTGGGAAGCGGAAAGCCATTCTGTGTCTGGAAGTAGGGGCTATTTCCGCTTTGTTGACCGGAGGAGTTGCTGAAGAAGGGCGGATTGAGGGTGAGGCGGAGGTTCGCTCCGGTGCCTTCGAGGAAGTTTGTGATGCCATATCCGCCGCGGATGACGAACTTTCCATTGAATCGTGAAGGTGAGTAGGCGAAGCCGACGCGGGGCATCCATCCATTCCAGAATGCGTTATAGAGAGCGCGACTGGCTCCGTTCTGTCCTGCGATTGTGACCGCTCCTGTGGTGATGTTGAGGTTCGACTCTTTATTGTGGGATTCGTAAAGGGGCTGATCCCATTCCCAGCGCATGCCGAGGTTGAGAGTTAGATCCGGAGTTGCCTTCCAGTCGTCCTGGAAGAAGATGGCATCGCGCCACTGCCGCTGTCCCCATTTCGAGGCGTAGGAGCCCTGCCCGAAGGCGGAGGACTGGTTCAGCAGAAAGTCGGCCCATGCATCGCCACTAAAGGTGCCGTTGTAGTCGAAGTGGCCGAGCACACCGTCGTTGCCGGAGTAGTTGCGGTTGGATTGATAGCGAATGGCCGTTCCACCGAACTTCAGGGTGTGGCGACCGAGCTGCCAGCTGACGTTGTCGCCGTAAGTAAAGGCGTTCGTGAGGCTGTCGTTCTGGACGCCCTGTCCGCCGAACGCGGGAGTGGTGTTGGAAGGACTGCCGAGGACGTAGTTGTTGATATTGAACGCGGTCATGCCCGGGGCAATCTGGGTCCCGGGAATTCCGAGCGCGTTGTTAGCGGCGAGTCCGAGCTTTCCACCAGGGTCGGAGACGAGATTACTGAAGCGGCCGCGGCTGAATCCGGCGCGCGCCTCGTTGACGACACGAGTGGAGACGACGTGTGTCCAGTTGATAGAAAACCCGGTATAGGGACTGATGTTTGCCTGACCAAGCTGGGTTGGAATCGAGACTCTGCTCGGACCATCGCTTTCGCGTCCGATGGTAAAGCGGCCGGAGAGATTGTCTCTATTAGTGAGCTTGCCGTTGACCCTGATGTCACCCTGATTGTTGTTCGTTGCACTCGCGATGGTTCCGACGTAGTTGTTGGTGAGGCTGCTGGTAGCGACATTGGGCAGCGGATAAATCTCCGGGTGGGCGAAAAGATATTTCGCAGCCGGATTAACCACGGCGACGTTTCGTCCAAGAGTTGGCGCGAAGCCACTGCGCATGGCTACTGTTGCCACACTGTCAAACTGAGTGCTGCTGGTGTGCTGGCGCGCTCCCTGGTAATCCACGAAGAAGAAGAGACGATCATGGATGACGGGACCGCCAAAGGTGCCGCCGAAGATGCTGCGGTTGAGCGAGGGCACAGGTCCGATGGCCGCCTTGTCAGGGGTGTGCTTGTTCGTCCAGCTATTTGCGTTCAAGTTAGTGTTTTCGAGGAACCAGAAGGCGTTGCCGTGGAAGCTGTTGGTTCCGCTCTTGGTGACCATGACGACCTGGCCGCCGTTGGCGTTGCCGTATTCGGCGGTGGCATTGCCGCTGATGATGCGGAGTTCGCCGATGGCGTCTACGTTGGGACTGTAGTTGATGTAGTTGTCGATAGCGTCGTTGATGTCGACACCATCGAGGGTGTAGTTGTTGGTCTGCTCACGGTTGCCGTTGACGAAGAAGCCGCTGTTGTAAGTGGGACGTCCGACGTTATTCGCGTTAGCAGGCGTGGTCGCGACAGCGCCGGCTACCAGGGTGGTGAGCGAGGAGAAGTTACGCGCCTGCAACGGGAGCTCGGTGGCCTGCTGTGCCGTGATGGAGGTGCCTGTACTCGGATTTTCCGAGTTGAGGATGGGAGCGGCGGCGGTGACGACAACGTTTTCAGTCGCCGAGCCGACCTTGAGCTTGGCATCCACTTTGGCTTCCTGGCCAACTTCGAGGTTGAATGGACCGACCTCAGTGGAGCCGAAGCCTGGGGCTGCAATGGAGATCTTGTAGTGGCCGATCTGGAGAAAGCGAAGGACGTAGACGCCTTCGGCATTCGTTGTGGTTGAAGTCTCAACACCTGTGTCGACATTGGTTGCGGTGACTTTGGCTGCGGCTACTGCGGCTCCACTGGCGTCGGAGACGATACCGGTGACGGAGCCGGTGATTGTCTGTCCCATGGCGATAGAACAGCTCACGAGAAGGGCGAAGAGACTGTAGAACGCAATGCGGAATCTCATTGGTGCACCTCCATTATTTAAATTTGTCGTGCGGGAACCTGGTGTAGTGCGGCTGCATCTTCGTGCTCCCACGGAGGTGGGATTGTTCCTTGTGTGCCTTGTTGTCTGATTTCCTTGGAATCACCGAGTGCACCTACTGTATAGACAACTGGACCTCGCTTGCAAGCTAAATAACCTGTGAATTTTTAATGGTTTAGTTCGGCTTCGCCGGGCTGGGCCTCTGAGAAGGGATCTGGAAGGCGATGTGGGAGAGATTTCGAGTGGTTTGGAGAGCGGGGTGGCCCGATCTAAATAAATGTCTTGACCACCGTTTTTGGCAGCGACTAGAGATGGCATTGGATGGCGACTCTCAGCCAGGAAAAGTGCCGAGTTATCTCACTTCTGAGATATTTTTTGCGCTGCTCGGTCCAAGGTCCCGCAGCGCACCCTGGCATGAGCATTGCTCGGAGCCACGCACGAACAATGGAACATTACGTGTGCTGCCTGGCCTTCGGTTGCAGCCTGACTTTCGTTGCAGTCGACCGTCGTTCGGCTGAATCCCTCGCGGATTCGCAGCGAACATTGGGATGGTCGCACACCCAAAAGGGGCGTGGGTGAATTACGCCGTGACTCCTGCGGCTTCCCGGTGAGAGGAAACAGCAGGCAAGAGCATCAACGTTCTCGGTTTTCAGCCTCTGCCAGCCATCCGCGACGCAACGTCTCAGGTGGGACGCTGGATAGGTAAGGCTTGATGTCGAGGATGGGTGTTCCCTCGAGCATGTCAACGCCTCGAACGTGGAGCAATCCATTCTCACGGCGAAGTAGCTCAACGACGGTAAGGCCGATCGGGTTGGGACGGCGCGGCGATCGAGTAGCAAATACGCCATGCGGCCTATTGTCAGAGGGCGGCATGCCGAGCAAATCGAACCCGTGGGAGCGGTCGAAGGCCCAGATCACCATGAGATGCGAGAAGCCCTCAATGTCGGTGAGCCCAAGTTCGAATTCAGGCAAGATGCGGAGGACGCCTTCTGCCTCGTGCTTTGCGCCAAGGCCCTTCGGAATCTCGGCTGTATCTTTGTAAGGACTGTCCACAAATCCGATCGGCCGCGGTGTAAACATTTGACCGTGTGCCTCCACGTCCAATCCTAAGCGCAAACGCAGTCCGGATGTACGTCCGCAGCATCTGTTGTTCCCGTATCAGCCTCGTGCCCTGGCTTGACGTACCATCTCGACGAGCGCCGCACGTGTGTCCTGCGCGGTAGTGACCTCGTGGAGGAAGTTGATGCGAGCACCTTTGACTCCATTATTCGTCTTTAAACTCAGTGAAAAGCCCAAGCGATCGACCGAAGTCATCGTTGCCTCTGTCGCTTCGATCCCTGCATGCGACCCGGCCAGCAGGATCATCGCATCGACATGATCAGCGTTCATGTGAGTGAGGATGCCAGGCGCGGCCTCGGCCAGCGGGTCCGGGGCAGCTTGTTCGTAGTCTTTCGCCTCGACCCATCCCATCACGCCAAAGCCACCAACATAGTAGAGGTCGATGGGCTCGAGCCGGAAGAAGCTGAAATCCGAAAAGTCGACCCAGTAACGGCTATTCTCGTGGCGAGCCAGGTATCTCTCCCGAGCGCCAGCTACATCCTGTTCAGGGACAGCTTCGGCTTGGCCGATGAGGGTCGCCCGGGCGGCCCCAAGCGCATCGCTGTCGGCCCCCGCTTGCCCGACGAAGAGGCTGCATCGCGGGTCGGTCTTCAGGTTCTGGGTGTGCATGGCCATATTGCTGATCAGGAAAATGGGCCGACCAGAAGTATCGAGCGCGAAGGGCATTAATGAACCGAAGGGAAACCCCGGGTGCTTGCGGGATAGCGTCGACAGGGTGCCAACCGAGGTTAGTGAGATAAGGGTGCGGATGCGCTCAGCGTGGCTTGGTTCCGGTAGTTGCGGCAGCGCTGGTCCGGTGAATGCGTGTTGACGGAGTGCAGTAGTTTCGCTCGACGACATAGACCTCCTCGCGTTTCTCCTCTATGGTAGCGATTTCACCCATTCCGCGCTGTGCGGCCTCAAGGGGCTCATATAGCGGGTCATAAACGGCGGGGTCGTATTCGTGGCGGAGCTAATCCGAGAGCCGGTTCGTCCGAATGGAGTGCTTGCAGCCGCTCCCGAATGTCGTTACACAGCAAGATGACGGAGATGCCTCCGAAGCACGCCGGATAAGGCTCCAGGCGACGCAGGGCAGCCTCCAATAAGCGGCTAGTTCCAAGTGGATTATTCCGTCGGAGATGGTGGAACGCGGCGGTTACCTGGATCAGCCCTTGCAGGAATGTTTTCTCCGGCTCCTTGGATTCCAGCCACCGGCTCTCCCACGCCTCATGTGCTGCAAAGAACTCACCCGCTTCGTAAAGCCGTAGTCCTTCCGCAAGTGAACCTTGGGTCCAATCCAATGTCATCGGCTGCATACCCTCTGCCACAACCTAGCATCGTAGAGATTGCAGGCCAAGCCAACCCCCAGTCAATCTCGAAGTACTAGTCCGTTCAACGAGAAGCCAACGTCCTACGTTCGAGCATTGCGGATCGCTGATCCTCTCCGAATCGCCTGAAAAATCACACTTTCGTTAAGTTCGCGAACTGGAGCAAGCCGGACGGCCTGAGTTGCCAATCATTGCCACAACAAGCGTGTTCAAAATTGAGATGAAAATGGATTTTTGCTGTTGAAATTATGCCTTGGCAAAGATATCTCTGCTCGCGTATAAGTTCCTCGATGCCAGCTTTACGCTCGTTTCTGATGCGAATCGATTCAGACTGAAAAGCTTTTCTTTTTGGGGCAAATAGGAAAATGCAGGTAGACAATGAAACTATCAATCGGCGGACCTTCCTGAAGTTAGGAGCATCAGGACTGGCAGCGGCAGGTAGCGCAAGCTTTCTTCCGCGGCTTGTGCCGGAGCAAGCGGGAAAAAGACAGTCGCCCGCTAAACCTGTAATGCTACGGTCGTCGTCACTTGAGGTAAGCCTTGACCCGACCGACGGTGTGCCCTTTGAGTATCGCTTGCTCAAGTCCGGTATACGGTTCAAAGGGGAAGGTTCCGGCGCACCACTGAATGTGCGGCTCTGCCGGCGCGAACCATGGGGATTCGCCGGAGTCGTGGCGAGGCCGACCGAGAGCAGGGTCTCAGAGCACAGCGCCGACTTCCGCTTTACTGCGATGTATGCGCCGAATGCCCCTGGGGCTAATTTCACGCTGCGCTACACGATCGAGGCCTGCAGCATTCGCGTGACGCTGGAAGAGGTCCGGGAACACGAAGGATTTGAGTTGATCTCGATCGCGATGCCTTCGCTTGTGTGCGTCGATGAAGACGAACGCGATGCCTGGCTGGCGCATGGGGATGCTGGCGGCGATATGGTGGCGTTGCGGGAGGCCAGGGCTGGGAAGCTGGGGTTGAACACCTTTTGGGGAGAGATCAATGGAATTCTTCCGGTGATCATGGCCGGTCACTCTGGGGCGGTTTGTGTCCAGGAGACGACGGCGTTCATGGATGGGACGCTGTTGTCGGTCACAGGTGAGGCTCCGAATCGGAGAGCGTGTCTTGGAACGACGAAGGTGTTTCGCGTTGATGGGAGCGCTTGCTACGACATGAACCTCGGCCGCGGAGCGGCGAGGAACTGCGGTAACGAGTCGACACCGAACCTTATCGTGGATCAAAAGTCTGCTTGCCGGCTGGACTTCCTGGAGCCGGCCACTGGAGCTGCTCCTCTTAGCTGGATCGATGGAGCGAAGCTGGTTCGTGCCCGAATGCCTGGCATCCCGAATCACTTCTACGACGACAAATTCATCTATGGGATCAGGACCGATGAGCCTAAGTTCCCAAAGCCTTCCGCAACCTTTGAGCGTTGTGAAGAGATGATCCGCAACGTGCACGCGCTGACCGATGGCTCGCCACAACTGGTGCATCTCTGGGGCTGGCAGTTTCGGGGCAAAGATACTGGATATCCGGCTGTGAACATGGTTGACGAGCGCATCGGCGGATATGACGGCATGATGCGGCTGATGGAGCGGACAAAGTCGCTGAACACGACGTTGAGTCTGTCTGACAACTACGATGACGCCTATCGCAGCAGCCCGGCCTGGAACGAAAACATGATCGCAAGAAAGCCGGACGGCGATTTGTGGAAGAGCCGCGAATGGACCGGCGAGGAGTCATACATTCAAGGGCTGGCGAAATACATGGAAGGGCCTGGGGCGGAGCGTGTGCGGTACACCTGCGAACGCTACAAGCTACCCGGAACGATCCACGTCGATGTGCTCTCGTACTTCGCGATCCGGAATGACTGGGATCCGAAGCATCCGGCGAGCGGCATTCGTAACCTGTATGCAGGGCGCTATCGCGTACTGGAGGAGTTCAAGAAGCATGGCGTGGATGTAACCTCGGAAGGGTTGCGCTACCCGCATATCGGAAAGATAAGCATGTGCTGGTACGCTGGGGGGCCAACTCCCTGTCCGTTTGGCGGCAAGCCTGTCCCGATGCTTCCCCTGATCTATCGCAAGAGTGCAGTCTGGGGTCGTGCGAGCAATCGGGGAGACCTTCCGCTTCTGCTGATGATGTTTTACGGCGAGGCACAGCACAGCATCTTCAACGGCGATACACCTATCCCCAATATGCTCGACTCGTTCTATCTTGCGATGGTGCCGTGGTTCCGTTTGCATCAGCTCAATATCGAAGGATTTGAGAGGGTGCAGGACCGGACAACGACGACTCTCGAGGGGTCCGGTAACCATGTGGACATCGATTGGGATAAGAAAACCTACAGCGTCGCTCTGGATGGAGCGGAGGTGGCACGGGACAGCTCAACATTCTGTCCACTAGGTGAGGACCGAATCGCGATGTACTCCATTGTGGATGGTCCGTTGGTGGCTACTCTGCCTCCGGACTGGAACACGCAGGACTTAACCGCAAAGGCTTTGTTTACCGATAGGGCGGAGCCGAGGAAGTTTGATCTCAACGGTCGACGGGTTACGGTACAGATGCAAGCTCGACGGCCAGTGATGATCTATAGAGGAAGAGCTTCTTCCTAACAGTTTCAGAAAACGATCTTCGCACCAAACTGCAACTCTCTAGGAGTATTCCCCTGCGTGGTCGCGAGCCCAGCCGAGGCATTCCCAATCGTTGTTCCCGGGTTCCCCGGAATCACAACGTTGTACAGATTGAACGACTCCGCGCGGAACTCCAGGCTCACGCTCTCCCATATCGGCGTAACCTTCACAAGCGAAAAGTCCAGGTTGTTGTAGGCAGGAACCCGGAACGGCATCTTTCCCATATTCCCGTACGACGCCACCGGCACAGCGAACGCCGCTGGATTGATCATGCAGAAGCCTGCCGCGCCACGTGTCCCAATGGGGGTCGAGCCGCAACCTCCCTGCAGTGGATTCCCAATCACATTGGGTCGCGCGTAGCTCGCCACCGACCCGTTGTTTCCAGAGATATTGGCCGGATCTCCGCCCACGTTCAGGTTGAAGGGCTGCCCCGAGCGGATCTGGAACAGGTAGTTCGCCTTCCATCCGCCGAGCACGTACGACGCAATCCCCGTCTGCAGCCACCTCTGCCCCTTCCCGAACGGAAGCGAATAAACCGTGCTCCACGAAAAGTAATGCCGCAGGTCGTACGACGAAATACCGTATGCATTGCGCGGGTCAAAGTAGTTTTGCACCACCGACCCGCCGCCCGTGCCATTCTCCGCCTCGAACCATCCGCTGCTATTGTCCAGCGACTTCGACCACGTATAGGAGACAATCGAGTTCAGCGAGTTGGAGAACCGTTTCTGCAGTCCCACCAACAGCGCATGGTAGTTCCCATAGCCGGTGTCGATTGAGTAATGCCAGTTAGGCGCCATCCACGGCATATACTTCAACGCATCCACCTGAGCCAGGGTCGTAGTCGCCGAGTTCGAAGCATGCTGCGCCGCGTTGGCAAATCCGGTGTAGTTCAGTCGCGTGCTCTTCGACCCCGCATATCCCAGCGAGAACAGCATAGTCGGCGTCAGTTGCTGCTGCACCTGCAGGTTCCACTCCACCGCCCGCTGGTCCTTGTAGTTCGGCTGCGACGTATACCCGCCGCCTATTGTTGGCCACGGACTCGACGCCACCACGGGATTCGGGAAGTTCCCCTCAAGATTCGTAATCAGCGTAAGCGGGTTCTGCGAACTCCCCGGCCAGAATCCGCTCTGCAGAACGTTGGTCTGCTGATTCGAGATTCCAATCGTCCAAGGCCATGTCGGTCCCTCGATATTGTTCTGCACCCACTGGCTGCGCGCTGTAATGGTGTCGTAGAACATGCCCACGCCGCCATTGACCACCGTCTTGTCGCCCCAGGCATACGCAAAACCAAACCGCGGCCCGATGTTGTCGCTGATCGACCGCGCTGATCCCGCCCGGAATGCACGGATTCACAAACGTCGTCGTGCACGCCGGTACCGATGAGGCGGAGATCGTATACGTCTGGTGCGGTATGTCCAGCAGGTTCGCCAGTCGCTTGTCCAGCATGCTGATGCGCGGAAGATACTCATACCGCAAGCCGAAGTTCAGCGTAAGCTTCGGCGTCGCCTTCCAGGTATCCTGCGCGTAGCCAGACCACAACTGCATGTTGAAGAAGACCTCAGCATTGCTCGGAGTCTGCCCGGTAAACGTCGCCGGCGCGGCCAGCAGTGCGGACGCTAGCGAGTTGCCCGTCGCCAGCTTCGTC
>WNGJ01002955.1_pt1 | contig 22632 bp, 18 predicted proteins | sample 5400611 | NCBI WGS metagenome assembly WNGJ01 (sample SAMN13153375, study PRJNA577476) | soil metagenome | isolation source: 40 cm soil or saprolite under Garry oak tree replicate 1 | place: USA:California | collected 2016-06-15
GGACTGTGCTGTCCAGGGCTGCAAAGCCTAAAAGCGTCCGACCAGTCTCACTGGCTGGTTTCGACCCTCCGGCCGCCTCGTCTGTCACGGGGCACGGCTGTTGAAAGCCAAAACCAGTGAGCCACCACCATGACATACGCTTTGGCCGCTGCGCTCGATCTCGTCGTGGAGCAGATGAAGGAAGGTCACATCATCCGCGCCAATGCATCCAAGCCAACTCGCGAGGAGCGCAGAGACGACGAGCGGCACGCCGAAGCCTTCTGCGAATTGGAGACCAATCTTCGCGATTGCCTGCGGATGGGCGAGATTGCCGCGGAGTGGATGTTGAAAGCAAAGGTCGAGGACGACAGCCTGGCCCGTTCACGTTTCGTCGCCGATCCGTTGCCGTCAACCGGTAGATTTACCGGTCCTCGCACCACTGAGAACACGCTGTGGATTCAATGACTTGCCCGTCCGCACTTTGCTCCGATTCACACAGCGCGAGCGAGATCAATGGCTTAGGCTGACACAGCGCTTTCTTGCCCATAGTGCTGAATTCGGAACGCCGACAACGGAACGAAACGCTCCGTGCAAACTTCTCATTTCACTGGATGCCTTCCGATGATCCGGTGCGAAATGGCGGCTCCGGCGCCTTAGCCCCGCGCGCTGGAGTCGTTTTTCGAGAGGATCGGACCCGTAGATTCCCGGACTCCATTTTCGGACAGGGGTGTTCTATTAGAAGAACACCGGCGAGATTTAAGTACCGAGTTTTTTGTTAATCCGGCACAGGCCGCGGAGGCGCAATTGATCCGCGGCCTTTTTCCGTGATGTTTGAGATATTGGCTCGCAGAGCACGGAATTGGGTTATGGACAGCGCACAACGTTGCCGAGATCAGTCGGCAGAATGTCTTCGTTTAATGAGATCAACGCAGAGCAAGGATGAAGCTGAGGTTCTAAGAAATCTCTCCTCTAGCTGGTCGAGACTTGCTGGCCAGATCGACCGATACAACGCGCTCATGCGTTTGATCGATCGTAAAGCCCTACAGCTTGTGGCGGTGGCCGCCTGCGCGCACATGATCAGCTATGATGGATGGCCTGACAGATCATCGATTGTAAGCTGAAGCAGCTCGCCTAGGTCGGTGATAAGCCTTTGGCACCCCAACAGCAGGCTTTCGTAGAGGCCATGATCGACAAGCTTCTGGCGCAACGCAACCTGCAAACGCCAGCCTGAAACAACCGGGAGCCGCCCGGCTTTGATACCGGGCGGCCCAGTTTGCTTCATTCCGACGTCGTTTCCTTTAGCGGAACCTTTCCAGTCCCGCCGCACGTCGGGCACGGTTGAAACAGGATCTTGCGCCCGGGCTGTGGAGCTCGCATCCGCGGTTCATTGCCGTCACCGCGATCGCGAAAACGACAGCGCACAGGATCAGAAGCACTAGCAAGATGCAGCCCAAAATCGTGAGCCATATCATCGGCCGACACTCCGCCATGAGTGTGCAGAGCGTGTGCACGCGGGGTTTTCATCTTCCCGGCTTGCCCCCCGAACCGCAGCTAAGTGCTTGATTTGTTTGGTGCCGCAAGAGGGATTCGAACCCCCGACCCCGTCATTACGAATGACGTGCTCTACCAACTGAGCTATTGCGGCAAGCCTTGAAACCGCGTTCGGCGGACACCCTCGAAAGCAAGTGGGCACGTGATATCGGGCACGGCCCAAAATGGCAAGGACAACGCGCCCCGCTGACGGACGCGTTACCCGCCCCAGCGGGACCAGAAGCCGCGCCAGCCGCCGGCTTGCGCCCTCGGTGTACCGATCTGCTCGGTAAATTCATCCGCCGGCGCCTCGTCGTCGATGCCGGGATCGTCGGGCGCCCGCAGAATCGGGATCACGGCCGAGACCGGCGCGCTCGCCGCCTTGCCGAGATCGGCGCGGGCGCGGAACAGAGGCGCCGGCGCGGCGGCAACAGGCGGCGCTTCGAGCGTCGAGGCGGCCATCTGCGGCGGCGATGGCTGAGGCGCGGACGGGGTGGGCGAGGACGGTGGGGCGGGAACCGGTTCGGCCGTCTTGACGGCGGGCGCGGAACCAGGGGCGGCCGGTTCGATCGCCTTGGGTTCGATCTTGGGTTCGATCTTGGGTTCGATCTTGGGTTCGATCCCGGGTTCGGGCGCGGGCGGCGAATTGTCCTGCGTCGCTGGCTCCGGCGTGGCCTCGGGCGGACGGACGCGCGGCGGCTCGACCAGACCTGTATTGGCAAGACCTGTATTGACCAGGCCTGCATTGGCCAGCCGCTCGCGCGGCGGCGCCGGCGCCGCCAGCATCGCCTCCTCGAACGGCGAGGACTCGATCGTCGTCCCCTTGTCCGACGGCAGGCTCGCCACCGGCGTCTGCCACTGGAAGGCGTCCAACCGTCCGGTTACCGGCGACACCGGCCGCCAGCGATCCGAGACATAGCCATCCGCGGTCCACACCGGATCGTGCCGCGCGCGCACCGCGCGCAGGGTCCAGGCCCGCGCCTTGCCTGAGTCGCCATGCTCGGTGCGCTCGATCTCGGCCATCAGCATCGCCACCCGCTGCGTCGGCGCTGATGCGAACGGCCTCAGCGCCTCGCGCGCGCGGGCAAACTCGGAAGCGTCGATCGCGGCGCGCGCGACCGCGAGCGCCCCCTCGATATGGCCGGGCGTCTTCGCCGTCAGGGTCTCGACCCGCACCAGCCGCTGCCGCGCGGAATCCCCTAGCCTCACATGCGCATAGGCGTCGGCGAGATCGGGATGCGGATGCGCCAGCCAGGCCGCCTCGACGATCCGCATCGCGCGCCGCACCTGATGAGCCTCGCTCTCGAACTTGGCCGCCAGTACCGCGGCCGGCACCAAGGTCGGCGCGAGCTTCACCGCCTCCATGACGTTCTCGCGCGACAGGTCGCGGTCGAGCGTTTCCAGTTCCAGCGCCCGCGCGGTGAGCAGCACGCCGCGCCGGCGCTTGTAGGTGGCCTTGTCGATCAGTCCGGATTCGAGATCGTTGTCGAGGATTTTCAGCGCGCCGGCCCAGTCGCCCTGGGCGCAGCGGAAGCCAAGCATGGCATGCGAAGCCCAGGTCGATGACGGCGAAATCTTCAGCGCTTCCTCGGCGACCATGACGGCTGAGACCGGATCGTCGGCGCGCTGCGCCTCGATGAACAGTCCGCGCAGGCCCAACAGCCGCGTGTCCTCGCGCTCGGCCATGGTGCGGAACGCGGCATTGGCGCGCTCGCGGTCGCCGTCGAGCTGGGCGGATTGCGCGTGCAGCAACAGCGCCAGCGGATCGTGGCCGGCGAGCCGCCGCGCGACATCGGCATGCTGGCGCGCCGCGGCCGAATCGCCGTGACCGATCGCGAGCAGCCCATGGGTGATGGCGTGCCGGCCGCGGGCGTGGCGGCGCTCGCGATGGCCGCGGCGGATTCGGCCGGGCGTCCGCCACAGCGCGCTCAGCATGATCCAGGCGAGCAGCGCCGCGAGGACGACAAGGCAGAGTGCGAGGGCGAACACCGGCAGCGTCGCCTGGACGCGCCAGCCGCCCCAGGTCAGCGTGACGTCGCCGGCCTGGTCGGCCACCCACGACGCGCCGTACGCTGCGAGCGCGGTCAACAGCAGAAACGAAACGATTCGAATCATAAAGACCCTATTGCGCCGGTTTGGCGAGCGCCGTCATGGCATCAGCGGCAAGTTGACGGGAGGCGGCGAGCGCCGCGTCGCGGGCCGCGGCCTTGTCGAGCCAGCCTTGGGCGGCGGCGCGATCGGCGGGCGCAAGCGTGTTCAGCTCGCGCCGCGCCTCGGCGAAATCGTTGCGCAGCGCCGCCGCTGTGACCCGCGTGACCACCGCGCCGCGGTCATTGCCGACTGTATCGGTGCGCTCGATCCGCACCAGCTTGGAGGCGCCGGCCTGCAGGCGTTCGACGAGGCCGCTTCCGGTCGTCGAATTGTCCGGCGCCGGCGTCGGCGACAGTTTTGGCACCAGCGTCAGCAATTCACGATTGAGTGCGCCCGGATTCGGCACACCGGCGGCCGCGAACTCGTCGAGCGGCTTCAAGGCATCCGGGTTCGGCGCGAGCGATTTCGCCGCGGCGAGGGCGGCGGGATAGGGATCGCCATGCCGGACGGCGACGTCGAGCAGCGCGGCCGCCACCACCCGGCGCAGCGGCACGTCATCGGCGGTCTTGGTGTTCTGTTGCGCCGCCTCGGCGCCCTGCGCGCGGCTGGCGCGTTCGATCCCTGCGATGCGCTCATTGAGCGCTGAGAGATCGATCGCACCCCCTTGGTCGCGCGGCGCCGATTTCAGCTCGTTCATGACTGAAGCCATCTTGTCGGATTGCGTGCGCAAGGTGGCGAGGTCGGAGCGCGACGCGCCCGCGGATTTCTCCAGCGCATCGAGCCGCGCGGCGAGCATCGGATCAGGCACCGGCTTGCCCGATTTCGATTCAAGTCCGGCGACCCGTGCGGTCAGATCGTCGATCGCGGTGGCCTGCGGTCCGGCGGGCGGCGGCGCTACTTGAGGCCAGCCGAGCATCCAGCCGACCGCGATGACCAGCGCCGCACCGGCCGCGCCGGAGAACGGCGCGATCACCCAAGGTGAAATGGGAGGAGGCGAGATTGGAGGAGGCGAGATTGCAGCAGGTGAAGCCGTTGCGGCTTTTGGCCGCTCCGGCTCGGACTCCGAATTGGGCGCGGCATCGGACACGTGCTCGGGCTCCGACGCTGGCTCCAACTTGGGCTCCGGCTTCGGTTTCACCTTGGACTCCGGTGGCGAATCGGTCCGCGCCTTGGTCTCGCTGGATATTTCGGTGGCATCGAGATCGATCGTCGGCGGCGCGCGCTTGACCCGGCCGGACTCGGGCAGCGATCCGGCATCCTCTAGCCTGTCATCGACCATCGCGACGGTTCCTCAAGTCTAGCGGGGGTGTTGCGCCCGGATTGCCAGGGCCGAAAAGCTACCAGAATCGGCCCGCCCTCTTAAGCCATTCACGACCGCAATGCACGATCCAGCGTGCCAAGGAGAGCATTAAGCAGGGCATTTTCATCCGGCGATGACGCCACCGTGACCCGGGCGGCGCCGGCCTCGCGCAGGATCGCGGCGACCGTGGCCGAAATGCAGCACTGCGGGACCGCGAGCGCTGATATTTCGACGCCGGCAGAGCGCACCGCGTCCAGGAATGCGCGCGCGCTCCGTGCGGAATAATGCAGAACCGCCTCGACCTGGCTGGCCGCGATGGCGTCGCAGGCCTCGCGCGGCAGAACGGCCGAAGCGACCATGCGGTAGGCGGTCCGTGTCACGACATCGAGGCCGTGCTCCCCCAATTCACCGGCGAGATCGCGGGATAGGTCGGCGCCGGCGAGATAGAGCAACGGACGCGCTGTCCCGAATTCCCTCGCCTTGGTCAAAACCTTGGTCAAACCGCGAACAGCGGCAGGTCGAGCATACGGCGCCTGGCGAGTTGCTGCCCCGCGGCACGCAGCGCGTTGGCGGAGGTGACGATGACTGCGGCGTAACTGGCGCCGGGATCATCCGGCAGTGCGAGCGGTTCGAACCGCAGCATCGGCGCCAGCAGGACATCAAATCCCCGGGCGCGCAGGCTGGCCGCGGTCGCCTCATTTTCGGGCTGCGGACGGGTGACGAGGATGGCCATGCTTCACGCTCTTGCCGATTGCGCCGTGCGCCCCCGGGATGCTACCCCCCGGCAGACAAACGCTGCTTTGCAATGTAGCGCAAGGGCTCACCGTGGATAACGACAAGCCTGATAGCGACAAGGCTGATAGCGACAAGCCTGACAACAACAAGGCTGATAACAGCAAGCCTGATAACAACAAGCCTGATAACAACAAGCCTGTCCTGGTGCTGGGGATCGAAACCACCTGCGACGAGACCGCCGCGGCCGTGGTCGAGCGCCGCGGCGACGGCAGCGGAACAATCCTGTCCAATATCGTCCATTCGCAGCTCGAGGAGCATGCCCGCTTCGGCGGTGTGGTGCCGGAGATCGCGGCGCGCGCCCATGTCGATCTGCTCGACGGCATCATCGGCCGCGCGATGAACGAGGCGGACGTCCGATTCGCGGATCTGTCGGCGGTCGCAGCCGCCGCCGGCCCCGGCCTGATCGGCGGCGTGATCGTCGGACTCACCACCGCGAAAGCTATTGCGATGGTGCACGATACGCCGCTCGTCGCGGTGAACCATCTCGAGGCGCACGCGCTGACGCCGCGGCTGACGGACGCCTTGGCGTTCCCTTATTGCCTGTTCCTGGCCTCCGGCGGCCACACCCAGATTGTCGCGGTGGCCGGCGTCGGCGACTATGTGCGGCTCGGCACCACGGTCGATGATGCGATGGGGGAAGCCTTCGACAAGGTGGCGAAGATGCTGGGCCTGCCCTATCCGGGCGGTCCGGAGGTCGAGCGCGCAGCCCAAGGCGGCGATCCCGCGCGCTTTGCGTTTCCGCGGCCGATGCTCGGCCGTCCCGATGCGAATTTCTCGCTGTCGGGATTGAAGACCGCCGTGCGCAACGAGGTCAGCCGGCTCGCTTCCCTGCAAGATTCACTACAAGATCCGCTGCAAGATCAGGACGTGCGGGATCTCTGCGCGAGCTTCCAGGCCGCGGTGCTGGACTCGACCGCGGACCGGCTGAGCGTCGGCCTGAAGCTTTTCAAGGCGCGGTTCGGCGTGCCCCAGGCTCTCGTCGCGGCCGGCGGCGTCGCCGCCAACCAGGCCATCCGCGCCGCGCTGCAGGCCGTGGCGGAGGCGGCGCAGACCACGCTGATCATGCCGCCGCCCGCGCTCTGCACCGACAACGGCGCGATGATCGCCTGGGCCGGCGCGGAACGGCTGGCGCTCGGAATGATCGATGGCATGGACGCCGCCCCCCGCGCGCGCTGGCTGCTCGATGCCACCGCCACGGCGCCGGCGGGTTATGCGAACACGCGGGCGGGATTTTAGATCTGTGATGAGCGAGAAACCGCACCCCGCGGCCCCCTCTTACCTCTCCCCGCTTGCGGGGAGAGGTGGCGCAGCTGAGTCCGCCTGATGGCGTCGTTCCAATCTGTCAGCGTGATCGGAGCCGGCGCCTGGGGAACGGCGCTTGCGGCCGTGGCCGCGCGCGCCGGGCGTGACGTCACGCTCTATGCGCGCGATGCGGCGCATGCGGCGCGGATCGCCTCAGCCCGCGAAAATCCAAGGCTGCCGGGCGCAAAACTGCCCGCGGCCATCGCGGTGACAAATGACCTCGCGCTGACGGGGCGTGCCGATATCGTCCTGGTCGCCACGCCCGCGCAGCATCTGCGCGGCGCGGTGAATGCGCTTGCGCCGCATCTTCGTAAACGCACGCCGGTGATCGCCTGCGCCAAGGGTATCGAGCATGGCACGCACAAATTCATGACCGACGTGATCGCGGACGCCGCGCCCGAGGCGACGCCCGCGATCCTGTCGGGCCCGAGTTTCGCCGGCGATGTTGCGCGGGGATTGCCGACCGCCGTGACGCTGGCCGCGCGCGATGAGGCGCTGGCGGCCGCGCTGGTGCAGGCTTTGGGTTCGCCGACCTTTCGGCCCTATCACACCACCGATGTCCGCGGTGTCGAGATCGGCGGCGCGGCGAAAAATGTGCTGGCGATTGCCGCCGGCATCGTGGTCGGCAAAAACCTTGGCGCATCGGCGCAGGCCGCGCTGACCACGCGCGGCTTTTCCGAACTTGCCCGCCTGGGCCGCGCCTGCGGCGCGCGCGGTGAGACCATGACGGGCCTCTCGGGCCTCGGCGACCTGATCCTGAGCTGTTCCAGTCCGCAATCGCGCAATTTTGCGCTGGGCCTTTCACTCGGGCGCGGCGAGCCCCGGCCGCCGGGCAAGCTCGCCGAGGGCGAGTTCACCGCGCCGGTTCTGATCGAACTCGCGAGCTCGCAGCATGTCGACATGCCGGTCTCGGCGGCGGTCGCGGCGATCCTGAGTGGCACTGTGACGATCGACGCCGCGATCGAAAGCCTGTTGACGCGTCCGTTCAAGGCGGAAGAATGAGCGGGCTCGTAGCGCCCGCGCGAAAGCGCGAAGCGCGTCTTATGTTCATGGCGCGGGCATCCACGTCCTGATACTCATGGCGCGAAAGCAAGGACGTGGATGGCCGGACATCCCCGATCAGGTCGGGGACAGGCGCCCGGCCATGACGAGCGAGTGGTGGGACGTCATGAACTACTGGCTGGTGAAATCCGAACCTTCGAGCTGGTCATGGGATCAGCAGGTGGCCAAAGGCGCCAAGGGGGAAGCCTGGACCGGTGTGCGCAACTTCACGGCGCGGCAAAATCTCGTGAACATGAAGAAGGGCGACCGCGCCTTCTTCTACCACTCCAACGAGGGCAAGGAGATCGTCGGCATCGCGGAAGTTATCAAGGAGGCCTATCCCGACCCGACCGACAAGACCGGCAAGTTCGTCTGCGTCGACATCAAGGCCGACAAGCCGTTGCCGACGCCGGTGACGATGGCCGCGATCAAGGCCGACAAGAAGCTCGCCGACATGGCGCTGGTCAAATATTCGCGGCTTTCGGTGCAGCCGGTGACGGCGGGGGAATGGAAGATGGTCTGCAAGATGGGTGGGTTATAGACCGTCCTAACCACCGTCGGTATGATAAAACCTCCAATTCTGGCTTCACCTCAGGGAAAATTCAGCAATTCAGGCTCTACTCCGGACCGTGCGGCGAACCGCGCACGGGAGAGAGAACGGCTTTGAAATCCGGCACCGGCAGCCTGAACCCGACAGCGCCCGACGACACGGCGAACGCGTCGATGACGCCCGCTCTCGAAGCCGAGGCGGAGCGGCTGCTGTCACAGCGCACACGTGACATCCGGTTTTCTCCCGAGATGATACGGGCGTATCGCAGAAAGGACTGGCCGCAGCGCAGCAAGATTGCGCGGGCATGGATGATCTGGGTCGCGCTGATCAGCATGGCCTTCGTGCCGCTCAGTCTGCTTCTCGCGCCGGACGCCCTTTTGCTCACCACCGCAATCAGCGGGCTGCTGGTTCCGGCGTTCCATGCCTGTGCCTATCTGGTCTGGCGAAGGCCCCGAAGCGCCGCCGTCGAAGGCCTGTCGCTGGTGCTGCTGATGAGCGGTGTCATGTTTGCCTACGGCGCCCTCGCCATTGCGGCCGGCGGCAGCGACTACGAGCGCTTCCTCATTTGTATCATGTACGTGAGCACGATCGCGATCGTGGTGTTCAATGTCGACTACGCCTGGACCCTGGCCCTGATGCTCTGCTCTGCCGGGATCTTCTTTGGCTTCGAAATCTTCAATCCCGCGACCGACCTCAAGGAAGCGGTCGGGACATCGGTGTTTTTCGCGACCGGAATCTATGCGGCGACCATCGCGCGGAAGACCCAGTCGATCCTCGGCAAGAAAGCCTTCCTGTTGTCCTTGCGCAATCAGTATCGCAGCGATGCGCTGAGAAGCGCAAATCACCAGTTGGAAATACTGGCGACACGCGACCCACTCACCGGGCTTGGCAACCGCCGTTCGGCCACCGATCTCATCGAGAGGCTCTGGCGCGAGCCGACCATCCCGAAATCCTGCATCGCGTTCATCATGGCCGATATCGACTCGTTCAAGCGCCTGAACGATACGGCCGGCCATGCTGCTGGCGACGAATGCATCAGACGCGTGGCGAAGACAATCGAGGACTCGGTGCGGCAGAGCAAGGACGCCGTGTTTCGCTATGGTGGCGAGGAATTCCTGATCGTTCTCGTCCATGCCTCGCCCGATCTCGCCTGGACGATCGCGGAACGCATCCGCAGTGCGGTGGAGGCACTCGCCATCGCCAATTCCGGAATCCTCCCGGCCGACGGCTCTGCGGGCTGGATAACGATCAGCCTGGGCATCGCGTTCGCACAAGAAGGCGCAGCGCCGGAGACTGTCGCAAAATGGGCCGACGACGCCCTTTACGATGCCAAGCGTTGCGGCAGGAACGCCGTGTTTTTCTCAAACGCTCACGCTGTCACCGATATCCCGCATCAGGCGCAGCCCATCGTCGCGCGGGCTGGGTGATTGGCTAATCACGAGCAACAGGCGTTTGACCGTTATCTGGATGAGCTACGCCGTTTCGCGCCATCGCTACCGATCACAGGTTACGAATCGGATGAGAGATCACTGGCGGGCCAAGTTTGACGTGGCGCTGGCGTCCGATACCAGCCCGGTGGCGAATCGAGTTTGATTCGTGCAGGGAGCGCGTGCTCAGACCACGTGAGCGCCGGCGCGCGCGGTTTCAGCAGGCAGCGACACGATGCCGGCGTCAGCGGCGGCGAAGCGCAAGCCAAACGACCAACAGGACAATGAAGGCGCTAAAGGTCCAGCCGTTCTGTACGGCGGGGAGAGCGGTGATCCATAGGGCGAGCTGCATCGGTGAGCCTCATTCTACCGCGAGGCTGTCCATTGATACCAAGGTCCGCCATGCCGCAACGCACCGCCCGGAGTTGTAAGTAAGGGCAAGGGCTATGCGCCCTCGGACCCGCGGTGATTCGCCCGTCGTGCCAATGTGCCGCAGTTGATCTCACCCCCAAATCAGTGGCTTCCTTTCGTTTGTCTCGTTCCCACTAGAGGGGCGCTTCGCGGTCGTCACGGACGTTGGGAGCGGGATGCGATGGACGCGGCACGTCATCAGACGAATGACGGCGCAGGCGGACGACGAAGTCGTGTGGTTCTGGCGCCCCGACGCTGGCGCTAAGTCGGTGGTACGACCCACTGATGACGGTGGCAAAAGAGCCCGGTCACCGGGAAGAGCACGAAGGAAACCGTTAAAACCATCGCGCAGGGAATGCCGGTTGATTGCGGCGTACCTGTAGTTGCTGACGCCTGTGCTTTTTTTACTGCACAGGCGGCTACGGGTGCAACGCGCATCCGGCATTCCCTGCGCCCTCTTATGATTTCGAGGGTGGTTTATTTGGATGGCTCGGACGCAACGCGCCGCGAGAATGCAGGTGCGTGTCTCAACCCACTCCGTCATTGCGAGCCAACGGGTCGCAATGACGAGGATGCAAGATTTGAAAGCGACCACTCCATCCACGTCGTCCCGGGCAAGCGAGCCCTTGCGAGCGCGACCCGGGACCCATAACCACAGGACGTCGTTGTTGCGAAGGTCAACAGCCTTCAGGGGCTTACAGAGAGATTCCGCGGTATGGGTCCTCGCGTTCGCGACACCGGCGGCCTCGCGGCCCGCCTCGTTACACCGCGGCCGCCACCACCACTTGCGCCAAGAGCAGCTCGCGCTTCGATTGCGTGCGGTAGCCCTTCATGGTCGCGGCGAAGCGTTCGAGGATGCCGTCCTCGAACGCGGTGACGATGGTGTCGTGGACATAGCTCCTGCGGCAGATCGCGGGCGTGTTGGAGAGATGGTCGGCCGCGGCGCGGACGGCTTCCAGCACCTGCTTCTTGCGGCCATGCGCGCTCGCCGCCGGCGAAATCCGCGACAGCGATTCCAAGACCACCGCGGACGCCATCAGGGTGCGAAAATCCTTCAGCGAAATCTTGATGCCGGCGATCTCGCGCAAGTAAGCATTCACCTGCGTCGTGGAGACCGCGCGCACGACGCCGGACCCATCGCGATACTGGAACATCCGCTTGCCGGGCACGGTGCGCAGGATGCCAACCGCGCGCACCAGTTTCGACGCATTGCATTCCTTGCGCACGGCCTTGCCGCCCTTGGCCTTGAAGGTCAGCACGACGCTGTCGTCTTCCAGCGTGACGTTGGACTTCAACAGCGTGGTGGCACCGCGGGTGCCGTTCAGGCGCGCATAGGACTCGTTGCCCGGGCGGATCGCGGTGCGCGCGATCAGCTCGATCACGGCGGCCAACGCGAATTCGCGAGTCGGCGCGTCGCCGGCCAACTGCGCCGAGACGTTGCGGCGGATTTTCGGCAGCGCCGCGACCAGCTTGGCCAGCCGATGGGCCTTGCGATGCTCGCGGACCTTTTCCCAATCGGCATGGTAGCGATATTGCAGCCGCCCGGCAGCATCGCGACCGACCGCCTGCAGATGCGAGGTGGGATCGGGCGAGTAGCGCACCTCGATATAGGCCGGTGGCACCGCCATCGCATGCAGGCGGCGGATGGTGCGGGCGTCGCGGATGTGCGCACCATTGGCCCGGACAAAGGAGTAACTCTTGCCGCGCTTGATGCGGCGGATGGTCAATTTGTTCTGATCGCCGAGCTTGAGGCCCAGTTCCCGGGCGAGCTCTTCGACCGAGGAATGTGCTGGGTTCTTGGCGGCAAGATTCGGCTTCCCGGCGGGTTTTTTCGGCCATTGTCCGAGCGCTTTTGCCAGCGCCAGGGAAGGATCGGCGGAAACGGGCCGCGTAGCCTCGAGATTCTGCTGATCCATCATGACTTTAGTCGCCTTGCTCCTGATGCTCGTCCGCCAACGCCTACTCTTCGGCCTGGTTTCCTAAGGGGCCGTTTGCCCCGATCCGGCCATTTAGGGGGTAACTGTGGATAATGCGAGTCCGACTGGACCCGGGGTGCGGTTATTAGATACCTTTCATGGGAGCCATCCGCCCGCTGGGCGTGATTTTAGGCTCTGGGGAATCGTCCGGCCGGAGGCTCGGCCGCCTGCCACGACCCGGGTCCGGCACGCGAACAGCCCTTTGATCTCGCGCATGGCGAGCCGCGACCTTCGAAGGTCTAATTTGTTCCGCTTGTCGCCGCCCGGCGGGCGGACGCATAATTGTTGTAACAATGAAGACGGCTTTCAGTGCGCGCGTTCACTGGCCGCATGGTGGAGGGTGTGAGATGTCCGAGAAGATTTACGACGTGCCTGCCGAATGGGCCAAGCGGGCCTGGATCGACGAGGCCAAATACCGTGAAATGTATGCCCGTTCGATCTCCGACCCGAGCTCCTTCTGGGCGGAACAGGCCAAGCGCGTCGACTGGATGAAGTCTCCGACCAAGATCGAGAACGCGTCGTTCGCGCCGGGCCATATTTCGATCAAATGGTTCGAGGACGGGGTCTTGAACGTCGCCTGGAACTGCATCGACCGGCATCTGCACAAGCGCGGCGACCAGACCGCGATCATCTGGGAGGGCGACGATCCCTCGCAGTCCAAGCACATCACCTACCGGCAACTGCACGACGAAGTCTGCAAGATGGCCAACATCCTGCGCACCCGTAACGTCAAGAAGGGCGACCGCGTCACCATCTATCTGCCGATGATTCCGGAAACCGCCTACGCGATGCTGGCCTGCGCGCGGATCGGCGCGATCCATTCCGTGGTGTTCGCGGGCTTCTCCCCCGACAGCCTCGCCCAGCGCATCGGCGACTGCGAATCGAAAGTGATCATCACCGCCGACGAGGGCCTGCGCGGCGGCAAGAAGGTGCCGCTGAAGGCCAATGTCGATGCCGCGCTGTCCAAGGTCGACGGCGTCGACTGGGTCGTCGTGGTCAAGCGCACCGGCGGCAAGGTCGACATGAATCCCTCGCGCGACCTCTGGTATCACGACGCGGCCCGGATGGTGACGACCGAGTGCCCGGCCGAGCACATGCACGCGGAAGATCCGCTGTTCATCCTCTATACGTCGGGCTCGACCGGCCAGCCCAAGGGCGTGCTGCACACCACCGGCGGCTATCTCGTGTTCGCGTCGATGACGCATCAATATGTGTTCGACTATCACGACGGCGATATCTACTGGTGCACCGCCGACGTCGGCTGGGTCACCGGCCACAGCTACATTCTCTACGGGCCGCTCGCCAACGGCGCGACCACGCTGATGTTCGAGGGCGTGCCGAATTATCCGGATAATTCGCGGTTCTGGAACGTCATCGACAAACATCAGGTCAACACCTTCTACACCGCGCCGACCGCGATCCGCGCGCTGATGCAGTCCGGCGACGAACCGGTGAAGAAGACCTCGCGGAAGAGTCTGAGATTGTTGGGCTCGGTCGGCGAGCCGATCAATCCGGAAGCGTGGGAGTGGTATCACCGCGTGGTCGGCGACGACCGCTGCCCGATCGTCGATACCTGGTGGCAGACCGAGACCGGCGGCATTCTGATCACGCCGCTGCCGGGCGCGACCAAGCTGAAACCCGGTTCGGCGACATTGCCGTTCTTCGGCGTGGCGCCGGAGATCGTCGACGCCGACGGCAAAGTGCTTGAAGGCGAGGCCACCGGGAATCTCTGTATCACCCGCTCCTGGCCGGGGATGATGCGCACGGTCTATGGCGACCACGCCCGCTTCGAGCAGACCTATTTCTCGACCTACAAGGGCAAGTATTTCACCGGCGACGGCTGCCGGCGCGATGCCAGCGGCTATTACTGGATCACCGGCCGCGTCGATGACGTCATCAACGTCTCCGGCCATCGCATGGGCACCGCCGAGGTCGAAAGCTCGCTGGTAGCGCATGCAAAGGTGTCGGAAGCCGCCGTCGTCGGCTATCCCCACGACATCAAGGGCCAGGGCATCTACGCTTATGTGACGCTGATGGCCGGCACTGAGCCGACCGAGGAGCTGCGCAAGGAGCTGGTGGCGTGGGTGCGCAAGGATATCGGCCCGATCGCCTCGCCCGACCAGATCCAGTTCGCGCCGGGCCTGCCGAAGACGCGCTCGGGCAAGATCATGCGCCGCATCCTGCGCAAGATCGCCGAGGACGAGCCGTCCAGTCTCGGCGACACCTCGACATTGGCCGATCCGGCCGTGGTCGACGATCTCGTCGCGCACCGGCAGAACAAGAAGGAGAAATCGGCGTAAGGCGCGCGGGCTCTCCGCCCGCATCGTTGCAAGGAGCGCAAGCAACGACGCAATCGAGCCGGCGGTCCGCGAGTCTGGATTGCTTGGGCGACCCGGTTATCAGGCGTGCATTCGTGGGGCGTGTTGGCGCGCGAAAATGAGGCTCAACTCACGCGCATGTTAGGAACTGTGTCGCTGGTGCGGCGGTTTCCGGGCGAGTGTTGTTTCCAGGTCATTTACTTTGTTGCGAACATTTTCTTTTCTCCCCGCGCCGAACGGGACCGACGACCCCGCGTGGAAACCATCAGGTTAACGCGCGCGGTTAAATTGAAGTGGCAGACCGCCGTTCCACGGGGTTTGAACCACGTTGGCGGCTCCGGAAGGCGTGCGTGAAGACGAAGCGGAGAAAGATCGATGTCGATGAGGATAATGGTGGCGCTTGTCGCCACCATCGGGATGGGGATCCTGATGTCCGATACGGCCGAAGCGTGGCCGGAAACGGTCGGCATCAGCAACGAGTATTCGCCGGGGACGATCGTGGTACGGACCCACGAACGCCGACTCTATCTGATTCTCGATCAAGGCCACGCCGTGCGTTATCCGGTCGGCGTCGGCAAGACCGGCAAGCAATGGGCCGGCACAACGCAAATCGAAGGCAAGTATCGCAACCCGGCATGGTCGCCGCCGGCAGACGTCAAGCACGACAAGCCGAACATACCCGACGTGATCCCCGGCGGCTCGCCGCGGAATCCGATGGGCGTTGCGGCGATGACGCTGGCGGGCGGCGAATACGCCATTCACGGAACCAACGTGCCGCATTCGGTCGGCGGCTTCGTGTCGTACGGCTGCATCCGCATGCTGAACGACGATATCGCCGATTTGTATCAACGGGTGTCGGTCGGCACCACGGTCGTGGTGACGCGCTGACCAAGTCTCGAAGCTTGAACCATGAAGAGCCGCGCTACGAGCGCGGCTCTTTCGTCGCAGCTCTAAAAATCCGAAGCGATGCCCTTGCTCTCCCAGTCGCCGTAGCGTGTCGGTTCCGGGCCCTTGGGGCCCTGAAATTCCTTGGCCATCGGCTTGGCGTTGGCTGCTGCGGCCTTCCGTCGCGCCTCGGCCTCGGCGAGCGCGCGCTGCGCCGCCGGCGTCAGCGGTTTGCGCGCCGGAATTGAGGTGGCCGAAGGATCATCGCTCATCGCCAAAGTCCCGGTCTCGAACCTTTCACGCCCTTGCGGCCCTTGATCAACAGATCGTGCGGCCGGGCGAAAGCGCCAGGGGCGATTCTTACATTTGGCATATTCGCGTGGCAAACATCGTTCGTTCTCATGGCGTGCACCGAACCCTCGCGGAACTGCCCCCCTTCCGAGTAACGTTCAGGCATGCCTTCACAACGATTCGCTGCTCCCTCCGAAGTGCCAGGTCTGGCGGCACGGAGAATCGCGGCAGACATTCTGGACGGCGTGCTGCACAAGCATCGCACGCTTGACGATCAGCTCGACGGCGCGGCCGTGCATCCCGGACTGAAGACGCTTGCCGACCGCGACCGCGCCCTGATGCGGCGGCTGGTCGCGACCATCCTGCGGCGGCTTGGCACGCTCGGCCACGTGCTGTCGCGACTGCTCGACCGCGGCGTTCCGACCGACGCCCCGCGCGCGCAAAGCGCGCTTCTGATCGGCGCGGCGCAGATTCTCTGGATGGACGTGCCGGACCATGCCGCGGTCGATCTCTCGGTGCGGCTGGTCCAATCGGACCGGCGCGCCGCGAAATATGCCGGGCTCGTCAACGCCGTGCTGCGCCGCTGCGCGCGTGAGGGCTCCAGCCTGGTCGAGGATGTCAAGTCGCAGGTGCTGGATATTCCGCCCTGGCTGCTGGCGCGCTGGATCGCGCATTATGGCGAAGCCACCGCGAAAGAGATGGCGCTGGCCCTCGGCCACGAGCCCTCGCTCGACATCACCGTGAAGTCCGATCCCGCGCAATGGGCGAGCCGCCTGCATGGCGAGATGCTGGCCACCGGGACCGTGCGCACGCTGCTGCAGGGATCGGTGGCGATGCTGCCGGGTTTTGCCGAGGGCCAATGGTGGGTACAGGACGCCGCCGCCGCCTTGCCCGCGCGCCTGTTCGGCGACGTCGCCGGCAAGACCATTGTCGATCTCTGCGCGGCGCCTGGCGGCAAGACCGCGCAGCTCGCGCATGCCGGTGCGCGTGTGATCGCGGTCGACCGCTCTCCCGCCCGGATGGCGCGGCTGCGCGACAATCTTGCGCGCCTGGCGCTGTCGGCGGACGCCGTGGTTGCCGACGCCGTCGAATGGCAGGGCGCGGAGCACGGCGCGTTCGATGGCGTCCTGCTCGACGCGCCCTGCACCTCGACCGGCACCATCCGCCGCCATCCCGACATTGCCTGGCTCCGGCAGGAGGCCGATATCGCGGCGTTGGCCAGCCTGCAGAAGCGGCTGCTGCAAAAAGCCGCCTCCCTGCTGAAGCCCGGCGGGATGCTGATCTACTGCACCTGTTCGCTCGAGCCGGAAGAGGGCGGCGAGCCGATCGCCGCTGTGCTTGCCAATGAACCCAGCTTGCGCCGCCTGCCCATTGAGGCGAGCGAGGTCGCTGGCCTCTCCGAAATTGTCACGGCGGAGGGCGACCTGCGGACCCTGCCCTGCCATCTGCCGCATCTCGGCCGAGACCCAAGCCTGAACCCAAGCCCAGACCCAAACCCTGATCCAAGGCTCGGCGGACTCGACGGATTTTATGTCGCCAGGCTAATTAAGCGCTGATTTTGCACCGGATTTCGACCGGGCCGTGCTGATTCGTCCCCCTTCAAGAGGGTGTCAGGCCGGCGTTTCCAGATTAAAAGGGTGGCCGAGAATCCTCCCCCCTGACAAGGCATGGCGTGTCGGTCGCTCAACGCAGACGCATCTCGACGCTGATCATGGGCCGCTTCGCGCGGTCCGTGATGGCGCGCGCGAGCGGCGGATCGGTGGCGTTGTCGCGGCTGTGGCCGGGCCGGGCCGACCGGCTGATCATCGCGCCGCACGACCTGCGCACCGCGGACGCCACGCGCGCCGCCGAGATCTATGCCGGCCGCTTCGTGTTCGCCGGTAAAATCGTGACCTGTCACGGCCGCTCGATCTTCGATCTCGAGCCGCCGTCGGAGGATTGGGAGGTGGCGCTGCTCGGCTTCGGCTGGCTTCGTCATTTGCGCGCCGCCGATACCGCGCTGACCCGCGCCAATGCGCGCGCCCTGGTCGAAGACTGGATTTCCAATCCGTCGCACAACCGTCAGGTGAGCCGCCGCGCCGACGTGCTGTCGCGCCGGGTGATTTCGCTGTTGTCCCAGGCGCCGCTGGTGCTCGGCGAGACCGACAACAAGTTCTATCGGCGTTATTTGCGCGGGCTCACACGGGAGATCCGCTACCTCCGCTACGCGATGCTCGACGTGCCCGACGGCGTGCCGCGACTGCAGGTCATGATCGCGCTGTGTTACGCCTCGCTTTGCCTCGCCAACCAGGCCCGGCACATCCGCGGCACGAGCCGCCGGCTGTCGGACGAATTGCAGCGGCAGATCCTGCCCGACGGCGGGCACATCTCGCGCAATCCGGGCGCGTTGATCGAACTCCTGATCGATCTGTTGCCGCTGCGTCAAACCTTTGCCGCGCGCAACATCGCGCCGCCGCCGGCGCTGTTGAACGCGATCGATCGCATGATGCCGATGGTGCGCTTCTTCCGCCATGGCGACGGCTCGATCGCGCTGTTCAACGGCATGAGCGGCACGCCGTCCGACCTGCTCGCGACGCTGCTCGCCTATGACGACACCCACGGCACGCCGATGGCGAGCATGCCGCATACCGGCTTTCAGCGTCTCGACGCCGGCGCGACCACCTTGATCATGGATACGGGCGCACCGCCGCTGCCCGGCATCAGCCATGACGCCCACGCCGGCTGTCTTTCATTTGAATTGTCGTCGGGTCCCAGCCGTATCGTCATCAATTGCGGAATGCCATCCACCGGCCGCGACAACTGGCGGGCTTTTGCGCGCAGCAGCGCGGCACACTCGACGCTGACTTATCACGACAGCTCGTCCTGCCAGTTCGTCGAACTGACCGCCATGAAACGATTCCTGCACGGCGCGCCGATCGTCGCAGGGCCGGTGATGGTGGACAATATTCGCGAGGCAGTGAACGACGGCGTGCTCCTGACCACGTCGCATGACGGCTACCTGGCGCGGTTCGGGGTAATCCATCGGCGGATCCTGATGCTCGCACAAGACGGTTCCCGGCTCGACGGCGAGGACTCGGTCTCGCCGGCGCCGGGCGGGCGCATCAGGGGTGAAACCGACTACGCGCTCCGGTTTCACCTGCACCCCTCGGTGAAAGCGAGCCGGCTGAGCGACGCGCGGGGAGTGATGCTGGTGCTGCCGAACCGCGACGTATGGACCTTCGAGGCGCGCGACGACAGGGTCGATCTCGAGGACAGCGTATTCCTGGCCGGCAATGACGGCCCCCGTCGTACGGCCCAAATCGTGATCCGGCAGGATTCGCGGCATGCCGCCTCGATCCGCTGGAGTTTTGTGCGCTCAAACGCCTCGCCAGCCGCGACCAATGCCCGCCGCCATGCGCGCCGCGAGCCGGAATTGCCGCTGTAGGGAGGGCAGATCCCCTCCCCGGCCTCCTCCCGCCCATAGGAGAAGAGAAAGTTTTCCTGACGAGGAGAGAGATTTTCCACACATCGGTCCGCCCCGGTTCCGAAGCGGCCTAAACCATGCTACCGGGCTGCCTTACAGCGAGGACCCCTGCATGACCGACACCCTCCGCCGCGTCAGCCGCGCGTTGTTGTCCGTTTCCGACAAGACTGGCCTGATCGAATTCGCCCGCTCACTCGCGGCCCGCGGCGTCGAATTGGTCTCGACCGGCGGCACCGCGAAGGCGATCGCCGCGGCCGGCCTGAAGGTTCGCGACGTCTCTGAGCTCACGGGTTTCCCGGAGATGATGGACGGCCGGGTCAAGACCTTGCATCCCAATGTGCATGGCGGCCTGCTCGCGATCCGCAACAAGAGTGAACATGCGCAGGCGATGAAGGCCCACGGCATCGCGCCAATCGATCTGCTCGTGGTCAATCTCTACCCGTTCGAGGCGACCGTGGACAAAGGCGCGGGCTTCGAAGAGTGCATCGAGAATATCGACATCGGCGGGCCGGCGATGATCCGCGCCGCGGCCAAGAACCATGACGACGTCGCGGTGGTGGTCGAGGCAGCGGACTATCAAGCCGTGCTTGACGACCTCGCGGAGAATAACGGCGCGACCACGCTCGCGCTCCGCCGCCGCCTCGCCGCCAAGGCCTATGCACGCACCGCGGCCTATGACGCGGCGATCTCGAACTGGTTCGCAAACGAGCTGAAAACAGAAGCACCGGATTTCCGCGCCTTCGGCGGCCGGCTGATCCAGGCGCTGCGTTACGGCGAAAATCCGCACCAGACGGCGGCCTTCTATCGCACACCCGACAAACGCCCAGGCGTCGCGACAGCTCGGCAACTTCAGGGCAAGGAGCTTTCCTACAATAACATCAATGATACCGACGCGGCCTATGAATGCATCGCCGAGTTCGATCCGGCGCGCACCGCGGCCTGCGTCATCGTCAAGCACGCCAACCCCTGCGGGGTCGCCGAAGGAAGCGACCTCGTCAGCGCCTATCGCAAGGCCTTCGCCTGCGATACCCAATCGCCATATGGCGGCATCATCGCCGTCAACCGCACGCTCGACGCGGACACAGCGCGCGTCATCACTGAAATCTTGACTGAGGTCATCATCGCGCCCGACGCCACGGAAGAGGCCATCGCGATCGTCGCCAAGCGACGAAATTTGCGCCTGCTGCTCGCGGGTAGCCTGCCCGATCCGCGTGCTTCGGGCTTGACCGCGAAAACGGTGGCTGGCGGGCTTCTCGTCCAAAGCCGCGACAACGCCGTGGCGGATGACATCGCGCTCAAGGTGGTGACCAAGCGCGCGCCGACCGAGGCCGAACTGCGCGATCTGAAATTCGCGTTTCGCGTCGCCAAGCACGTCAAATCCAACACCATCGTCTATGCGAGGGATCTCGCGACGGTGGGCATTGGCGCAGGGCAAATGAGCCGGGTCGACTCCGCCCGCATCGCGGCGCGGAAGGCGCAGGATGCGGCGGCCGAATTGAAGCTTGCCGAGCCGCTGACGAAAGGGTCGGTCGTCGCGTCGGACGCGTTCTTCCCGTTCGCCGACGGCATGCTGGCCTGCATCGAGGCCGGCGCCACCGCGGTCATCCAACCCGGCGGATCGATTCGCGACGACGAGGTGATCAAGGCCGCCGACGAGCACGGCATCGCCATGGTGTTCACCGGCGTGCGGCATTTCCGGCATTGATGGCTGCCGACAGCTCTTCGACAGCGGCCGTCATGACAGCGAAGGCGGGTCTCCAGTAATCACCGGCGTCTACTCGATCATCCGCTTTCGCGGATGATGACGATCGCACGCGGGGAGCTACCGAGGGGCAACCCTCGCCCTCGCCGGGAGCGCCAATCCCGTCACAAGGAATACTCCCTTACCTGCCGTGCGGCCTTCGGTTCACTGCGCGGCGATCCACGGGGAGTTCGCGGGCAGTTTTTCAAGGATTTCCGTTACTTTTTCTTAACTCTGTATACAGCTTCGAGGCAGTTTCTGGATTTTCCGAGGTATATTGTCCGATTCGGCGTAATCCTGTATACAGAATGGATTCAAAAAACCGAGCGAAGTTGAATCCTCATGGCCCGATCCTTCCCGATGAATGCCTGGTACGCCGCAGCCTGGGACGTCGATATCAAGCACGCGCTGTTTCCGCGGACGATCTGCGGCAAGCACGTCGTGCTCTACCGGCAATCCGACGGACAGGTCACCGCGTTAGAGGACGCCTGCTGGCACCGTCTGGTGCCGCTTTCGAAGGGCCGTCTCGAAGGCGATAGCGTGGTGTGTGGCTATCATGGCCTGAAATTCAATTCGTCCGGCCGCTGCACCTTCATGCCGTCGCAGGAAACCATCAATCCGTCGGCCTGCGTGCGCGCTTATCCGGTGGTCGAGCGCCATCGCTTCGTCTGGTTATGGATGGGCGATCCGGCCATGGCCGACCCCGCGCTCGTTCCGGACATGCACTGGAACGACGATCCGGCCTGGGCCGGCGACGGCAGGACCATTCACGTCAAATGCGATTATCGGCTGGTCATCGATAACCTGATGGATCTCACGCACGAGACATTCGTCCACGGAGGCAGCATCGGCAATCAGGCGGTTGCGGAAGCGCCGTTCAATGTGGCTCATGGCGATAAGACGGTGACCGTGACCCGCTGGATGCACAGCATCGAAGCGCCGCCATTCTGGGCGGCGCAACTGCAAAAGCCGGGGCGGGTCGACCGCTGGCAAATCATTCATTTTCACCCGCCCGGCACCGTCAATATCGATGTCGGGGTCGCGCCAACAGGCACGGGTGCGCCCGAAGGCGATCGTTCGCAGGGCGTCAACGGCTACGTCCTCAACACCGTCACCCCGGAAACCGAGACGACGTGTCATTACTTCTGGGCCTTCGTGCGCAACTATCGGCGGACCGAACAGAGGCTCACGACGGAAATCCGTGAAGGGGTCGCGGGCATTTTCCGCGAAGATGAAGTCATTCTCGAAGCACAACAGCGTGCCATCGACGAGAACCCCGATCGCGTATTCTACAATCTCAATATCGACACCGGCGCGATGTGGGCGCGACGCATGATCGATCGCATGATGACCCGGGAAAACCCGCCGGCAACCATGCAGGCCGCGGAGTGAAGCGGTGAGCGAACGCGATCCCGATCGCGCGGTATCCCAGACGGTGCGCGCCCAGCTTGCATTGCGCGACCAGATCCTGTCGGGCCGGCTGCGGCCTGGCGAGCGGATTTCCGAACTGCAGTCCGTCGAAACCACTGGCG
>WNGJ01003711.1_pt1 | contig 22618 bp, 14 predicted proteins | sample 5400611 | NCBI WGS metagenome assembly WNGJ01 (sample SAMN13153375, study PRJNA577476) | soil metagenome | isolation source: 40 cm soil or saprolite under Garry oak tree replicate 1 | place: USA:California | collected 2016-06-15
TGTTACGGGCGGCGGTGTTCGGGGGAGTGACCGCTGTGTTGAGGCAGATTCTCGATGTTGGGGCGCAGGTTTACTCGGTGCCTTCGGACGTTACGCTGTTCAGAATCATGGGCGGGATACGAATCCGGTGAGTAACTGCAACTGAATAGGCGAGAGGTCCAAGTAGCGAAGCTGCAAGTGATTAGTTCACTACGCCCTGACTTATTTCTGTGGCGTCAGAGTCACTGCGTGTGCCGAGTACGCCGATAGTAAAGTCAGGGCGTACTGAACTAGCAAACTTGCAACTTACCTACTTGGACCTCTCGCCTATTCAGTTGTCAGTCGACCGTCCCCAGCGACCAGGCGGCACACTTCCTGTACTCTCCCGAACACACGTCTGATCGAGGGAGAGATGGACACGAACTGGAAGCACCAGAAAGACGCGATAACGACGGATCAGAAATTTCTGAATGAAGACGAGCACCTGCACGAGCTCGACAAGCGGCACCTCAAGGAGAGCGAGAAAGAGGCGGAGAGTCTGATTCCGAAGAAGGAAGAGCCACAGGAGTCAGGCAAGAAGACCTGATCACTCAGGTCTCGAGCATCCGGCCGAAAGTATCGGGGTCGGTGGGGAGGGTGAACGACCTGGTGCCGTGACGGGCGGCGACCTCCCGGACTTCGGACTGCATCCGGAACGGACTGAAGAGAATCGGCACGGCCCCGGTGTTCCGGATGGCCTGGAGCAGGCTCCGACTGCAGTCCGGATGGTCGCAGTCGATGACGACGGCAGCGAGCGATCCGCGCTCGATAACGTCCTCTACCGACTCCTCCCTTCCAAGGAACCTCGGCTGCAACCCGCGAAGCTCCACCATCAGACCCAACAGCGCAGCGACGACCTCCTCGCGCGCGAGAATCAACACACGACCCAACAGCAGCACCAACCAAGAGGGGACGCAACTACTGGGCAAATCATGGACCTTCGCGGTGGATCTTTACCGATGGGTCTTCACGATGGGCCTTCACGATGGACCTTCAGGATTCTCTAGCGCGCTGACAGCACCAGCTAGATATTTCCGGGAACAAATGTCCACCCTCAGCGACTCTGGTCAGAAGGTGGTGAATACTATTTGCTCAAGGCCCGTGGCTTCACTCTCAGAAAGCACGATGAAGGAGTTGCGCACGGCGCTCACGGAGCAGCTCAAACGGCCCGAACGTCCGACGCCCGAGCTTGCGGAGCTCCTGAAGAGAATAGCCCGCGAGGCGCACGAGAAAGACATTCGGCCCGAGGAGCTGATAGTCATGTTCAAGCAGCTATGGAACTCTCTCGCCGAGTCTCTGCGTCCACAGAATGTGGATCAGTATGAGCGTATTCGCCAGAATCTCGTGACGCTCTGTATCCAGGCGTATTACGCCGAGTAGAGAAAACGCGATATCTTGGGGACGTGCCCCATTCGAGAGCGGCACATCTCTGGCGTGAGTACGTGACGTGGCAACAGCAATCCCGCCCAAGGCTCCAACAACAATCCTGAGTCGTTTCTTCCGTCGTTCGCGAAACGGCGCCGGCGAAGAGCTAGTCGGTCCGATTCGCGGCGAAGTGCTCGGTCTCGAGCGACTGGGGGAGCGTGCTCGTGCCGTCGCGCGGGGACATCATCTGCTCCCCGCCCAGAAACAGCGCGGCGCCGGCCCACTACTGCTCCGTCTCGAGGACACGAGGGCGGTTCTCGACCGCACCTATCATGAGCTGAACAACGGCGCCGAGGCTGGGCTAGACATCAGTCCGGCAGGTGATTGGCTGCTCGACAATTTCTACATTGTCCAGGAGCACATCAGGGAGATCCGGACCAGTCTCCCGAAGGGCTACTACGAGGAGCTGCCCAAGCTCGCCACGGGGGCACTGGCCGGATATCCACGGGCTTACGAAGTAGCAATCGAGCTGATCGCGCACACGGAAGGTCACCTCGATCTCGACAACATCACGCTGTTCGTGCGCGAGTATCAGACCGTCACGCCGCTGCGCATCGGCGAGCTGTGGGCGATACCGACGATGCTGCGACTGGGCCTCGTCGAGAACATTCGGCGGATGGCGCTGCGGGTGGCGGCACGCCTTCAGGAAGTCGAATCCGCGGATCGTGCTGCTGCCGCACTGCGCGAAGCGAGCGAGGAATCTCAGCAGGCGTTAGCGACCGCGCTTGCCGCGTTCGTCGACGATCATCCGCCGTTCACACCGACGTGGGTAGCGCGCTTCCTACAGCAGGTGCGGTCGTACCAGACGAATTTCACGCCGCTGATCTGGCTCGAGCAGTGGATCGCGGAGGATGGGCCGAGCGCCGAAGAAGCAGCTACGCGCTCCAATCGGCGTGTCGCGCTCACTCAAGTAACCGTCGCGAACAGCATCACCAGTCTTCGCACGATATCGAGACTCGACTGGAAAGACTTCGTCGAAGCGCAGAGCGAGACGGAAAAGCTGCTGCGCCAGGATCCGAGCGGTCACTACGCGTCGATGACGTTCGGAACCCGCGATCACTACCGGCACATCGTCGAGCACATCGCGAAGCGCGTCAAGCGACCCGAAGAAGAAATCGCGGCAGAAGTGCTGGCGCTGGCGAAGCTCGCCGGTGCCGGCGATGTACGACACTCGCACGTCGGCTACTTCCTGGTGGACAAGGGGCGACGGGTTCTCGAGGAGAAAGTCGCGTACACGCCGCCGCCCGGAGAATGGCTGTATCGCTGGACGCAGCGGCACCCCAACTCTCTGTACTTCGGTGGCATAACGCTGTTCACCGTTCTGGCGCTGGCGGTGATACTGGAAGTCATCGAAGGCGCGCCGCCGATGATTCAGCTGCTGATCTCGCTCGTTGCGCTCATTCCGGCGAGCGAGATCGGAATCAGTGTCATCAATCAGCTGATAACGCTGCTGATGCCGCCGCGTCTCCTGTCGAAGCTGGAGCTGCGCGACGAAGGGATTCCGGAAGAGTACATGACGGCGGTGGTCGTGCCGACGCTCTTCGGTAGCGTGCACGGGGTGGAGGAAGCGCTCGAGCACATCGAGGTGCAGTACCTCGCCAATCGCGATCCGAATCTGCAATTCGCGATACTGAGCGATTTCACGGATTCGCCGACGGAGCACAGGCCGGACGACGAGGAGATCCTCGCTGCTGCCGCGACCGGAATCAAAACGCTCAACGCGAAATACAAGAACGCGGGCGAAGACGTGTTCTTCCTGTTCCACCGCCCACGGCTCTGGAACCCGAAACAGAACGTGTGGATGGGCTGGGAGCGAAAGCGTGGAAAGCTGGCGCAGTTCAACAAGTTCCTGCGCGGCGATGCCAAGGACGCATTCAACACCATCGTCGGCGACACGAGCAGGCTCGGCTTCGTGCGCTACGTAATAACGCTCGACTCGGACACGGTGCTGCCGCGTGATGCCGCGCAACTATTGGTGGGCACGATTGCGCATCCGCTCAACCGGGCGCAGTACGACCCGAACATCGGGCGCGTCACCGAGGGCTACGGAATCGTGCAGCCACGGGTTGGTGTGTCGCTGACGAGCGCGCACAAATCCTACTTCGCCGCAATCCACTCCGGGCATCCCGGCGTCGACCCGTACACGACGGCCGTGTCCGACGTCTACCAGGATCTCTACGGTGAAGGGAGCTTCACCGGAAAGGGCATCTACGATATAGACGCGTTCGAGGAAGCCACACACGGGAGATTCCCCGAAAACACGCTGCTGAGTCATGACCTGATCGAGGGGAATTGGGTACGCGCGGGTCTCGCGACCGACATCGAGGTCTACGACGACTATCCGACGCGCTACCTGACCTTCACGCGCCGCAAGCACCGGTGGATTCGCGGCGACTGGCAGTTGCTTGGCTGGCTGAAGGGGACGGTGCCCGGTCCCGACGGGGCGATGCCGAACCGGCTGTCGGCAATCTCGCGCTGGAAGATCTTCGACAATCTGCGCCGCAGTCTGGTCGAGATCTTTTTGCTGGCGATGCTGTTCGTCGGCTGGTTCCTGCTGCCAGGGTCGGTGATTCAGTGGACGGGTATCGTACTCGTGACGATCGCATTCCCATGGCTGTTCTCGCTGACGATCTCGCTGGTGCGGCCACCGCGCGACCAGTCGTGGCTCGCGTACTATCTGGCTGTCGGGCGCGACGCGATCACGAACGCGCAGCAGTTCATACTGGCGGTTGTTTTTCTCCCGCATCAGGCAGTCGTATCCGCCGATGCGATCGTGCGCACGCTGTACAGGCTGTTCATCAGTCACAAGAAGCTGCTCGAGTGGCAAACCGCCTCGCAGGTCGAGCGCACGATGGGCATCGGGTCGCAGCTCGAGACGTGGCGCAGGATGTGGCCTGTCACAGCGCTGTGCCTGATTTTGGCGGTGCTCATCGGTCTGCACGTTACCGTTGGCGGAGCATCGAGCTCGGATCAGCGGTTCCTGTTCGTACTGGGCACGCTGCCGCTGGTGCTCGCCTGGCTGGCGAGCCCGAGCATCGCGTTCGCGCTGAGCCGGCCCGCGATCCTGGGCGAGATCCATCTCACCGTCGCCGAGCATGAGGCGGCGCTGCGATACGCGAAGCTGCACTGGATGTACTTCGAGAAGTTCGTGACCGAGGAGACGCACTGGCTGGCGCCCGACAATTTCCAGGAGGATCCGGAGCCGGTGATGGCGCTGCGCACATCACCGACCAACATCGGGCTGCAGCTGCTGTCGACGGTGAGCGCGGTGGATCTCGGCTTCATCACGCGGTCGGAGATGATCGACCGCGTCGAGAAGGTCTTTCGCTCGCTGGAGAGGATGCGCCGTTTCCACGGACACTTCTTCAACTGGTACGACCTCAACGAGCTGCGAGTACTGGAGCCGGGATACGTCTCCACCGTCGACAGCGGGAACTTCGCCGGCCATCTGATCGCGCTCAAGCAGGCGTGCTTCGAGATGCTGAAGGACCCAACGTGCTCGGAGCTGGATGCAAAGAGACTGAGGGCAATCGCCGAGCGCGCGCATGCGTACGCGGTGGAGATGGACTTCCGTTTCCTGTACGACACCAAGCGGAAGTTGTTCACGATCGGCTACCACATCGGCAGCAATACCGTCGACAACTCGTATTACGACCTGCTCGCATCCGAGTCGCGGCTGGCGTCGTTCATGGCAATCGCCAAGGATGATGTCTCGGTCGATCACTGGTTCAGACTTGGCCGCTCACTGACGGCAGCGGCGGGAACGAGAACGCTGCTCTCGTGGAGCGGCAGCATGTTCGAGTATCTGATGCCGGCGCTGGTGATGCAGACCTTCCCGTTCACGCTGCTCGACCAGACGCACAAGGGAAGCGTCAAGCGCCAGATCGCATACGGCGCGGAGCGCGCAGTGCCATGGGGCGTGTCAGAGTCCGCGTACGCCGTGCGCGACAGGCTGCACACGTATCAGTACCGCGGCTTCGGCGTTCCGGATCTGGCGCTCAAGCGCGGTCTGAGCAAGGAGCTGGTGGTCGCGCCCTACGCTACCGTTCTCGCGATGCTGGTCGAGCCACGACAATCACTCAAGAACCTCACGATACTCGAGGCGGAGGGAGCGCTCGGACCGTACGGGTTCCGCGATGCGCTCGACTACACGCGGCCGTCGCCCGGCTCGAGAAAGACGATCGTGTGCACCTTCATGGCGCACCACATCGGGATGAGCATCGTCGCGCTCAACAACGCGCTCAACCGGCAGATATGGCCGCGCCGCTTCCACATGGATCCGCTCGTCCGCTCGGCGGAGCTCGTGCTCCAGGAGCGGATCCCGCGGCGGCTGACGGTGCAGGACGTCCAGGGCGATGACGCCGCGCGAGTGCCGAGCGAGATGGAGAAGCCGGCGGTGCGCGAGATCGAGACACCGCACACGCCGCAGCCGGTCGTTGGCATACTCGGCAACGTGCCGTACACCACTCTGATCACGAACGCGGGCGGCGGATTCAGCCGTTATGGAAATCTTGCCGTCACGCGGTGGCGTCACGACAGCACACGCGACAACTACGGGCAATGGTGCTACGTGAAGGACCTGAGCACCGGGCACGTGTGGTCGACGGCTCACCAGCCGTCGGGGACAGAGCCACAATGGTATCGCGTGCTGTTCGCCAGCGACCGCATCACGTTCATTCGCCGGGATGGCGACATAGACACGGTGACGGAGATTGCGGTCGCGTCGGATGATGCGGCAGAAGTGCGACGGATAATACTGACCAACAGGTCGCTGCAGGCGCGTGAGATAGAGCTGACGAGCTATTCGGAGGTGGTGCTGGCGCCGCCTGACGCCGACCGCGCCCATCCAGCTTTTGGAAATCTGTTCGTGCAGACGGAATTCCTGGAACCGAAGGCGGCGCTGCTGGCAACGCGGCGTCCGCGCTCGGCGACTGAAGCGGCGATCTGGTGTGCGCACGTCGTGGCGTGCGGCCAGGAAGCCGTGGGCAATGTCACGTGCGAGACGGATCGCGCCAAGTTCGTGGGTCGCGGACGGTCGGTGAGAAACGCAATGGCTTTGGACGAAGGAGCGGAGCTGAGTGGAACTGTCGGCGCTGTGCTCGATCCGATCTTCTCGCTGAGGGTGAAGGTGCGCATTCCGCCGGGCGGATCGGCGCACGTGGCGTTCACGACATTCGTCACCGAACAGAAAGAGCGCGCCATAGAACTGGCTGACCTGTATCACGATCCGTACAGCGCGCGTCGCGCGCTCGACCTGTCGTGGGCCCAGGCGCAGGCGGAGCTGCGCGATCTGGGTATCGCCCCCGCCGATGCGGCGCTCTACCAGGATCTGGCGGGGCACTTGATGTTCCCGCACCCGGGATTCCGACCGGCGCAGAGCGCGGTGGAAGAGAACAGGCTCGGACAACAGGCTTTGTGGACGCTCGGAATCTCAGGTGATTGGCCGATCCTGGTGGCGACGGTAGAGAGTCCGGTGGGAATGCCGAGTGTGCGACAGCTGCTGAGGACGCACCACTACTGGCGGCTCAAGGGGATCGCCTGCGATCTGGTGATCCTCAACATGCATCCATTCACCTACATGCAGGAGCTGAGCGACGAGCTGCTGGCAACCGCGATGGCATCCAGCGAAGCCGGATTGCTCGATCGACCCGGTGGCGTGTTCATTCGCCGCGCCGATCTGCTCAAGCCGGAAGAGATAACGCTGCTCAAAGCGATGGCGCGGGTGCAGGTGAACTGTGACGGGCTGGGGCTAGGCAACTTTCTCGAGTTCCCGGGCGTCGAAGACAGGTATCCGCCCAAGCTCGATATCCTCAACCGCGACATCGTTCCACTTGGTACCGTAGCAATTCATGCGGAGACCGCGGATCCGGGCACCGGGCTCCAGTGCTTCAATGGGCTCGGGGGATTCAACGACGCGGGCGAGTACGAGGTCCACCTCACCGGCAGCGATCTGCCGCCGGCGCCGTGGATCAACGTCGTCGGCAATGCGGTTGGCGGTTTCATTGTGAGCGAGGGCGGAAGCGGCACGACATGGGCGGGGAACAGCTTCTTCTATCGCATCACGCCGTGGCACAACGATCCAGTGCGCGATCCATCGAGTGACTGCGTCTTTCTGCGTGACGACGCGAACGGTGATCTCTGGACGGCAACGCCGTGTCCGATCCGCGAGCCGACTCCGTACAAGGTTCGGCACGGTGCCGGCTACTCGGTGTTCGATCACAATCACAAGGGGCTTTCCAGCTCGTTCAGGCTCGGCGTCGATCAGAAGGATCCGGTGAAGATCAGCGTGCTGACTCTGAAGAACGATGGATCGACGCGGAAGAAGCTCACACTGACGTGGTACCTCGAGTGGGTGCTGGGCGTCACTCGCGAGCTGACGCAGTACCAGATCCGCACGAGCTTCGACGAACCGACGCAGTCGATGTTTGCGCGCAATTACTTCGACGCAGAGTTCGCGAACATCGTGGCTTTCGCGTCGATGAGCGAGCGGGTCGCCTACTATACGGCCGACCGTCGCGAGTTCCTGGGAAGAAACGGCACGATCTCGAGTCCGGCGGCGCTCGAGCGGGCGGGGCTGTCGGGCGCGATCGGTGCGACGATCGATCCGTGCTGCGCGCTTCAGGTGAGCGTCACGCTCGAGCCGGGCGAGACGCGCGAGATCGTAATGCTGCTCGGGGCGGCGGAGAGCGAGGACGCGGTGAGAGAGATCATCTCCCGCCACCGGACATCGAGCGATGCCAAGCGGTCGGTCGATTCGAATATCCAGCGCTGGGAGGAGCGGCTCCGCACCATCAAGGTAAAGACGCCAGAACCGACGTTCGACCTGATGTTGAACCGATGGTCATTGTACCAGGCGCTGTCGTGTCGCATGTGGGCCCGCACGGCTCTGTATCAGTCCAGTGGCGCGTTCGGGTTCCGCGACCAGCTCCAGGACGCAATGGCTTTCGTATACGCGGAACCGGAAATCGCGAGAGAGCACATCGTTCGAGCGGCATCGCGTCAGTTCGTCGAAGGCGACGTGCAGCACTGGTGGCACCCACAGAGTGGTCGCGGCGTAAGGACCCGGATCTCCGATGATCTGATATGGCTCCCTTACGTCATCGATCACTACGTCAACGTCGCGTGTGATCGCGGCATATTCGACGTCGAGATCCCGTACCTGACGATGCGGGAGCTGAATCCCGACGAGCACGAGATCTACGATCTACCGAAGGTCTCGCCGGAGAGCGGGAACATCTACGATCACTGCGTGCGCGCGCTGAGGAGGGCGTGTACGACCGGTGTGCACGGACTGCCGCTCATCGGCAGCGGCGACTGGAACGACGGGATGAACAGAGTCGGCATCGAAGGGAAGGGCGAGAGCGTGTGGCTCGCCTGGTTCCTGATCTCGACCCTGCGCAAGTTCGCGGTACATGCGGAGAGACGCGGTGACACACCGATCCGCGACGAGATGCTGGCGAAGGCCGATAATTATGCGGAAGCGGTCGAGCGATCGGCGTGGGATGGAGAATGGTATCGGCGCGCCTACTTCGACGATGGCTCTCCGCTTGGATCACGCACGAACGACGAGTGCAAGATCGATTCGATCGCGCAGAGCTGGAGCGTCATCTCAGGCGCAGGAAGACCAGATCGAACCAGGATCGCGATGCAATCGCTCAACAAGTATCTGGTGCGTGAGGATGCACGGCTCATCATGCTGTTGACGCCGCCGTTCGACAAGACGACGCATGACCCCGGCTACATCCAGGGATACCTGCCCGGCGTACGGGAGAACGGAGCGCAGTACACTCACGCGGCGTTGTGGGCCGTGCTGGCAACGGCGCTGCAGGGAGATGGTGATCGGGCGTTCGAGCTGTTCCAGATGCTGAATCCGATCACGCACTCCAACAGCGCGGACGGTGTAGACACCTACAAGGTCGAGCCGTACGTCGTGGCGGCCGATGTGTACACGGCGAAAGGACACCTCGGACGCGGCGGATGGACGTGGTACACCGGGTCGGCAAGCTGGATGTACCGAACGGCGCTCGAGGCGATACTCGGATTTCATCAGCGCGGCGAGGAGCTGTTCATCGAGCCGCGCATTCCCTCGAGCTGGAAGGAATTCACGGTCGAGTACCGGTTCAGATCATCGACCTACGAGATAATGGTCGAGAATCCGAGCGGGCTGCAGCAGGGCACCGTCGACTTGACGATCGATGGGAGATCGGTTGAGAAAGCGATCAACCTGATCGATGACGGCAAGCATCACCGTGTCACTGCTTCGCTGCGCCCTTCTTCTTCCTCGGTTCCGGAGAAACAGGAGAAAGCCCGACTATAGCAGGCCCATTGACGACCTTGCCGTAGGGATCGAAGCGCGATCCATGACACGGACAATCCCACGTTTTTTCCGTGTCGTTCCAATGAACTATGCAGTAAAGATGAGTGCACACCGCCGAGTGCTGGTGGATGTTGCCCCTCTCGTCGCGATACACGGCGACCTTGCCTCTGCCGCGACCGATGACGGCTCCTTCACCGGGTTTGATCGACGCAACGTCGCCCGCCTCGCCGGTGGTGAACCAATCCTTGTACTGCTCCGCGACGTTGGCGTTTTCCTTGACGTACTCGGGAGTGGCGCGGATTCTGACGCGTGATGGATCATAGAGTCGCGCCCACTGGTGCTTCCGTCCCTGCACCAGCTCGTTGAGTATGATGCCGGCGATGGTGCCGTGGGTCATTCCATTCCCTGAGTCGCCGGTGGCGATCCAGATGTGCTGGTCACCACCTGGATTCTTACCGATGTATGCCATGTAGTCGACGGGCTCGATGACCTGACCCGACCAGCGGTACTCGACGCGCTCGATCATCGGAAAGCGCTCGCGTGTCCACTGCTCGAGACGGACGAATCGCTCTTCGGTGTCCCGCGCCTGACCGGTCTTGTGGTCCTCACCACCGACGATCAGGATCTCGTAATCGAGCTCGTGCCCGGATTTATCCTCGCCGGGCTGCAGGCGAATGTAGTGGTATGGATCGGGAGTATCCCAATAAAGTCCGTGAGGAATGGCGCCCTTCGGAACGCGGGCGCCGATGACGTAGGTGCGATACGCGTACTGTTTGCTGTGGATGATGAGCCAGTCGTTGACCGGCGTGTTGGTGCACACGACAATGTTGTCGGCGCTGATGACGTGACCCTCGCTCGTCGTGACGCGCGCTGGCTCACCATCGACGATCTTCTCCGCGTGCACGCCGGTGTAGATCTTGCCACCGTCGCGAAGAATCGCGCGAGCGAGGCCCTTCAGGTATTTGAGCGGGTGGAAAGTTGCCTGGCGCGGGAAGCGCAGCGCTGGTCCGCTGTCCCAGAAGCCGAATGGAATGCGATCGACCAGTTGGGTGTCGGCAATTCCGGCGCGGTGAGTCGCGTCCAGCTCGCGCTCCAGGTCCTTGCGCATGCTCTCGCCACCGAGAAAGAGAAAACCTTCGACCCGCTCAAAATCGCAGTCGATGTCTTCCATCGACGCAATGCTCTCGATGCGATGAATCGCCGACATGTGACTCTCGGCAGCCACTCGCGCACCTTCCTCGCCGTGCATCTTCTCGATGTTGTAGTAGCGATCATCGAGCGCGGCGGTGAGGTGAGCAGTGGTGCGGCCGGTCTCGCCACCGCCGATTAGCCCATCATCGATCAGTACGACCGCGCGCCCCGCTCGGGCCAGCAGGTAGGCCGTAGTCATTCCCGCGATCCCAGCGCCGATCACGCAGACGTTCGACCGCAGGTCCTGCGTAAGGGGTTGGAACTGCGGCACTTCGGTAGTGCCCATCCAGACGGAGGTCGTGTGACCTGAGTCGCTGTGCATGGTTTATCTCGTGCGCATGATTGGTGCGAGTCGTGCTGCTGCGGAGACACGGATGGCGCAATGGACATGCCATCTGCCAGGTACCAGGTACCGGTACCAGCTAACGTTGTCCGTTGTCAGTTATCAGTTATCAGTTCAGTTGTGCGACCGAACTCGTGCGCGCTCAGGAGGGTGGTGATGAGCAAAAGTTCCAAACACACTTGGATTGTGGATGTGATCGAAGACGGGTCGGCATCGATTGAGGTCGACGGGCGCACTGTCACGCCGATTCCAGCGTGGATATTGCCCGAGGGTGTGAAGGAAGGAGACGTGCTGGCGGTGACGCATGATCGGCGCGAAGGGAAGTCCGCGCTGTTGATCGAGACGGATCCCGAGGCGAAGAAAAAGGCTTTGGATCGATCGGTCAAGCAAGTGTCGAGGAAGGCGAAGAACGATCGGGGCGGGGATATCCAGTTATAAGCAACTGCGGATTGCGGACCAACGGCATTGCGGACTGCTGACTAACTGCGGATTGGGGGACTAACTACGGATTGCGGGACTAACTACGGACTGCGGGACTAACTACGAACTGCGGCTAGGGGCTGCGGGCTGCGAGCTAAGACCCGCAGGCGGTTTGTTGGGAACATCGATCGCTCGGAACTAAGACGTGCAGGCGGCTTGTTGGGAACGCCGATCGCTCGGTCCGTTCAGGCTGGTGCCTGGGCGTTCAGGGGCTATCGTGTAGCCGCCGTCAGGTGTACCTGGTGAGCGGATGGTGATGGTACCGTTTTGATCGGTGCGATACCAGGGAATGCCGGCATTCTCATAGATACGTTTTGCTTGTGAATGCATGTGCCCAAACGTGTTGCGGACGCCGAGTGAGACGACGACCCATTGTGGATGGGCGAGCGTGAGATAGCGGGGCGTCACTCCGTTACAGCTGCCGTGATGGTCTGCCTTCAACACATTGACGCCCATTCCCGGAGCTCGAGCGTAGCCAGCCCGCTCGAACCAATCGATCTCCTCGTGCTCGGCGTCTCCGGCGAGCCACATCGTAAACGAGGCTGAATCGGGGCCGATCAATTTCACGGCGGTTGAGCGGTTGTTCGGGCCATCGCCGTTGGGTAGCGGCGCCAGAACGTGGAGCTTTGCTCCACCGCTCATTGTGATGGTGCACATCGGACGTCCGTCGGAGCAGGGATCGTCAGAGTCGCGATAGATCAGGCTGTCGTGATCCATGCGCGACAAAATCGAATCACGCAGCTCGGTAAGCGTGACGGCGGGAGCGGGATCCTTGTTCTCGTAAAAATAACGGACGTGAATGTGGCGCGAGGTCCTGAACAGCTCGCGCAGACCACTGTAGTGATCGAGATGCTGGTGCGAGAGGATCACTACGTCTATCGTCGAGTTGTCAAGCTTCAATGAATCGAGGTAGCGGCCGAACACCACGGGATCGGGGCCGCCATCGATGAGGACTCTGCTCGATCCATTCCTGATGTAGGTGGCATCTCCCTGACCGACGTCGAGCAGCCGGACAATTACCTCTCGTCCGCCGGAGTCGGTGACGAACGTCGTTACAGGCGATTCGGCTGGTTTCTTTGGACGGCGCTGATGTGTGCGTGAAGATTTCGTGGAGCGCTTCGACTGGCGCTGCTGCTGCGCATCGATCAGAAAAGCCAACGATACCAGGGCAATGGCGAAGATGAGGGTGCGTCTGAGCATCGTAGTCTACCGTCGGCCTGAGAGAATCAGCAGCAATGTCGCCGTTCTGCTCGCCGTCACACTGGTCGATTGAGCACAGGCGTCATCGTTGCTCCACGTGGCCGCTGGCTAGGCGACGATCTGGCGCAGCACCGCGCGCACCGGCGCGGCATCGAGGGCCATCAGCTTGAGTGGGAATGCCATCAGCTCGTACATCGTCGGCGTCACTCGTCTCAGATCGAGATTCTCGAGAATTGCCGCGTTGCCGGAGAAGAGCATCGTGTGCACGGGAAGATTCTTGCTTTCCCTGGGATCCACCGATGGCGAATCGACGCCGAGCAGGCGCAGACCGCGACCGAGCAGCGCACGGACGCACGACTCGGAGAGCGTCGGCCAGTCTTCCGGGAAGGCGCCGCTGGCGATCGATCGACCAGTCCGTAAGAGCAGCCGCTCGACGAACGGCAGCGACTGGATCTTCTCGAGCTCCTCGATGTCGATCTCCTTGGTGAGGTTCGAGACATCGACGACGATGGCGGGGCCGAAGAAGGCATCGAGTGACAGCTCGTGTGAGCCCGACCATCCCTCTCGCACGTGAAGTGGCGCGTCAGCGTGGGTGCCGACGTGGGGGCTCGACGTAAAGGAGGAGACGTTCACGCTCGCGCCCGCCGCCATCGATGACGCCCATCCGCAACTGAATGGAGTGTCGCCTGGCCACTCGGGCGTGTCGGGATTCAGAGTGACACTGATGTCGCGGAGTAGAGGTTCGTTTCCGTTCATACTTTCAGGCAGGGATCGCGGCGCGATCGGGCATCCACAAAACTGAAGCAGGGAGCTGAAAGCATTGCGGCTGGAGAGCTGGGAGCTTTCATACTCGCGTTCGTAAGCTCGAAGCTTTCATACTGGTGTTCGTGATTAATTCTTTCCTAAGAGCTGTTTCGCGGTGTCGACCATTCGGGCAACCGTAATCCCCAGGTGCTCGTAGATCGTCGCGGCGGGGGCGGATGCACCGAAGCGCTCGAGACCCAGGATGACGCCGTCGTCTCCCACCCATTTGTACCAGGACATCGGATGCGCGGCTTCCATCGCGATGCGCTTCACCCCCTTGGGCAGAACACTGTCGCGATACGCTTGATCCTGTCTTGCAAAAAGCTCATGACTCGGCATGCTGACAGCCCGCGCCCGGATGCCATCGGCCTCCAGCTTCTTCTGCGCGTCCAGGATGAGCGCGACCTCGGAGCCGCTCGAGATGAGAACGACTTCGGGTGCACCGCCGGGCGCGTCGGCAAGCACGTAGGCGCCGCGCGCTAACCCACTCGCCGCAGCGTATTTCGAGCGGTCGATGAACGAAAGCTTCTGACGCGTGAGTACCAGCGCCACCGGACCGTTCCTGTGCTTGAGGGCGACACGCCACGCCTCCGCCGTTTCCGAGGCATCGGCTGGCCTGATGAGGGTCATGTGCGGAATCGCGCGCAGCGCGCTCAGCTGCTCGATGGGCTGATGCGTGGGGCCGTCTTCGCCGAGTCCGATGGAGTCGTGGGTGTAAACGTAGATGACGTGGCGCTCCATGATGCACGCCAGTCTCACCGGCGGTCTCATGTAATCCGAAAAGATCAGGAACGTCGCGCCGTACGGAATGATCCCGCCGAAAAACGACATGCCGTTCATGATCGAGCCCATGCCGTGCTCGCGAATCCCGAAATGGAAATTGCGCCCGGCGTGATTCTCGGCGGAGAAGCTCGGCTCGCCCTTGATGATGGTGTTGGTAGAGCTTGCCAGATCGGCCGAACCTCCCATCAGCTCGGGAATCTTCTTTCCGATGGCATTGATGACGATTCCTGAGGCGGCGCGACTGGCGACGTTGCCGTCCTTGGCAGTGAAGATAGGGAGCGCTTCCTCCCAGCCGTCGGGGAGCTCACCGCGCAGACGGCGCTGCAGCTCCTTCTCGAGATCGGGGTGTGCTGCCTTGTAGGCGTCGTAGAGCTTCTTCCACTCGTCCTCGGACTTCGCTCGACGCTTCGCCGCTTCGCGCCAGTAGCGAAGGGCTTCCGGCGCGACGTAAAACGGCTCCTGTGATGGATATCCGAGTGCGTGCTTGGTGAGAGTGATCTCGTCCTGGCCGAGTGGCGAGCCGTGGGCCTCGGCGGTGTCGTGCTTGTGGGGACTCCCGTAGCCGATGTGCGAGCGGACGACGATTAACGATGGCCTCGATGTCTCCGCCTTCGCGGCATCGATCGCGCGATCGAGGGCGCTGAGGTCGTTAGCGTCGGCGACGTGCTGGACGTGCCAATCGTACGCCTCGAATCGCTTGCCGGTGTCGTCGCTGAATGTGAGTGCCGTGTCACCTTCGATTGTGATGTGGTTGTCGTCGTAGAAGCCGATCAGCTGGCCGAGCCTGGCATGTCCGGCGAACGACGCCGACTCGTGCGAGACGCCTTCCATCATGTCGCCATCGCTGGCGATGAAATACACGTGATGGTCGATGATTTTCTGGTCGCGGTTGAATACCGCGCCCATATGTGCTTCGGCGACCGCCATGCCGACCGAGTTGCCCACTCCCTGACCGAGCGGGCCCGTCGTGGTCTCGACTCCGGGTGTGTAGCCGAACTCGGGATGGCCCGGCGTCTTGCTCTCCCACTGCCGGAACTGTTTCAGATCATCGAGCGTGAGATCGTAACCGGTGAGGTAGAGGACGCTGTACAACAGCATCGATGCATGTCCGGCCGACAACACGAACCGATCGCGATTGAGCCAGCTCGGATCGGTCGGGTTGTATCGCAGGTGCCGGGTCCAGAGCACGTAGGCGAGCGGAGCCAACGCCATCGGAGTGCCGGGATTGACCGGATCCGGCGGGCGGGGAAGACGCTGGTGCTTGTGGTGCGGTTGCGGTGTCGGTTGAGTCGGACATAAAAAGGGTTCGCGGAATACTATTTAACTGAACGGGTGCGAGGTGCCAGTAGCGTAAATCGTTAAACAGAACGGGTGCGAGGTGACAGTAGCGTAGGTGCGAGTTGTCAGTTTACTACGCCAGGACTTCTCCCGGCTGTTCTCTTTTGCAAGCTAGCTGATACTCGCGCGCGTTGCAGGGTGAGCCAATCCGCGGCTTCGCGTACTTCGCTGGGTACGAGATTATGGGCGGCCAACTGCCATTTGAGAGTCACTTCGGCGTGCGCTTTTTCGAAGAGCTCGACCAGGCGCTCGACGCTTGCGGTCGGAACAATCGGATCCATGCGGCCCGCGGAGATGAACACCGCGGTGCCGTCGAGATCGGTTTCCTCCGTGGGCTCGTAGACGAGCATGGGGCGAAAGAGAATTGCTCCCTGGAGTATTGCGGGCTCGACCAGCATGACTGTCGATGCGACGTTGGCTCCGTTCGAGTATCCAAGCGCGAAGATGCGAGCAGGGTCGAGCCGATAGGTGACGACGGCAGCGCGAACAAATCGCGCCAGCTCCTCGGCACGCGAGCGCACCTCCTTTGGATCGAACACGCCCTCGGCGAGACGCTTGAAGAAACGCGGCGCTCCGTTCTCGAGAACATTTCCACGCGGGCTCAGAATTGCCGCGCCGGGGGCGATCGCCTGTCCGATGCCGATGAGGTCGTTCTCGTCTCCGCCGGTGCCGTGTAGTACGAGCAGAGTTTCGCCGGACGCGGAATCTTCGGCAGGAACGAAACGGTGGATGAATCCGAGATCTTCAGTCATGCATTGGGGCCGTGCAGCTCGAGTGGCGCGTGGATGTTGGGGAGGAGTGCTTCGATCTCGAATCTTCGGGGCTCGAGCCAGCTGGGGAGCTTGAGTGATTGACCGAGTGCTTCGAGGGGCTCGTCGACTGCGAATCCGGGACCATCGGTAGCGATCTCGAAGAGAACTCCTCCGGGCTCGCGGAAGTAAATGGACTTGAAGTAGTCGCGGTCGAGTTGTGGCGTGACATTGTAGCCGAGCGATGTCAGCTCGGTGCGAACGTTCATCTGCTCGGCCTCGCTGCTGGAACGGAACGCGACGTGGTGCACGGTTCCCGCTCCCATCACGCCACGCCAGATTCCCGGCACGCAGCGAAGATCGACGATGGTCCCCGGTCCGCCATCTCCAGTCGAATAGCGAAAGATGCTTCCCTGCTCGCGCACGAGCCTGAAGCCGAGGGTGTTGGTGAGGAGCTGTCCGGTGAGCTCGTTCGCGTCGAGCCAGAGAGTGACGGCGTAAATGCCACGGATGGAGTGCTCGGCGGGAACTCCAGCGCCGGACCAACCGGAACGTGCGTCGGCAGCGGGATGCGCGACGAGCTCGCCCATGAACCCTTCGTGATCCTTGAAGGCGATGACGCGCTCGTCCTCGTAGCGAGCGGCCGGCTGCTCGAACTCGACTCTCTTCTTGATCAGTCGCTCGATCCAGAAACCGACCGAGCTAGGCAGGATGGAGAACGACGTCACGGCCACCTGACCGCCGCCCTGTCTGCCACGTCGGGCGTCGGGCCATGGAAAGAACGTCAGGATGCTGCCGGGGGTTCCCGCTTCGTCGCCGAAGTAGAAGTGATAAGTGGTCGGGTCGTCGAAGTTTACGGTACGTTTGACGAGCCTCAAGCCAAGTATGCCGGCGTAGAAATCGAGATTTCTTTGCGGGTCGCTGGCGATGCCGGTGACGTGATGAATGCCGTCGGTCCGGAAGCTCATCGTGCTGAGTCCGCGAGAAACTCACACGATGCGGAAAGCCGTAGCATCGGGGTTTGGCTGCCCCGAGCGCGTACCGGGGTCTCCGTCGCCCTGCCGGGCAGGAGGACGAGCACTCTTTTCCCGCTCTCTTCGGGATGGCATGATTTCTCCAATCGTTTCCCTTCCATTCAAGCAACGGACAGGCCGTTAGCTGAGGCATCGATGTGAGTCGTACCAAGCCCTCCAGCAAGCCCAAAAAAAAGAGACGACTTCGCAACCTGAGCGATCCGCGCACGCTCAGCGAGCTGGCGCTGCGCCTGAAGGAGGGAATTTACATCACCACACTGGATGGCGAGATCATCGACGCCAATCCCGCATTCCTCGAGATGCACGGGGTCGAGTCCCTGGAGGAATTGAGGGGCTCCCGCACCAGCGACTTCGTGCGGCCGGAGGTGCGGGCAAGGGAGATGGCGCTGCTGGAGCGCGATGGATCGGTTCGAGATGTGGAGTTTCAGCTGACGCGCCGCGACGGCGAGGTGAGAACAGTAGTCGACAGCGCGTTCCTCTCGGTAGATCCGGACACCAGAGAAAAATACTGTCACGGAATTCTCGTCGACATCACCCAACGAAAGGAGCTGCAGACGCAGCTGCTGGAGCTGAGCATCCGCGACCCGCTCACCGGCTGTTACAACCGGCGCTACCTGAACACAGTCACGCGCCAGTGCGAGGCACAGCCAAAGGGTGAGTGGGGATGCATCTACCTCGACATCGACCACTTCAAGCAATACAACGACACGAACGGTCATGCCGAAGGTGACAGCGTGCTGGTGAAGATGGCGCGATTCCTCATGCGTCACGTGCGGGCGGAAGAAGCGGTCGTGCGCGTGGGCGGCGACGAGTTTCTGGTGGTGCTATGCGATTCCGACGATGACCAGACGGAGCATGTGGTGGCAAGATTGCGTGCGGCCGCGCCTACGTCCGCACCGGTGCCGTTCTCGATGGGCTGGGCTGCACGGGTAAAGGGAGAGACGTTCGAAGAGACGATGATCCGGGCAGATCAGCGGCTGCTGGCGGTAAGAGTGGATGAACGACGGGACCTGCAAAAGCGGCGAAAGCGGCCGCGCCGGGGGTAAGGCTTTTCGGGGGGTTCGGGGCGAGCGCTTGGGCACCGATTAAGCTCGTTTTGGGAGGGTTCCCGCCCGACAAGAGACCAAAGCCTGGCAACGGTGTGTAAGGGAAGCGCTGACGCACGTCCCACAGTAGAACCCTTTCTACTGGTGTCTCATGCGCTTATTTCTTCTTGCACTCGTCGTCGGAATTCCCGCTGTCGTTTCAGCACAAATCGTTGAAGGGCCACCACGTCCGTGGCCTTGTCCGGTGCCGCCGCCGTGCCGGCAGGGCAGACCCTGCATCATGCCGGCGTGCGGGATCACGTCGCCCGACGTAATCCGGCAGAGCAGCGATGTGCATGTCGATCTGGTCGATCGTGTGCTGCGCTATGAGATCAGCGAGACATTCGTCAACCGTGGCAGTAGAGTGGGCGAAGCCGATTACATGTTCCCGCTGCCAAAGGGCGCGGCATTTCAGGATCTCAAGCTTTCGATCAATGGCGAGCTGGTCTCTGGTGAGACGATGGGCGCGGACCGCGCGCGACAGATCTATGAGGAGATTGTCCGTCGCCAGCGTGATCCGGCCCTGCTCGAGTGGATGGGCTATGGACTCCTGCGGGCGAGAATCTTTCCGATTGCTCCGGGTGAAGCGAAGAAAGTCGTGGTGCGCTTTCAAACCGTCGCGCCCCGTGAGGGTGATGCGCTGCGGGTCGACTACTTCCGCGGAATGCGGTCGAACCAGGTCGGGATGAACCAGCAGCCCGAAGGACGCACTTCCTTCGTGCTGACCTACCCCAATGATCCGATGTACGGAACGGCGTACTCTCCGACGCACTCAATCTTCGAGCGGCGTTACGGATCGACGTCGGAGCCCGATGACTATCGTGATGCTGATGACGACCGCTCATTCGCTGCGAGTTATCGCGGGTCGATGCGCCGGGTCGAGGTAAGGGATGCGCGTGGAGAGGTCACGCTCCTTATTCCGATCCGGCGCTCGACCAGCGCGGCAATTTCCCTGCTGGCGAACGCGCCCGGCAACGATGACGGATTTGCCTTGATAACGCTGTCTCCGCCCGCCGTTCGCCCGCGTGCGGTGCCACGGGATCTGACATTTGTAATCGACGTGTCGGGCTCCATGAGCGGACAGAAGATCGAGCAGGCACGCGCGGCGGGTAAGCAGATTCTGGGCAGCCTCTCGCCGATGGACCGGTTCCGTCTGATCGACTTCTCGAGCGATGTGCGCACATTCCGCGACGAATTCTCGAGCGTGACCCGTGAGAACATCCGCGCGGCCGAGCGATATCTCGATCAGCTCGACGCGCAGGGGTCGACGAATATCTCGGGCGCGCTCGACGAGGCACTGTCTTCGCCGGTACAGTCGGGCAGACTTCCGATCATACTGTTCCTCACCGATGGTCAGCCGACAGTGGGTGAGCGCGACGCTTCGGTGATCGCGGGTAACGTCGCCAGGCAGCGCGGTTCCCGCAGGCTCTTCACCTTCGGTGTCGGCGCGGACCTCAACGTCTCGCTGATCGAGCAGCTCGCACTCGAGGGTCGTGGCACCGCCAGCTTCGTGCGTCCCGAGGAATCGGTGGAGCGCGCGGTAGGAATCGTGGCCAGCCGTCTGACGAGCCCGCTGGTGACGGATGTCCGCGTTCATGCCGACGGGGTAAGACTTCTCAAGATGCACCCTTCGGGGGCGGTGGACATATTTGCGGGCGAGGATCTCGTGATACTGTCCCGTTACGACGGGAGCGGCAATGCGATGTTGCGCTTCGACGGACAGACGACCAGCGGTCCGGTGAGCTGGACGACGCGTGTGTACTTCCCCGAGCGCACGCGCGAGAATCCATTCGTGGCGAGGCTGTGGGCGACGCAACGCGTCGGATACCTGAGCGCCAAGAAGCGCAAGCATGGTGGATCGCAGGAGATCAATGACGAAATTCGTGAGCTGGGAGAGCGCTTCGGCATTCCGACCGAGTTCTCATCGTACCTGGTGGTCGAGCCGGGTATGAACCAGCGGAGAGCGATGGGCGCCGGCGGTGTGCAGCTCAATGGCGTCGTGACCACTGGTGCGGCAACGCCGGCTTCGGCGCCGGCGGTTCAATTCGAAGCGGCAAAATCAGCAGCCGCGCAACGCTCGGCGACGAGTCTTTACGCCGCCGACGCGGCTTCAGGTGTAAGAGACGGCGCCAGCGTGCGGAGAGCGGGCAGCGTGACGTTCGTTCTACGCGACAGTGTATGGACGGATGTACGATACAAGAACTCGGGCACGGTATTGCGGGTGAAGCCATTCTCGGATGCGTACTTCAGACTCTTGGAGCTGCAGCCGGATCTGCGCGAAGCATTCTCCGTTGGCGAGCGCGTGATAGTTGCCGGCCGCAGCATCGCTATCGAGCTGACTGCGGTGGGAGAGGAGCAGCTCACCGATCGCGATCTGGCACTATTGCGGGACCGCTGGTGAGCGAGTGACAGACGTAGAGCGACTCTTCCGAACGTACAACACCGCGTTGGTGAGATATCTGACGCGGCGTCTGGGAGATCGCGACTGGGCGGAAGAGGTGGCGCAGGAGACTTTCGTGCGGGCGTTGAGGCAGACCTCGATACAGAACGAGCGGGCGTGGCTGTTCGCCGTGGCCACCAATCTCGTGAGGGATGAAGCGAGGAAGGACATGAGACGCCGAAAACATCTCGCGCTCCTGGCGGAGCAGGAGCGCGACGAGATGGTCGAGCCGGAAGAGACGATGCTCGAACGCGCCCAGGAAGCGGCGATGGCGCGCAAGGCGGTTGACGCTCTGGCCGAACGCGATCGACTGGCGCTGCTGATGCGGGAAGAAGGGTTGGATTACAACGAGATCGCCGAGGCTCTGGAGCTGTCCCCGGGCTCGGTTGGAACGACGCTGTCGCGTGCGCGCCGGCGGCTAGTGGAGAGCTACGAAGCATTGCAGAAGAGTCGAGAAGAGAGAGAGAAGAATGCAGCATCTTGACGAAGGAACGATTCACTCGTGGCTGGACGGTGCGCTGAGCGCTGACGAAGCCGCGCGTGTGGAGGCGCACGCCAAAGAGTGTCCGCAATGTGCTGCCGCGGTGGCGGAGGCCAGGGGATTCATCGCGGCGTCGTCTAGGATTCTGACGGCGCTCGACAACGCGCCGCGCGGAGTGATACCGGCCGCTGCGCCAAAGAAGCGCGTCGATCCGCTGGTGTGGCGAGTGGCGGCAACGGTAATGATCGTGGCGGCAGGCACGCTGGTGGTCTTCCGAAACCGCGGTGGCGATGAGCGTTCGATGTCAGCCGCTGTGACCGACAGCGCCTCTTTGACCGCGCAACGAGGGGCAGTACTGGCGACGGCGCCGACCACGACGCCGACCACGACCGAGCCATCTACAGTCGCAACAGATGCGGTCAGCCCTCCGAGAAAAGCGGCAGAAACTGCGGGTAACGTCGGTCTCTCGAAGAGGGCAGCGCAGAATCCTTCGCGTCCCGGGGTATCGGCGCGCGACAACGCCGCATTGCCGGAAGTCGCGAGCGAGCGGGCAGATCGGCGTGCGGCGATAGCGGGAGTGGCAAGCGCGGTGGGAGTAGCGGGGGCACCGGCAACAGCGGCGCCTATGGCCGCTCGGCCGCTGAATCGCGCTATGATGGATGCAGCGACGGATTTACAACCGCTCAAGGTTGTCGGAACGCCGCGAAGGATCGGCGCAAAGGTCACGCTATACGAAGTCGCGCCGGGTGATACGGTGACACTGACCGAATCGGTTCCTCTATCCCTCCAAAGCATTGTCGTAACTGGAGCAGCGCAGCAGGGGGCCGGGAGGGCGATGGCACCTGCGTCGAAGACGCGCGGTGTGGCACCTGCTGCGGCGCCACCGCCTCCTCAGGGTGAGGCTCGAACATCTGAGCCCGGTGCCGCTGG
>WNGJ01006292.1_pt1 | contig 22613 bp, 22 predicted proteins | sample 5400611 | NCBI WGS metagenome assembly WNGJ01 (sample SAMN13153375, study PRJNA577476) | soil metagenome | isolation source: 40 cm soil or saprolite under Garry oak tree replicate 1 | place: USA:California | collected 2016-06-15
TCCGCGGAATCTCTGGCCCGAGCCCTACCCACGCGCGTCCGAGGTCGACTCGATCGAAAACGACCTCAACGCCAAGGTATGCGCGAAGGACCTCTCGCTGGACGGCGCACAGAGGAAGGAGTCCGAACTCAAACACACCGATGGGTAGGCGCCGCTAGGGTTCGGCCGCCTTGGGCCCATCCGCGAGCGGAGACGATCAGATCCACGCACGCAGCGTCCTCGCCCCCGGGCCGGCGCTCGCGCTCGTCGGGCTCACCGCGCTACTCGGCGCACGCCTGATGCCCGACGTCGCCGGGAAGCCGCTGCACGAAGACGAGGCGGTCGCCGGGCTGATCTCGGCCCGGCCGCTGGGGGATCTGCTGCACACCGTCGTCCTCGATCGTGGCGGAGCGCCGCTGCATTTCGTCCTCGCCCACTTTGCACTGGCGATCGACACAACTCCCGCAACGCTGCGCTGGGTCTCGGTCGGGTTTGCCCTCGCTACGGTTCCGCTCTGCTACGACCTGGCGCGACGCATCGCGGGCCGATCTGCAGGACTGATCGCGGCGGCACTTGCGGCTACGTCACAGCTGCTGCTGATCTACGGGACGTTCGGGCGGATGTACTCGCTCTTTGCGTTCGCGAGTGCGCTTGCGGCCGATCTGTTCATGCGCGCACTCGAACGGCCCCAGCGACGTCCGGCGCTCGCCGCCGCAGTAGCGGCACTGCTCCCGCTCACCGTGCATCCATTCGGCGCATTCGTGTTCGCCGCCGAGGCAGCCGTCGCGCTCTTTCTGTGGCGCGGCCGCGCGCTCCGCGCGGCGCTACCCGTGCTCGCGGTGGCGCTCCTCTCCGTACCACTCCTCCTGGCCGACCTCCGCCTTTCCGAGAGGTACGGCCCAACGGTGGGCCACAAGCTCGACAGCGGTACTTCGTCCGGGCCCGCCACTCTGCAGGCGCTCGGCGGTGCGGCCGGGGGGCGCGGCGCCACGCTGGCGCTCTTCATCGCGCTCGCAGCAGCTGGGATGCTCACGCTCGCGCGCCGCCGGCCGGTGGTCGCGGCGTTTGCATTCTTGGCACTCGCGGTTCCCCCGCCCGCCCTGGCAATCGCGAGCTCGGCAGGTCTCTTCAGCGACCGGCTCGGCCCCCGTCACCTCATCTTCATGCTGCCGCTCTGGATCGCACTCGTCGCGACCGGCGCGACCCGCCTCCTGGTGTTGCTGCCCTCGAGACCGCGGACCGCTGCGTTCGCCGCGATCGTCGTCGCCGCAGCACTCGCTCCGAGCGCCGTCTCCGAGCCGCGAACGATGCCGACAGGGGCGGAGAGAGCCGTCGCCGCACCTGCAGCGTGGCTGACGAAGGAGCTCGCGCCCCAGGACGTGCTGTATCCGTACTCGCCCGTCTTTTTCGCCGCACTCCCTGCCGCGAAGGAAGCGCGCGCATACTCACGCGAACCGGTTGCGCTTTCCCGCGCCGCGAAACGCACCAGGGCAACGCACGCGGTCTTCATCTCGGTCCCGCTGCGCGCTCCGATCAACCGGGAAGCGTTGCGGCAAGCGGGCGTCCGGTTCCGGGCGTTTCCCTCGTGGCTCATCCTCGAGTCACGAGGCCCGTTCGCGAATGGAATTGCCGCGCTCGAATCGGCTGTCGCGCTCCTCCGGACCGTCATCCCGCTCGTCAACGAGACGGGTGCGCGCGCCTACCTCGAACAGATCCGCCTCACAGCGTGTCTCGCGCTGCGGAGGCCGTGCTAGCCGGCTGCGACCTCGACGGGCGGCGCATCGCCCCAGAGGTCTTCGAGCCGGTAATACGCACGTGCGTCGGGCGTGAAGATGTGAAGCACGACGTCCAGATAGTCGGCGACGATCCAGGAGGCCTCGCGCTGGCCGTCGACCGAGCTCGGCAGGATTCGCACGTCGTGCTTCATCCCGCTGTGCACCTCGTCATAGATGGCGGCAGTCTGGCGGGGGTTCTGTCCCGTGCAGACGACGAAATAGTCCGTGTAAGAGCAGGCTGGCCGCATGTCGAGGATGACCACGTCCTGGGCCAGCTTGTCCTGGGCCAGGCTGGCGATGCGGCGGGCTTGTTCGAGAGACGTCAGTGTGGCTTCAGCTCCGGTTACGACGACACGCGAAGTCTAGCTCCCGTCCTAGCCGTCTTGGTAGAGCCCGAGAGACTCGATCAAGTCGGCGACCGCCGGGGGCACGAGCCCGTCGATCGACTCGCCGCGGCCAACACGGTTCCGGATCTCTCGCGAGGAGATCGAAACGGGCTCGATCTCGAAGAGCTCGACTCGGTCCGGCCGGGACAGTTGTTGCAAGACGGGATCCAGGCGCTCGAGCGGAAATCCGGGTCGGGTCGCCACACCGATTCGCGCGAGGGCGAGCACGCCTTCTGGATCCTTCCACGTGAGGAAGTCCGCGAACTGATCCGCGCCGAGCAGAAACAACGGTTCGCTCCAGTGCCGCGCGCGGAGCATGTCCACGGTCCGCTCGTACGGATCGGGCTCGACCCGATAGTCGGGAAAGGCGGCCCGCGCGAGCTTCAGCCGCGTGTCGGCGTCGAGGCCCGCCCGCTTGTGTCCCGGACGCTCGGCCACGAGCACGACTAGGTCGTCGAGGTCGAAGTGGTCCCGGGCGCCGCGCGCGAGCGCCAGGTGTCCGTTGTGCGGCGGGTTGAACGTGCCGCCGAGCAGACCCGTCACTGAACTTCCAGGAACTCGCCGTCGACCTCGATCTCGTCGCCCTTCCGCGCGCCGGCGGCCTCGAGCGCGGCCGCTAGCTCCTCCTCGTCTGCCGGCACCTCGCCGGAGATCCGGAAGCCGCGATCCGTACGCAGGACCCTGAAGCGGCGGCCGCCCGGCCGGGGCCGGTAGACGAGGAAGTCGACGAGGCCGTCGTCGGCCTGGGCAGCAGGAGCCTGCGACGGGCAGAGCTCGAACAACGCACGACGCAGTTCCTCGATACCCGCGCCGGTGGCGCAGGAGACGTGGAAGACCCGCACGATGCGCTCGTCTTCCACGTCGAAAGCGGGCGTGTCCGAACGGAGGTCGATCTTGTTCAGGACGATCGCCTGCGGGCGAGTCTCGAGCCCTGCCCCGTACGCCGCCAGCTCGCGATCGATGATCGCGAAACGCTCGTCGGCGTCGTCTTCGGACGAATCGATCACGTGCAACAGCAAATTTGCACGCTCCAGATGAGCGAGGAACTCGTGTCCGAGGCCGACGCCCTCGCTCGCGCCCTCGATCAGCCCGGGCACGTCGGCCACCGTTAGTTGCCGGGACGCATCCGGCGCGTCCACCGTGCCGAGGACGGGTGCGAGCGTCGTGAAGGGATACTCCGCGACCTTCGGCTTCGCGTTCGAGACCCTCGTGAGCAGCGAGGACTTGCCGGCATTGGGAAGCCCGACGAGCGCCGCGTCGGCGAGCAGCTTCAGCCGAAGATCGAGCGTCGCTTCCTCACCGGGAAGACCGGTCTCCGCAAAGCGTGGCGTGCGCCGCGTCGGCGTGGCGAAGCGTTTGTTGCCGCGACCCGCGATCCCACCGCGTGCCGCGACCATCCGCGCTCCCGGCGCTGCGAGGTCGGCGATGACCTGCTCCTGCCCGTCGAGCACCTGGGTCCCGACGGGGACGCGAAGCTCGAGCGACTCGCCGGTCGCCCCGTGCTTCAGCGCGCCGCGGCCGGGCTCGCCGCGGCCCGCTTTGTAACGCCGCTTCACGCGGAACGCGGACAGATCGCGCAGGTCCGGATCGGCGACTAACACAACGTCTCCGCCGGGCCCGCCGTCGCCGCCGTCAGGACCGCCCTTGGGGACGTGCTTCTCACGACGGAAGTGCAGGCTTCCGTCGCCGCCGCGCCCGGCCTGGACGTCGATTCGAGCTCGATCGTGGAACACGCACCAACGCTAGCGGCCCGCGACGCGGCTCACGAGCCACGTGACCGCCGAGCGCTACTCGCTCACTTCGATGAAGCGGCGCTCGCCGCTCTGGCGAAACGCGACCGTGCCCGGTCGAGTTGCGAAGATCGTGTCGTCGCGCCCGATGCCCGTACCTGCACCGGGGCGGAACTTCGTCCCGCGCTGACGTACGAGGATCATCCCGGCCTTGACCTCCTGGCCGGAGAAGATCTTCACGCCGAGCATCTTCGGGTTCGAGTCGCGCCCGTTGCGTGACGAGCCGAGTCCCTTCTTGTGAGCCATTAGTTCTTCTCCTGCTTCGCTGCGAGCCCGGACTCGAGTGCTGCGAGCGCGCCCTTTCGATTGGCGTTCTTCTTCTCGAATTTCAAGGCGGCTTCGAGCTGCTCGACCTTCCACCGCTTGGACTTCTCCGCGATGTCCGCCACGGTCAAGTCCTCGTAGCCGCGCGGCGGCTGGGCCGGGACCGGTGCCGGTTCAGCAGTCGTCTCGACAGGCGCTTTCGACTCTGCTTTCGGCTTTGCCGCCGGTCGTTCCTTCTCGGCGGCCGGAGCGGCGGCCGTCTCACGCTTGGCCGCTGCGCCGCCGATCGACTGGATCTCGATCTGCGACAGGTGCGCGCGGAAGCCGGTCTGCTTCCTGTAACCGGTCTTCGCGCGGCGCTTGCCGATCCGGATCTTGTCGCCGAGGACGTGGCCGACCACCTTCGCCGTCACCTGCGTTCGGGGCGACAGCGTCCCGTCGCCGTCCCCGCCGAGGAAGAGGACGTCGGGGTTGAACGTCTTCCCCTCGTCGGTCTTCAGCCGGTCGACGAGCAGCTTCTCGCCTTCACGGACGCGGTACTGCTTCCCGCCGACCGAGATGATCGCGTATGAGCTCTTGGTGGCAGCCATGGGCGTGAAAATGCGGGCTTTCAGCCCGCCGAGCGCGAAAGTGTAGCGAAGGCTAGCTGGCGGCTAGCTGCCGGGAAGATCGTCGTCCCACTTGGACATGGGCACGTACTCCCAGTCCGAGGGCTTCCCGTCTCCGGAGTCAGAAGGCTTGTCGGCCTCGGGCTCCGCGGGCGTCTCGGCCTGCGGAGCAGCAGCCTCCCGGGCGCGGTCGATCCCGGTGCCGACGGCGGCCGCGGTCTTCTTCTTCCGTCCACGCCCGCCCCTCGTTCCCCTGCGCGTCTTCTTCTTGGGCTTGGGCGCCTCCGCCCCGTCCCCGGCAGGTTGCTCTGGGGATTCGTCGTGCTCGCCCAGGTCTGGGTCCGGAACGTGGATCCTGGCGCCGGCGGGCGCGCCGCCGCCGGACGGCTCTCCGATGCCGTTCCCCGCCGCGGGGGCAGCGGCGGCAGTTTTCTTCTTTCGACCCCGCCCGCCGCGTGAGCCGCGTCGTGTCTTCTTCCTCGGAGCCGCCGCCTCCGCTCCGTTGACGGCGGTCAGGATCTCGTCGTCAGGCTCGTCCGCTTCACGGGTGTCGGCGTCGGTCTGATCATCGGCTTCGGCCTCGTCTTCCTCTTCTTCGGCCTCTTCCGCCTCCGGGTCGTCGAGCTCAGCCGTTTTGACAGTGGCCGCCGTGCCCGAGGTTCGCCGCGTCGGCTTCTCCGCCTCGCTCTCGGCGGTGATCGGCGCATCGACCGGCGCGGCTCCGCTGACCAGCGTTGCGTAGGCAGCGTCGTCGAGCACGCGCTCGACCTCTACGTCGACCTTCTTGCCGACCTGCTTCGCTGCATTGGCGACGCAGACATCAAGCCCGTCGAGCTTTCCGACACCGGCCTCGGCGTCGTGCAGCCCGACCTCGACGAGCTTCACTTCGATCTTGGCGCCTTCGGCGACCGGCGCAGCCGGCGCAAGCTCCTCTCGCTTCCCCTCCGCAAGGACGAGGAAGTGATCGAGATGCGTGTCAGCTTTCCCCTGGAGGTAGAACCGGCGCCGCGTCTGCTTCTCCAGCTCCTGCAGTCGGGAGGCGCCCGGCCCGATCAGACTGGACGCGACCTTCGCCGCGAGCTCGACACGGTAGGCCTGGCTGCGCGACCCCGCGGCGAGCGCGCGCAGGCGCCGCTCGATCTCGACCGCGGCTGAGGTTTCCGACAGGACGATGCCGTCGCCGCCGCAGGTCGGGCATTTCTTGGTCATGATCTCGCGTGGACCGTCGGTGACGTTCTGGCGCGTCATCTCGACGAGGCCGAGCGGCGAGATCTCCACCACGTAGGTCTTCGTCCGGTCGCGCTCGAGCTCCGTGCGCAGCGCGCCTTCGACGGTGGCGCGGTTCTTTGGATTCGCCATGTCGATGAAGTCGATGACGATGATGCCGCCGATGTCGCGCAGCCTCAGCTGCCGGACGACCTCCTTCACCGCCTCGAGGTTGTTCTTGGTGATGGTGTCCTCGAGCCGGGCGCCCGACGACTTCGAGCGGGAGCCGACGAAACGGCCCGTGTTGACGTCGATGACGGTGAACGCCTCGGCATAGTCGAAGATGAGGTAGCCGCCCGAAGGCAGATCCACTCTGCGGCTGAGCGTCGACTTGATCTCCGCGTCGACTCCGTAGGCCTCCATCAGCGGCGGCTTGTCCTTGTAGCGGACGACGCGCTCGACCATGTGCGGCGATGTCTTCTTCAGATAGCCGACGATCCGCTTGTACGCGCGATCCTCGTCGACGAGCGCGCGTTCGAAGTTCTCGGTGAAGAGGTCGCGAGTGACGCGAAGCGGCAGCTCGGCCTCCTGGTAGAGCAGGGTCGGCGGCGTCGATTTCTTCGCTCGGGCGTCGATCGACTTCCACAGCTTCTGCAAGAAGACGAGGTCGCGCTCGATGTCGTCGGCTGAAGCACCCTCCGCAGCGGTGCGCACGATCACGCCCCCGCCTTTGAGGTCGAGGGCCTTGAGCACGTCCTTGAGGCGAGCGCGTTCCTCGTCGTCGAGTCGCCGTGAGACGCCGAAGCCGTCGCCGTTCGGCTGGTAGACGACGAACCGGCCCGGGAGCGAGATCTCGGTCGTGAGCCGGGCGCCCTTCGTCTTCATCGGGTCCTTGACGGCCTGCACCATGATCGTCTGACCGCGGCTGATCAGGTCCTGGATCTTCTTGCCGTGCCGCGCCTTGCCCTCGAGCTCGGGGGTGACGATCTCGTCGACGTACAGGAAGCCGTTCTTCTCGAGACCGATCTCGATGAACGCGGCCTCCATTCCGGGTAGGACGTTGTCCACGGTCCCGAGGTAGATGTCGCCGGCGATCGAGCGGCGTTCGGGGCGCTCGAGGTAGACCTCCGCGACCCGATCGTCTTCGAGAACGGCAACTCGTTGCTCGCCGACGTCGACGGACACGAGCAGCTCGCGCTTCGCCTGCGGTAGCGGCGCACGGCGCGGAGGCTCGCGGCGGCGGCGCTGTTGCGGGCGCTCGCGCTCACGCCTTTGTCCGGCGTGCTTCCGGTCGGTCTTCGGTGCCGTTGTCGCCGTCTTGGCCTTCTGCTGAGGGGCTTCGGGCTTGGCCGCGGACGTCGCGGTCTTCTTCGAACGGCCGCGCCCGCCGCGGCTACCGCGACGACGTCTCGGCCTGGTGCTGCTCGATTGTCCCGCCTCTTCGGCGGGCTCGGTGCTTAGAGGTTCAGGTGCTTCTGGAGCGGCAGCCTCGCTGGGCGCCTTCTCCTCGGACTTTCTGGATCGAAACCAGCGCAAGAAAAATCTCCTTCGTGCGCGCGCGCTGCAGCAAAAGGGTACCAACCGGTCTCCCCGGAGCCGCGGAGCCTTTTCTCCCTTGAAAACAAAGTGACTGCGCCGCCGCTGCGGACTCGCCCGCAGCGGCTACCTCGGTCCGGCTCGAGACGCCGTCCGGCCTGGGACCTAGGGTTTCGCGAAATGGGCGCGCGCCGAGAAATCATCATGGCTCGCGCGAAGCGCGAGGCGGATTTCTCGGCGTAGAGGGGTGGACTTCGAGTGACCGGACAACGCGAAGCGCACGAGCTGCTGTTGATCGAAGAAGCGGACGCCTGGTTCGAGTATCTGGAGGCGACTCGAGGCCAGACCGTCCTGCGCTACAAGGAAGTCGAGCCGTGGGCGTGGGCGCGCCTCTCTCAGCGGCTGCGCGCCATCAGGACGCGCCGCGCGAAGCTGAAGCCCGCCGCCGAAGCCGCCTGACCTTCGACCGCTAACGGCGCGCCCGGGCGCGCACGTGGATCGATAGCAGGATTCCGATCGCGATCAGGTTCGCGATCATCGAGGAGCCGCCGACGCTCACGAACGGGAGCGGGATGCCCGTGATCGGGGCGATGCCCATCGTCATGCCGACGTTCACGAAGATCTGGAAGAGCAAGGCGAAGACGAGCCCGCCCGCGACGATCGCCGAGAAGGGGTCTCGTGCAAGCGTCACGATGCGTAAGCCGCGCCAGACGACGAGCAGGTAGAGCATCAGGAGCAGCGAAGCGCCGACGAATCCCCGCTCCTCCGCGAGCGAGGCGAAGACGAAGTCGGTGTGGTGCTCGGGCAGGAAGTTCAGCGTTGTCTGCGTCGCGTTGTCGACGCCTCGGCCGCGCAACTGCCCGGCACCGATGGCGTTCTTGGACTGGGTGATGTTGTACGTCGTCCCGCCCGGGTCCTGGTCGGGATTGAGGAAGCTCGTAAGGCGCTTCTGCTGGTAGTCCTTGAGGATCGGGACGCCGGCCGCCGGGAGCGCACCGAGCACGAGGACCGTAAGCGCCACCGCGCCGGCTGCCAGTGCCGCGATGTGCGTCCACGGCGTCCCGGCGACGAAGAGCACGGCTCCGACCGCCGCGCAGTACACGAGGGCCGAGCCGAAGTCGGGCTGGAGGAAAACGAGGAAGATCGGGATCGACGCGAGCCCGATCGCGGTGAGCGTGGTGCGAACCTCGTGCAGCCGCCTCGAGCGCTCCGCCAGGAAGCCCGCGAGCGCGAGTACGAACAGGACCTTGCCGAACTCGGAAGGCTGGAAGCGGAAGAAGCCGAGATCGAGCCAACGCTTGGAACCGCGAATCGGGCCAGCGAGGAGCACGATTGCGATCAGGAACGAGGTGCCGCCGAAGATCACGCGCCAACGCGTCCGGTAGAGATCCGGATCGATGAGCGTCGCGATGAGCAGACCAAGCACCCCGATCACGACGTAGACCGACTGGCGCGTGAGGTAGTAGCCCTGGTTGCCCGGAACGTCATGGTGCGTGATGCCTGCGATCGCCCAGAGCCCGTAGCCGACGAGGGCCGCGACGCTACCGAGCAGGATCCAGTCGAGGCGCCGGACGAAGGACGCGACCTCGGCCGCCTCGCGCCGGCGGGCGCGGGCTGCTGCACGGGAGTTGGAGACGTAGTCGACCACTAATCGCTGTGGATCGGGCCGGTTTGGGTCGCCTGCTTGCGGAAGAACGCCTCGAAGACCTTGAGCGCGGCCGGCGCTGCTGCGTCGCCGCCGTGGCCGCCGTTCTCGATCAGAGCGCAGACGACGAGGTCGGGCGAGTCCGAGGGCCCGTAGCCGCACCACCAGGACTGGTTGAACGTTCGAAAGATGCCGTCGCCCGGATCGATCTTCTTCTCCGCGGTGCCGGTCTTGCCGGAGATCGAGACCGGAAAGCTGCCGAAGATCGAAGTAGACGTGCCAAGGGTGGCGTGCGTGGCCTGAAACAACCCCTCACGAACGACCGCGAGCGCCTGTGCGTCGACGTTGGTGGGCTCGGGCGCCGGGGGTGGCGAAGTGGGCACGGCCCGGCCGGGACTGTGCTTCGAGGAGGGCTGCTCGACGTCGAGCAGGATGTGCGGCGTGACGAGCTTGCCGCCGTTCGCGACCACTGCATAGAACCGCGCCATCTGCATCGGCGTCACGAGCAGGTCCTTCTGCCCGATCGCGAGCTGGATCGAGTCGCCCGGCTTCCAGAGGCTGTCGATCCGCCACTGCGTGGGGTCGGTCTTCTTCGTGTACGTCTTCTTGCGCCAGTCGGGCGTAGGCAGCAAGCCACTGCGCTCGGAGCCCAGATCGATTCCGGTTTTCTGGCCGAAACCGAATCGGCTCGCCCAAGCCTGGAGTCGCGGTCCGCGGTTGGACGGCATCCCGTAGAAGCGATAACCGACCTGGTAGAAGTAGGTGTCGCACGATCTCGCGAGCGCCGTCGTCAGGGTCATCTGCTCGTTCACGTTCGGATCCCAGTTCTTGAAGGTCGTGCCGTTCTTTTCGTAGGACCCGGTGCAGGCGAGGGGCTCGAAGGGCTGCAGGATGTGCTCCTGCATCGCCGCGATCGCCGTGACGGGCTTGAACGTCGACCCCGGCGGATACGCGGCGTTGATCCCACGGTCGAGCGCCGGGTAGTTCATCGCCGCCGCCGTCCGCGTCGTCAGACCGGCTGCGTCGAGCGCGCGCTCGTAGCGCAAGGCGTCCTCGGCTGCCTTCTGCAACTTGATGTCGATGGTGAGGCGCACCGCGTTGCCGGGATGCGCCGGAACCCTCGGCACGACCAGGCTGATCGGCCTGCCGAGCGAGTCCACGCGCAACTGCGAGAGCCCGGCGGTTCCACGCAGGTACCGGTCGTACTGCGATTCGACCCCCGTCTGTCCGATGGTGTCGCCGCCCCTGTATCCCTGCCCGCTGAGGGCTGCGACCTGCTCCTTCGAGATCTCGCTGACATAGCCGAGCACGTGGGCCGCAAGCTCCCGATGCGGGTAGTAGCGCAGGTACGCGGGCACGATCTGGACGCCGTGGAAGTCCTCGGCCCTCTCCTCCAGATAGAAGACCTGCGCCCGGGTCGCGCTGTCCTTGATCCGGATCGGCGTCAGCGGATCGTGGCGATGTCGCCTGATCGCTGCGCCGATCTGGTTCGCCGAGAGCCCGAGGACTCGCGCAAGTGCACGGATCTCCCGCAGACGCACGCCGCGCCGCTTCGGAAGATCGGAAGACCAGATCTGAACGGCGCGACCCGGCACGTTGGTGACGAGCACGTCCCCGTTGCGGTCCAGGATCGGCCCGCGCGGAGCCTGCACCCTGATGTCCCGGCGCTGATTGTTCTGCGCCGCGCGCAAGAGCTGCGCACCGTTCAGCACCTGGAGGGACCAGAGACGCAGGAAGAGCGTCGCGAAGATCGCGAGGGCCAGCATCCCGAGGATCCCGACGCGCAGCGCGAGCTGCGGCGTGAGCCGGTACGGCTCCGCGACCCGCGGGTCGGGCGGCAGGAAGCGGCGGGAGAGGTTGCGTTTAGCCAAGGAGGCGCACCTCTCGTGTTACCCATTCACGGGGCCGCAACAGCCGGCGCGTGAGCGCGTAGATCGGAACCGTCAGGATCAGATTGAGCAAAACCGTCGGGGCGAGCGCGGCGAAGATGTGCCGGGCAGGCGCCGGCTCGCCGAGCATGTAACGCAGCACGAGCGCGGAGATCTGGTAGAGGACGGTGATGACAGCGATCGAGAGCAGCGGTGCGTGCGCACGGTCGCGTCCCGTCGTCTCGCCGTAACGGCCTGTCCAGTAGCCCGCTAGTGTCAGCAGCAGCGCAGTGAATCCGAGCGTCCCGAAGACACCGGTGTCGGCAAGGAGGCCGACGCAGAATCCGGCCACGGCGCCGAAGACGGCGCCGCGGAGGAGCGAGACGGAGACGAGCGTGACGAGCACGAGGTTCGGATGACCGCCGAGGATGTCGACGTTCGCCATCACCGACAGCTGAACGACCACGACGAAGAAGAGGAGACCCGCGGCTTTCGCAATGTCGGCAGGCATCACGGCCCCTTCGGAGTCCGCTTGTTGGTGATCAACGCCGTCACCGCATCGAGCGCCGAGAAGTCGACGTAGGGGTCGATCTGGATCTGCTTGTAGAGCGCGGTGTCGCTCTGGCCGACGTGCGTGACGACGCCGATTGGAATGCCTCCCGGGAAGAGGGACGGGTATTGCTTCGACTGTGTGCCGGCCGTGACGATGACGTCGCCTTCCTTCACGTTCGCCTCCTTGCGCACGAAATCGAGCACGAGGCCCTGGCCCTGACCGTGGCGGACGAGCCCATTGGCGCTGGTCGTCTGGTCGAGTGCCGGAACGGCGCTGTTCTCGTCGGTCAGCAGCGTCACCTGTGCCGCGCTTCCGGTGACGTCCGTCACGCGACCCACCAAGCCGTAGTTCGTGACGATCGGCGTGTCCTGCTTGATGCCGGAATCGGAGCCTGCCGCGATCACGACCTGCTGTACGAACTCGCTTGCCCACGAGATGATCCGCGTGTTCACCGGCGTGTAGTCGACCGGGAAGCGCGGGCTGTCGATGAACTTGAGCTGGCTGCGCAGAACGCGGTTCTGCTCGAGTGCGGACTGGCCGAGCAGCTCCTTCTGGCGCAAATCGTTCACCTGTTGCTTCAGGCGCGAGTTCTCGCGCTTCACGTGCACGAGGCTCGCGAAGTAGCCGTAGCCGTCCCTGAACGGGCGGGCGACCCGCTCGGCGGCCACCTCGAATGGGCGGAGCACGGTCGCCCCGGCGCCCTCCACGCGGTGGACGGCGCCTCCCGATCCCGCGCGGAAGGAGATCGTGATCAGCACGAGCGAGAGCAGGACGAGGACGCCGACAACGGCTCGGCGCCTGAGCGTCGAGCGGCTGCGGGAGGGAAACGGCTGGGGTCTCGGTCTCGGTACGGACGAGCCCAGGACCGCGCTGACGCGGTTGCGAGGCACGAGAGCGACCTAGGTTAGCTGGGAATGCGGCGAGGGTCCTCGGACTTGCGGATGTGTGCCGGACGGACGGCCGGGCGAAGCCCGTCCGTCCTCTAACGGCGCCGCCAAGTCGGCACCTTCGTAGGTTAGCTCGCTCTACCGGCGGTGGTTGTTCCGGCGGGCCTTGGAGCTCCTGTGGATCGCCTCGAATTCCTCGAGGCTGCGCCCCGATCCCACTGCCACGCACGTGAGAGGGCTCTCGGCCAGGTGGACCGGCATCTGCGTCTCGTGGCGGAGCCGCTCGTCGAAATTCGTCAACAGGGCGCCACCCCCGGCGAGGACGATCCCCCGGTCCATGATGTCGGCGGCCAACTCCGGCGGGGTCTTGTCCAGCGTGGACTTGATCGCCTCGATGATCTGCTGCACCGGCTCGTCGAGGGCACGCCTGACCTCCTCGGAGCTGAGGACGACCGTCTTCGGCAGCCCGGTGAGCATGTCGCGGCCACGGACCTCCGCCTGCAGCTCCTCACGCATGTCGTAGGCGGAGCCGATCTCGAGCTTGATCTCCTCGGCGGTCTGCTGCCCGATCAGCAGCTTGTACTCGCGCTTGATGTGATTGATGATCGCTTCGTCCATCTCGTCGCCGCCGACGCGCAGCGACTGCGAGACGACGATGCCGCCAAGCGAGATGACCGCGACCTCGGTGGTGCCGCCGCCGACGTCGACGATCATGTTGCCCGTCGGCTCGGCGACGGGAAGGCCGGCGCCGATCGCAGCCGCCATCGGCTCTTCGATCAGGTACGCCTGACGTGCGCCCGCGCTGAGCGTTGCTTCTTCGACCGCGCGTTTCTCGACACCCGTCACGCCTGAGGGGACGCACACGACGACACGCGGATGCGCGAAGCGATGCTGGTGCACCTTCTGGATGAAGTGCCGGAGCATCTGCTCGGTGACGTCGAAGTCGGCGATCACGCCGTCCTTGAGCGGGCGAATCGCGGAGATCGTCCCCGGCGTGCGTCCGAGCATGCGCTTCGCCTCGACGCCCACGGCGTGCACCTCGCCGGTTCGCTGGTCGATTGCGACGACGGAGGGCTCTGAGAGCACGATCCCGCGCCCGCGGACGTACACGAGCGTGTTCGCGGTGCCCAGGTCCACGGCCATGTCGCGGCCGCCGAAGCCACCCAGATTGTCGAAGAGGCCCATCGGACGACCGAGTCTAGATCAACGGGCTCAGCCGAAACCGTAGACCCCGGAAAAGCGCTCGGCGAGCAGTCGGACGAGCAGAGCGGCAGGGAGCCCGACGACGTTCAGATAGTCGCCCTCGATCGAGTGGACCAAAGCTGCGCCGCGACCCTGGATCGCGTAGCCCCCGGCGCGCCCTTCCCACTCGCCGGTGGCGACGTAGGAGCCGAGCTCGCGCGGAGCCAGCTCGCGGAACGCCACCCGGGTCGCCTCGTACTCGATGTCTTCCCACCCCGGCGTGAGCAGGCAAAGCCCCGAGACGACGACGTGCGTCTTACCGCTCAGCTCCTCGAGCATCTCCTCCGCATCCGAGGCGTTCGCCGGCTTGCCGAAGATCCGGCCCTCCAGCACGACGGCGGTGTCGACACCGACGACCGGCCGGTCTTCGGCGATGTCGGCAACGGACCGAGCTTTCCCGCGCGCATGCTCGCGCACGATCGACAGCGGATCTGCGCCGGTTGACGTCTCCTCGTCGTACGTCGGCGCGACGACCTCGAACGGGATGTGCAGCTGCTCGAGGATCACTCTGCGCTGCGGCGACGTCGACGCGAGCAGCAACGGTGGCGACGGCGGTGCGTCAGCCACGCTTCGGATTTGCGGGGCCGCGGTTCGGTGTCGAAGCGACGTCAGCCCGTGCGGAGGACGGCCGACCAGGCGAAGCCCGGTCGGCCTCTAAGCGGCGTCGCCGAGTCGACGCCTTGCGTGCGACCCAGACTTCGTCGGCAGGCCACTTTCGCGCCCAGTCCGGCGTGACGTACTTGTAGTAGCTGTGCGTCTCGGCATCCGGCCGCGCGAAGAGCTCGACGAGGCGCTCGATTTCGAAGCCGTTCGCGCGCAGGAGATCGATCCAGTCGCCGTGACCGAGCTGGAACTCGACTTCGCCCGTGTCGGGCCACTCGACCTTGCGCAGCCCGAGTTGAGGTCGGACGAGCTGCTCGCCCACACCGTCCATGGTCATGCAGAGCGCGCAGACGATCGAATTGCAGAGGAAGATCAGGCGCCCGCCCGGTCGGAGCAGTCGCGCCGCCTCCGGAATCCAGCGATACGGGTCGGCCCAGAGCGAGGCTCCGTACTCGGAGTGGACCACGTCGAACGACGAATCCGGGAGCGGCACGTCCTCGCCGATGGCCTCGATCAGCGGAAACTCGATCCCGGTTTCCTCCTGCAGCCGCCGCGCGGTCGCAAGCTGCGCCGGAGTGGGATCGACGCCGACGACCCGGGCACCGCGGCGCGCCAGCCATGCGGAGAAGTAGGCGGTGCCGCAGCCGAGCTCGACGATGTCGAGGCCGCTGACGTCGCCGAGGAGGTTGAGCTCCGATTCGGGCGTCTCGAACACACCCCACGTGATCTCATCCTGCGCCCAGGCGCGGGCCGCGGAGGCGTCGGTGTATTCGGTGTTCGCGCGAGTCCAGTTCGCGACGTTCTGCTGAACGTACTCGGGCCGGTCAGACGAGCTCATCGTCCGAGAACCAGAGCGCGACCTCGCGCTCGGCGGATTCCGGAGAGTCGGAACCGTGGACGAGGTTGTCCGGCATGGAGCTCGCGAGGTCACCCCGGATCGATCCCGGTTCGGCATCGGCTGGGTTCGTTGCGCCGATCGTCTTGCGCAACGTCGCGATAGCGCCCTCCCCCTCGACGACGAGCGCGAGGCTCGGCCCGGAGGTGATGAACTCGACGAGCTCGCCGAAGAACCGCTTCTCACGATGCTCGGCATAGTGGGTCTCACCCAGCGTGCGGTCGACGTGGATCAACTTGCCGGCGCGCAGCGTGAGGCCACGGCGCTCGATGCGCGCAAGGATCTCGCCGGCGAGCTTCCGCTCGACCGCGTCAGGCTTGATCAGGATGAGTGAGCGCTCGACCGCCATGGGCGGACGAGTTTACTCGGCGCGTCGCCTGCGCCTGGGCGGTCTGACTTCGAAGGTCGGGAAGTCGACCGCCGACGGCTCGACCGGTGTCTCGCAGTACGGGCATACCTGCCAAAGCGCCTCGAGGGGCGCCTTGCAGTTGACGCAGGCCTGCTTCAGCTTCGTCGTGCAAACCGGACACACGAGGAACTCGTTCGAGACCTCGGCTCGGCACACCGGACAGTAGAGGTCGCGCCTCGAGAGCCGCTCCTCCATCGCCTTGATCTCGAGCTCCCGCTCGCGCACGTCCTCGAGGTACTCGGGCGGACGGAAGAGCATGTAGACGAGCGCGCCGATGTAGGGAATGACGAGGCCGATCGCGACCGCCGTGGCGATCAGGACCGGGTCCTCGATCCGGCGCTTGGCGTCCTTGTAGACCCAGTAGCCGACGGCGAGCCAGAACGCGATCAGGAAGAAGAAGAGCAGGTTGCGAATGACCTGCCACGTTCCCGAGTGGATGAAGTCGTGGATGCCGCTGAAGGTGCTGGCGATCACAGAAGGATTCTTCCTATTACGTAGCCGGCAAGAAACGCGAGTCCGACGATCGCCGCCAACACGAACGCCGCGAAGGCGAAGACGATCAGCCTGTCGCCAACGTTCGCCATCGTACGCTCTCATCCTTGGCCAGATCGGCCAGGAGGTAAAGGGACCCGGTGACGAGGACCGGCTCGCCGAGGGCACGGGCATGCCGTAGGGACTCGGCCGGGTCCTCGAGCGTCTCGACCTGAGCGAAGAACGGCGCCGCGCGCTCGGCCAGGTCCGCGGCCGAAAGGGCGCGCTCATTGCTCGAGGAGGTGGCCACGAGCCGGTCACCGAGAACGGAGAGGGCCGCGAGCATCCCATCGACGTCCTTGTCCGCGAGAATCGAGGCGACGACGACGTAGCGGGCGGTCGGCAACCGGGGCAGGAGATACCCGAGCCCGGCGAGATTGTGTGCGCCGTCCCAGATCTCGAGCGGGTCCTCGCCGAGCCGCTCGAGACGGCCCGGCAACTGGACGTCGACGTGCCCGTCGACCGGACGCCCGAGGAAAGCTTCAGCAGCCGCAAGGCCGAGCGCGAGGTTGCTGGGGCCGGCGATGACGACCTGTGCGGCTCCGTTCTCGCGCGCAAGGGCCTCCCACTCCGGCTCGCCCAGCACAACGGTGGCGCCCGGTTGCACGACCGCGAGCTTCTCCGCGGCGATCGCCTCACGGTTCGTGCCGAGCACCTCGGTGTGCTCCAGCGCGACGTTCGTCACCACCTGCACCGGCGAACGGAGGACGTTGGTCGCATCGTGGCGCCCGCCGAGCCCGGCCTCCACGGCCGCGACGTCGACGCCGGCGTCTGCGAACTCCGCAAGTGCGGCAGCTGTCAGCACCTCGAACTGCGTCGCGTTTAGACGCTCCGCGTCGGCGCGCACGCGCTCGATCGCCGCTTCGAAATCAGCCTCTTCGCCGCGCACGCGGATTCGCTCGCTCCAGCCGCGGACGTGGGGCGAGAGGTACGACCCGACAGACACCCCGGCCCCTGCGAGCAGCGCTTCGATCGTGCGAGTCACCGTCGACTTGCCGTTCGTCCCGACGACGTGAATCGATGGATACCGAAGCTGCGGATCGCCGAGATTTGCGAGGAGCGCCTTGATCCGCTCGAGCCCGAAGCCGTCCTTGGGCCACGGGCTCAGAGACTCGACATAGTCAACGGCTGATGGCATCGAGCTCCCGCCTATAGCGCGCGAGCTTCTCGCGCTCTGCCTCGACAACCTCGGCGGGGGCGTTCTGCGTGAAGCGATCGTTCGCGAGCATTCCCTCTGCGCGTGAGATCTCTTTCTGCAACCGCTCGATCTCTGCGGCTGCGTTGCCGTCGCCCGAGCCCTCCGCGGGCTTCACGACGGCATCGAAGATCCGCCGCTCCTCGCCTTCGAGCTTCGGCAACACACCGCTGCGCCGAAACATGACCGCCGCTTCCTGCACCTCGGTGAGCGCGCCTGCCTCCGCCTCGTCGCCGGCCACGGGCCAGGGGGCCACGATCAAACGCGTCTGTCGCGCGGGAAGACTCGACCAGATCTCTTCGGTGACGTGAGGCAGCGCAGGGTGCAGGAGCTCGAGCAACCGCTCCAGCGCCGCGACCGCAGTGGCGCGCGCATCCTCGTCTCCTTCGTAGAGGCGCCCCTTCACTGCCTCGGCGTACCAGTCGCAGAAGTCGTCGAACGTGACGTGATAAAGCTCGTCGACCACGTGAGAGAAGTCGAACTCGCCGAGCAGTCGCTCGACTTCGCGTTGCGTCTGCGCGAGCCGGGCGAGGATCCAGCGCTCCTCGACGGTGCGCGGACGTTCTTCAGGCGCAGCGCCCTCCGAAGCCTGGAGAATCAGGCGAGCCACGTTCCACAGCTTGTTCGCGAGCTTTCGTCCCTCCTCGATCGCGCCTTCCGAGAAGCGGACGTCTTGCGAGGATGCCATCTTCATCAGCCCATAGCGCGTGGCGTCCGCGCCGTAGGTCTCGATGGCCGCGAGCGGATTCATGCCCGTCCCGAGGCTCTTCGACATCCGCCCGCCGGTCGACGCATGCACGGTCGAATGGATGACGACGTCATGAAACGGAACGTCGCCCATCATCTCGAGCCCGCTGAAGATCATCCGGTTCTCCCAGAGTCGGATGATGTCCCGCGCAGTGGTGTTCAGATCGCCCGGGTAGAAGGTCCGCAGGTCCTCCGTGTCCTCCGGCCAGCCGAGCGTCGCAAAAGGCCAGAGCGCCGACGAGAACCACGTGTCGAGGACATCGGTCGACCGCGTTAGCTCGTGCGACCCGCACTCGACGCAGGCTTCGGGCTCTGTCTCTGCGACGGTGATGTGCCCGTCCGGGCACTCCCACACGGGCAGCTGATGACCCCACCAGATCTGGCGGGAGATGTTCCAGTCCGGCGCTTCCTCGAGGGACTGAATCGCGAAACGGTGCTGAGATTCCGGGTGATAACGGACGCGGCCGGAACGGAGCGCCTCGAGTGCCGGCTTTCGCAGCTCGTCCATCGAACACCACCACTGCAGAGAGATGCGTGGCTCGATGCGAGTCTTGCAGCGATCGCAGACCGCCACGGTGTGACGGAACGACTCGCGCTTCTCCAGTTGGCCGTGCTCCTTCAGCCACTCGAGGACGCGCGCGTCGGCATCGTCCTGTATCAAACCCGCCAGTTCGCCGGCTTCCTCGTTCATCCGTCCGTCCGGTCCGATCACCGTGATCTCGGGCAGACCGTGGTCGCGACCGATCTCGTAGTCGAGCGGGTCGTGGCCCGGCGTGACCTTGAGTGCGCCCGTGCCGAACTCACGCTCGACGCGTTCGTCGGCGATCACGGGCACCCGGCGGCCGACTACCGGAACGATCACCTCGCGGCCAACGAGGTGCCGATACCGCTCGTCCTCTGGGTGCACGGCCACTGCCACGTCGGCCAGGATCGTCGCCGGTCGCACCGTTGCGATCGTGATGTGACCGTCGCCGTCGGCGAGCTGGTAGCGCACGTAGGTCAGGGCATCGTCGACCTCCACGTGAGCGACCTCGAGGTCGGAGAGCGCGGTCTGGTGAAACGGGCACCAGTTGATGATCCGGTTCGCGCGGTAGATCCACCCCTTTCCATAGAGGTGGACGAAGAAGCGCATCACGGCACGGACGTACGCGTCGTCCATCGTGAACCGCTCGCGCCGGTAGTCCATCGACGCGCCGATGCGCCGGAACTGGAGCATGATCTTGCCGCCGTATTCGCGCAGCCACTCCCAGACACGCGCTTCGAAGGCCTCGCGGCCGAGATCCTGCCGGGTCTTCCCTTCCTCGGCGAGATGCTTCTCGACTGCATTCTGCGTCGAGATGCCGGCATGGTCGAAGCCGGGCTGGAAGAGGGTGTTGTACCCCTGCATGCGACGCATGCGGACGATCGTGTCGGCGAGGGACAGCTGCAGCGCGTGGCCCATGTGTAAGTCGCCCGTCACGTTTGGCGGGGGATGTGCGATCACGAAGCTCTCGCGCGACGGATCCGGGTCGGCGTTGTAGTGGCCCTCGATCTCCCAGGTGCGCTGCCAGCGCTCCTCGACGCCTTCGGGCTTGTAGAGAGATTCCATCTCGCGCGCGATCGTAGCCTCGCTTCCGAAGCGATTCAGGGGGCGGGTGAGGTCACGCTGCGACTATGGAGGGGAGTCTATCGCCCGGCCGCGTAGCCCTGCATCCCGCGCGGATTCGCGGCAGCACGGAGTTGGCCGTCCGCTTTCTGGACGGCAGTTACGCGCCCGAGGGACCAGTCCGGCTGAATCGTGACCTCGTGGCCCCGCGCACGCAGATCGTCGATCACCGACCGAGGGAACCGCGCCTCGAGTTCGAGTGACCGCGGCACGAACGCGCGTGGGTAGAAGGAAGAGATCAGGTGGTCGGTGTGGAACTCGGGCGCGTCGATCGCCTCCTGCAGGTTCAGCCCGCGATCGACATGGCGCAAGAAGACGTGAAAGCCCCACTGCTCCTGCTGGTCGCCACCGGGGGTGCCCCAGGCGAGCCAAGGCGTCCCCTCGCGAAGCGCGAGGCCGGGCGACAGCGTCGTACGCGGACGCGCGCCCGGACGGAGCGACGACGGCAGACCTTGCTCGAGCCAGAACATCTGGGCCCGCGTTCCGAGCGGCCAGCCGAGGTCCGGGATCACCGGCGAGCCATAGAGCCAGCCACCGCTCGGGGTGGCGGAGATCATGTTCCCCCACCGGTCGACGACGTCGACATGGACGGTGTCGCCTCGCGTCGGCTCCCCCGCTCCTGCCATCTGCCCAGCCTCCACGAGGGTCGGGAGACGGCCCATGCCCGGCTCGTACGCGGATGACGCCTCGGCACCGATAAGGGCGCGCCGTTTGTCGTTGTACTCGCAAGACAGCAGCGTCTCGAGCGGAACGTCCACGTCACCGTAGAGCGCATCGCGGTCGGCAAACGCGAGCTTGGCGCACTCGATGACGACATGGACGAACTCGGCTTCGGAAAGCCCGCCGACGTCGAAGCCCTCGAGCAGCGCGAGCTGTTGCAGCGCAACCGGCCCGGAGCCCCATGGGCCCGTTTTGCAGATCGTCGTCTCGCCGTACTCGTACGAGGCAACCGGTTCGAGCGTCGCGCGCCAGGCGGACAGATCGCCACGCGTGAGCAGACCTCCTTCCGCCTCGCAGAAACGATGAATCTCCTTGGCGACGAAGCCTTCGTAGAAGAGCTCCCGCGCGCGCTCGATCTCCCGATCGCGAGAGCCGCCGGCGGACTCCTCGACGATCCGCCTGTAGGTCGCCGCCAGGCCTGGATTCCGGAATTGCGTTCCGAGCTCGGGTACCGGCAGGTAGAGGCCGGCCGACGCAGGCCAACCCGCGATCAGCTCGGCTTGGCGCGCGATCGCAATGCGCATGCCTTCGACGACCGGGAAGCCGTGATCCGCGTAGTCGATCGCGAACGCGAGGACATCGGCGAGCGACCACGTACCGAATTCCTGCAGCAACAGGAGCCAGCCGCCGAAAGCACCGGGAACGCAGGCGGCAAGCACACCGGTGCCCGGAACCAGGTCGTAGCCCAGGTCGCGGAAGCGCTCGATCGTCGCCGCAGCGGGAGCGACTCCCTGGCCGCAGAGCGTCAGTGGCTCGCCTCGCTCGACCGCGTAGAAGAGCGCAGGGACTTCTCCACCCGGCCCGTTCAGGTGCGGCTCGACGACCTGCAGCGTGAAGCCGGCCGCAACGACCGCGTCGAACGCATTTCCGCCGCGCTCCAGAACCGACATGCCGGCAGCCGAAGCGAGCCAGTGCGTCGACGCGACCATGCCGAACGTTCCGCGTAGCTCCGGTCGCGTCGTGAACCCGCCCACGCGCGACATCCTAGGGGCGCCGCGCACGGCGCCCCACGGATGATCTAAGCCGGCTTGATGTTCTGGTTCACGTGGAAGAAGTTGCCGGGGTCGTATTCGCCTTTGATCTGCGCGAGCCGGTCGTAGTTCGCGCCGTACGTCGTGCGGACCCGATCGTCGCCCTCCTCCATCATCATGTTCACGTAGCTGCCTCCCGCCGAATACGGATGGAGCGTCTCCCAGTACGACACGCACCAGCCCCTGAGGAGGTCGCGATTCGCGGGCTCCGGGTCGACGCCGACCATCACCTGTACCCAGCCGCCGTCCCGCTCCGTCCAGGCAGTCTCATCGCTCCCGACACGCGCGGCGGCGCCGTCGATCGGACACAGGTGCATCGTCGACTTCCAGGTCGGCAATGTCTCACCGAACTGCACGTGTGCCGCCACAGCCTCGTCCGGAATCTCAGTCACGACGTCCGCACGCCAGTACCACTGGTCACCGTGCGAATAGAGCTCGTCGAAGGCCGAGTTGAGGAAGCTCCTCGGGCGCGTTCGGAATGAAGTCCCGGTACCACGAGAGGATCTCCGCAGAACGGTCGATCGGAAATAGCGTCGGCCCCGCGATGACGGTCGAGAGGGGACTGAGTTTGAACGCGAAGCGCGTGACGACACCGAAGTTGCCGCCACCGCCACGCAGCACCCAGAAGAGGTCCGGATGCTGCTTGTCACTCGCGGTGACGAAGCTGCCGTCCGCAAGGACGACGTCCGCCTCGACGAGGTTGTCGATCGACAGCCCGAGCTTGCGCGTCATGTGGCCCACGCCTCCGCCGAGCGTTAGCCCGCCGACGCCGGTTGTCGAAATGATCCCGAAAGGCGCGGCAAGCCCGAATGCCTGAGCCGCGTGGTCGACCTCTCCGAGCAGCGTTCCTCCGAGCACGTGCGCGATGCGGGCATTCGGATCGACGATGACGCCGCGCAGGGCGGAGAGGTCGATCACGAGCCCGTCGTCGACACTGCCGAGCCCGGGGCCGCTGTGCGCGCCACAGCGCCCGGCTACGTCGAGCCCGGCCTGGCGGGCGACATTGACTGCAGCGATCACATCCGCTGCGTCGACGCATTGGGCGATCAGACGCGGTCTCTTGTCGATCATCGCGTTGAAGAGCTTCCGGGCGCTGTC
>WNGJ01000053.1_pt2 | contig 22610 bp, 18 predicted proteins | sample 5400611 | NCBI WGS metagenome assembly WNGJ01 (sample SAMN13153375, study PRJNA577476) | soil metagenome | isolation source: 40 cm soil or saprolite under Garry oak tree replicate 1 | place: USA:California | collected 2016-06-15
CGACTCTCGGTTCTCGCCTCGGCCGAAACCATCGTGGACTTGGCGGTCTCGACCAGGTTGTCCAGCTCGAGCGCCTCCACCCGCGCGGTGTTGAAGACCTTGGAGTGATCGCCGATCGCAATGCGCGAAGACCGCTCCTCGATCTGCTGGATCACCTGGATGCCTTCGCGCAGCAGCGGGCCGGTGCGAAATACGCCGCAATGCGACTGCATCGCGCGCCGCAGGTCGTTGGCCACGCTCTGCACGCGCTCGCCCTGGGTGCGCGCGTCCAGCGCCGCCAGCCGTTCGACGGTCGCCTCACCAGCCCCAGCCGGCAGCGGCTTGTGCATCCGCTCATCCAGTTTCTGGGACACGATGGTGTTGCCGGCCGACCGTCCAAAAACCACCAGGTCCAGCAGCGAATTCGTGCCCAGCCGGTTCGCGCCGTGCACCGAGACGCACGCGCATTCGCCGATCGCGAACAGTCCCGGCACCACCGAATTCGGATCCCCCTGCCGCGGCGCCACGACCTGCCCGTGCGTATTGGCCGGAATGCCGCCCATCTGATAGTGGATCGTCGGCACCACCGGGATCGGCTCGCGCACCGGGTCGACGTTGGCGAACTTGATCGCGATCTCGCGAATCGAGGGCAGCCGCTTCATGATCGTGTCCACGCCCAGGTGGTCCAGCTTCAGCAGCACGTAGTCGTGATCGGGGCCGCATCCGCGACCCTCCTTGATCTCCTGGTCCATCGAGCGCGAGATGAAGTCGCGCGGAGCCAGGTCCTTCAGCGTCGGCGCGTAGCGCTCCATGAAGCGCTCGCCGCGCGAGTTCAGCAGTATGCCGCCCTCGCCGCGCACCCCCTCGGTGATCAGCACACCGGCCCCGGCCACGCCGGTCGGATGAAACTGCCAGAACTCCATATCTTGCAGCGGCAGCCCTACGCGCGCGGCCATGCCCAGACCGTCGCCGGTGCAGATGTAGGCGTTGGTGGACGCGGCCCAGACGCGCCCGGCTCCGCCGGTTGCCAGCACCGTGGCCTTGGCCTCCAGCAGCATCGTCGTGCCCGTCTCGATCTCCAGCGCGGTGACGCCGACGCACTCTCCGTCGCCGTCCATCACCAGGTCCAGTGCCATCCACTCGACCAGGAACTGCGTGCGGGCAGCCACGTTGCGCTGGTACAGCGTATGCAACAGCGCGTGCCCGGTCCGGTCGGCTGCAGCGCAGGCGCGCGCCACGGGCTTTTCGCCAAAATTGGCCGAATGACCGCCGAACGGCCGCTGGTAGATCGTCCCGTCCGGGTTGCGGTCGAACGGCATGCCGAAATGCTCCAGCTCGTAAACGACCTTGGGCGCCTCGCGGCACATGAACTCGATCGCGTCCTGATCGCCCAGATAGTCGGAGCCCTTGACCGTGTCGAACATGTGCCACAGCCACTGGTCTTCGCTCATGTTGCCGAGCGAAGCCCCGATTCCGCCTTGGGCCGCAACCGTGTGCGAGCGCGTTGGAAACACTTTCGAAAGGACCGCTACGCTCAGGCCGGCGTGAGCCAGCTGCAGCGCGCAGCGCATCCCGGCGCCGCCGGCGCCCACGATCACCGCATCGAAGCGGCGCCGGCCAAGTTGCGTCACGCTCAGACCCTCCAGAGAATCTGCACCGCCCACACCAGGCAGGCCGCCAGCCACAGGATGGTTGCCAGCTGCAGCAGCATCCGGATCGCAACGGGCCGCACGTAATCCATCCAGATATTCCGCATTCCGATCCAGGCGTGATAGACGAGCGCGGCGAATGCGATCAGCGTCGCGATCTTCATGCCGAGCGGCGCGAAGATCTCACGCCAGCTGTCGTAGTCGATCGGCCCCGCCAGCACGATCTGCACTGCCAGCAGGATCAAGTAAAGCGTCAGAACGACCGCGGTGGCGCGCTGCATCAGCCAGTCCCGCAGCCCGTAGTGGGCTCCGACAACCAGCCTGCGGGCACCGATCGGCATCACAGCGCTCCGAAAATCTCTAGGGCCGCCCACAGCGCGAGCGCAATGCTGACCGCGAACACGATCCACGCGCTGCGGCGCGCCGCGGTGCGGTCGACCCCCCAATCCAGGTCGAGCGCCAGGTGACGCAAGCCAGCCGCCAGATGATGCAGCAGCGCCCATGCAAGCGCCGACAGCACCAATTTGGCGAACCACCCGCCGGCCACCTGGCGCAACTGAAGGTAGCTCAGCTGCGAGCGAAGACTCAGATCGAACAGCCACAGCGTGAACGGCACCAGCAGGAACATCAACGCCCCGCTCACCCGATGCAGGATCGATAGCACGCCGGGAACCGGCAGCCGGTACCGAACCAGATCCGCGATCGAGAGGTTTCGAATCACTTGGCGCGCCGACATGGTGCAAGGGCCCCTTAGCGGTTCCGCCTTTCTAGTTGCAATGCAATATATTGTGACCGAATTCCGGGATCGGCAAAACGGCGCCCTTGCGGCGCGCGCCACCCCGTGTCAGATCAGTGCGTTGCGGTAATGAAAATCATCCGTGACGCAGTGCCCGCGGCGAAATTCGATTGCGCGGTCGCCGTACGTGTAGGACACGCGGTCGACCCTGAGCAGCGGCGAGCCGGGCTCGACCTGCAGCGCGGCGGCGTCGTCCGCCGTCGCGGCAACCGCGCGCAGCCGCTCCTCGGCGCGGATCATGCGGACGCCGAATTCGCTTTCGAACAGGCCGTAAAGCGGCCCGTTGTACTGCGCCAGGCGATCGGCGGACAGATTGCGAAACGGAGCGGCCGGCAGCCAGATGTCGTCCAGCACCCGCGGCAGCTCGCCGAACACCAATACGCGGCGCACGTGGATCAAAGCCGCGCCCGCACGCAGTCCGAGGCGTGTCGCGATGTCCGCGCTCGCCCGTTCGCGGCCGCACTGCAGAAAGCGGCTGTGGGCGGGAACCGGCTCGCCTCGATCGGGCGCCAGCCGCAGAAAGCGGTACTGCGCCTTCGGCTCGTGGTGTGTGGCGACGAAAGTGCCCTTGCCCTGGCGTCGGACCAGCAGGTTCTCGGATGCAAGCTCGTCGATCGCCTTGCGCACCGTTCCCTGGCTGACCTGGAAGCGGTTCGCCAGCTCCGTCTCGCTGGGAATCGCAGCGCCCGGCATCCATTCGCCCCGACGCAGACTCTCCACCAGCAGGTCCTTGATTTGCCGGTACAGCGGCGCAAAAACGGCCGAGCGACGCGCGGCGCGCCGGGAACCGGATCCCGGACGAAACGATGGCGGCGACGTGGTTTCCATGGTCCCAAACGCCGGGCGGTTGGACGCCGGCGCAAGGCTTAATCTTATGTCTTATATAAGAGTCTGGCTATACTGGTGGTCCGACGCAGTCCGATGCAGTCCGACACAGTCCGACGCGGTCCGACGAGGAGGTTTGGCATGAACAAGACGCCTGTGCGAGTGGCTGTCACCGGTGCAGCCGGACAGATCGGTTATGCGCTGCTGTTCCGGATCGCGGCCGGCGAGATGCTGGGCGCCGACCAGCCGGTCAGTCTGCAGTTGCTCGAGATCCCGGACGAGAAGGTGCAAAAGGCGCTCAAAGGCGTCATGATGGAATTGGAGGACTGCGCGTTCCCGCTGCTCGCTTCGATGCAGGCCTTCAGCGATCCGAACGGCGCATTCCGCGACGCCGACTACGCGTTGCTGGTGGGCGCGCGTCCGCGCGGCCCCGGGATGGAGCGCCGCGATCTGCTGGCGGCCAACGCGCAGATCTTCACGGCTCAGGGCAAGGCGCTGGACGCGATGGCGCGCCGGACGGTGAAAACTCTGGTGGTCGGAAATCCGGCCAACACGAACGCGTTCATCGCGATGAAGTCGGCTCCGACGCTGCCGAAGCGCAATTTCACGTCGATGATGCGGCTGGATCACAACCGCGCGCTGTCCATGATCGCCGCGCGGCTCGGCGTGCCGGTGCAACGGATCGAGTCGCTGTGCGTGTGGGGCAATCATTCGCCAACGATGTACGCCGACTATCGCTTCGCCACCGTCGAAGGCAAGTCCGTGCGGCAGTCGATCAACGACGAAAAATGGTACCGCGACGTGTTTCTGCCGGCCGTGGGCAAGCGCGGCGCCGCCGTGATCGAAGCGCGCGGATCGTCCTCCGCTGCATCGGCCGCCAATGCCGCGATCGGGCACATGCGCGATTGGGTGATGGGAACGGCCGGACGCTGGGTCTCGATGGGCGTACCGTCGGACGGAAGTTACGGCGTTGCGGTCGACACGATGTTCGGCTTCCCGGTCACCTGCGATCAAGGCGATTACCGCATCGTGCCGGGTCTGCCGATCGACGAGTTCGCGCGCAGCTGCCTGGACCGGACGCTGGCCGAGTTGGATGAGGAGCGCCAGGCGGTCGCGCATCTGCTGCAGCAATAGGCCCCTTCCCCTCTCCCGCGAGCGGGAAAGGGGCGATCAGTCGAGGAGGCAGGAATGAGGAGGCAAGAATGACTGGGCCAAACCCGTTCGGCAGCCTGCAGGAATTCACGTCCGGCAGCGGCGCCCGCGGAAAGTTCTACCGTCTCGCCGCGCTGGAAGCGGCCGGGCTCGGACAGATATCCCGCCTGCCCCATTCGATCCGCGTGGTGCTGGAGTCGGTGCTCAGGAACTGCGACGGCAACAAAGTCACCGAGGATCACGCGCGGCAGGTGGCCGCCTGGGGACCGCGGGCCGCGCGCACCGAAGAGATTCCATTCGTGGTCTCGCGCGTGGTGCTGCAGGATTTCACCGGGGTGCCGCTGCTGGTCGACCTGGCCGCGATGCGTGGCGTTGCGGCGCGGATGGGGCACCAACCCGGGTTGATCGAGCCGCTGGTTCCGGTCGACCTGGTGGTCGACCATTCGGTGATGGTCGACCACTACGGGACGCGCAGCGCTCTGGAACTGAACATGCGGCTCGAATTCGAGCGCAACCGGGAACGCTACGAGTTCATGAAGTGGGGCATGCAGGCGTTCGACACGTTCCGCGTGGTACCGCCCGGCTTCGGCATCGTGCACCAGGTCAACCTGGAGTTCCTTGCGCGCGGCGTGCATCAGCGCGACGGCGTCTACTTTCCGGACACGCTGGTCGGCACCGACAGTCACACGACGATGATCAACGGCATCGGCGTGGTCGGCTGGGGTGTCGGCGGCATCGAGGCCGAGGCCGCGATGCTGGGGCAGCCCGTGTACCTGCTCACGCCCGACGTGGTCGGCGTCGACTTGAAGGGCAGGCTGCGCGGCGGCGTCACTGCCACCGATCTGGTGCTGACCATCACCGAGCTTTTGCGCAAGGAAAAGGTGGTCGGCAAGTTCGTCGAGTTCTTCGGCGACGGCACGGCCAGCCTTGCGGTGCCTGACCGCGCAACGATCGCCAACATGGCGCCTGAGTACGGTGCCACGATGGGGTTCTTCCCGGTCGATCAAAAAACGATTGCGTATTTCGAGGCCACCGGGCGCACACGCTCCGAGATCGCCGCGTTCGAGGCGTATTACCGGGCCCAGGGCCTGTTCGGAGTGCCAAGGGCCGGTGAAATCGATTACACCAAGGTGGTGACGCTGGACCTGGCCTCGGTGGCGCCTTCCCTGGCCGGGCCGAAGCGGCCGCAGGACCGCATCGAGATCGGCCGTGTGAAGAAGACCTTTTCGGACCTGTTCAGCAAGCCCGTGGCCGAAAACGGATTCAATCAACCCAAGGACAAGCTGCAGCGATCGTTCACGACCGCGAGCGGCCTTTCGATCCGCAATGGCGACGTGCTGATCGCCGCGATCACCTCGTGCACCAACACCAGCAATCCGAGCGTGATGCTGGCCGCGGGCCTGCTGGCCAAGAAGGCGGTCGAAGCGGGCCTGACGGTGCGCAGCTACGTGAAGACATCGCTCGCGCCCGGTTCGCGCATCGTCACCGAGTACCTGCAGCGCGCCGGTCTTCTACCTTATCTGGAAAAGCTCGGCTTCAGCGTCGCCGCTTACGGATGCACCACCTGCATCGGAAATGCGGGAGACCTGGCGCCGGAGCTGAACGACGTGGTCGTGAACAACGATCTGGTGTGTGCCGCCGTGCTGTCGGGCAATCGCAACTTCGAGGCGCGCATTCATCCGAACCTGAAGGCCAATTTCCTGGCATCTCCGCCGCTGGTCGTGGCCTACGCGCTGGCGGGCACCGTGCTGACGGATCTGATGTCAGAGCCGATCGGTCGCGGAGCCGGCGGTCGGGAGATCTGGATCGGCGACATCTGGCCGTCCGGCGAGGAGGTCGATGCCTTGCTGAAGTACGCGATGGAGGGTCAGGCGTTCCGAACGAACTACGCGCAGGTCGCATCGAACCCGGGCGAGCTGTGGCAGAAGATTACCGGCCGCACCGGCAAGACGTACGCCTGGCCGCCCTCCACCTATATCGCAGAGCCCCCGTTCTTCTCCGACTTCTCGATGCAGCCAGCAGCGGTCGCGCCGGTGCGCGGCGCGCGCGCGCTGGCGATATTCGGCGATTCGATCACGACCGACCACATCTCGCCCGCCGGCTCGATCAAGGAGACCTCGCCGGCCGGCCGCTGGCTGATCGAGCATGGGGTAGCCAAGGCCGATTTCAACAGCTACGGCGCCCGGCGCGGCAACCACGAAGTGATGATGCGGGGCACCTTCGCCAACGTCCGGATCAAGAACCTGATGATCGAGGCGCAAGCCGACGGCTCACGCGTGGAAGGCGGCATCACGGTGCACCAGCCGTCGGGCGAGCGGATGTCGATTTACGACGCCGCGATGCGCTACCGGGAGCAGGGCGTGCCCACCGTGGTGTTCGGAGGCGAGGAATACGGAACAGGCTCTTCGCGCGACTGGGCCGCCAAGGGCACGCAGTTGCTCGGGGTGCGCGCGGTCATTGCGCGCAGCTTCGAACGGATCCACCGCAGCAATCTGGTCGGGATGGGCGTGCTGCCGCTGCAGTTCGGGCCCGATCAGAGCGCACAGACGCTGGGCATCCGGGGCGATGAGCGGTTCGATCTGCAGGGGATCGACGAGGCACTGCGGCCGCAGCAGCAGGTCATGCTGCTGATACGCCGGCCGGACGGCTCCACGCGGCAGCTCGAGTTGACGCTGAGGATCGACACGCCGATCGAGGTCGACTACTTCCGGCACGGAGGAATTCTCCCGTTCGTGCTGCGCCAGCTGCTGGCCGATCCGTCGCTCGGATAGCTGTCCGCGCCATGCCCGACGGTCCGGATCAGGGCGCAGATCGCGGCGTCGTCCGCTTCATCACCGATGCCTGGCCGCTGGTGGCGCTGGGCGTGATCGGCGCCCTGATCATCCGGGCCTGCGTGCCGGTCCACCCGCCGGTCCAGCCGGCCGGTGCGTTCGACCCGCAGACGGGGGTGCGGGTCGGAAACTGGCACGCGATGTCCGCGTTGCAAGCCTTGACCGCCGAATCGGGATCCGTGCAGGTACTGGGCGCCCTGAATCTTCTGGTGATCGACTTCAGCGTCACCGGCTCGACACTGCCCGACTCGGCCGAGCCGGTGCTGACCCGGGTCGCGGCGGTGATCGAGGCGCGCCCCACGTCCGAGCGGTACGAGATCACCGCTTACTCCGAGCGCATGGACTCGCCGCTGGCCGACCTGGATCTGTCCAGGCGCCGCGCGCAGGCGGTGGTCGACTTCCTGATCAAACAAGGCGTGCCGACGCAACGCCTGCAGGCGCGCGGAGCCGGCGATCAGGACCCGGTGGCAGGCGAGCCGGGCGAGGAATCGAGCTTTCGCAATCAGCGCCTGCAGTTCGCGCTGTTGCCGTGACGCTCGAAGCAGCACAGTCCGGGCGACCGGCGCGCGCGCTGGCACAACGCCGACTGGCCGTCGTCGATACCAACGTCTGGCTCGACCTGTTCTTCTTCCGCGACATCGAATCGCAATCGCTCGCCGCTGCGCTCGAGTCGCCGCACTGGGTTGCGGCGCGCTGCGAGCAGACCGACGCGGAGCTGGCAACCGTGGTGCAGCGCCCTCGATTTGGTTCGAGTCCCGCCGAATCGGCGCGATTGATCGAATGCCTGCGCAACTGGCAGGCACGTACGCTCCTTCTCCCGCTGGACGCGCAGGCGCCATGCCGTTGCCGCGATCCGGACGATCAGAAGTTCCTCGATCTGGCCTTCGCAGCGGGCGCTGCGGTGCTGCTGACCAAGGACAAAGCCCTACTGTCGCTGAGCCGCGAGGCGCGGCACTTCGGGCTCGCGATCCTCACGCCGCGGCAGTTTGGACGCCGCTTCGCCCAGCACGGCGCAGCGCAGGGCGAGCGCATCGTCCAGTGCGTGGTGCCGCCGTAGCCTGTGCTCTTCGGATAGCCGGTCAAGTTCCGAGTACGCCACCGGTGCGCGCTGCCACACCACCCCGCAGGGCGCATCCTCCACCCCCAGCAGCTCGCTCAAGGCCCAGCGGTCGAAGCCCGAGTCGCTGATCAGGCGCACCGCCCGTCCATCGGCGACCTGCTGCAACCAGGTTGCGAACCGTTGTGCTGCCTGCGCGCGCGGCGCCGCCGCGTTTTCCATCACGGGCAACACGCTTCGCTCGACGAAGGCCGAGTACGCGATCGGGTGATCCTGTTCGAGTTCGGCGTAAAACGTGCGTTGGTCGGCCGTCACAGCGCCGAAACTGAGCAGCGCGGGCGCCTCCAGCGAGCTGAATTCGCTGTCGATGAACACCCACAGCTCGGTTTCGCGCGCCACCGGCAGCCGAGCAGTCACCGGAAGTATCCTGAACAGCAGCGCCGGGTCCCGATACGGCGAGGGGTCCAGCCCGAGCCGGCCCAGAATATCGGCCGGCTCGAAATCGGTCTCGCGAAATCCGGCGCGTCGCGCGCAGCGAAGCGCCCGCACATTGCGGCGCGAGGGTCGCAACAGGAATCGATTGACTCCGTAACTGGACTGCAACCAGGTGCAGACCAGGTCGAGCGCCTCCGCCGCAATGCCCTGCCGACAATACTCACGTGCGGCCAGCCAGATGTCGAGTTCGACCAGGTCACGCATCAGATCGACCCGGCGCCACGCCAGAATCCCCAGATCGGCCGCGGCCGAACTGAGCACCAGCGCCCGGCCGTCGAAGGGTCGCGTGCCGTCGAAATAGTGCCGCGGAAACCGGAGCAGGAACTGATCGAGCGTTGGTACCGGCCGCTCCGCAAACCAGGGCGGGCCCATAAAATTCGAAGTCAAGTCGGAGTGGGCCAGCCAGCGATGCGCGCGCGCCATGTCCTGCGGCTGCGCGCGGCGCAAATCGACCTTCTGACCCGAGGCGATGCTCATCGGCGGCAGTGTTCTGCTTTTGTGAATCCGGCAGATTCTGCGGGCATCTTGAGCGTGATGCGCATTCCGCGAATCCAAAAAAAGGCACGCCCGTTGCTAAAATTCGTACCGTCCATGTTATGCCCAGGACAACTCTGGCACCAGAGCAGGCGGCGCTGCCCCGCCGGCGGACCGGCACTTATCATCGCCTCTTGAGATGACCGCCCCTTTTTGCCCGTTGCCTATGCCAGACGGATTGAATCAGCCCGAAGTCGACTTGGCGCAGCTGCTCGGTCCGTCCAAGCTGCCGGCCGTCGGCACCACGATCTTCACCGTGATGTCTGAGCTCGCCCAGGAGCACCGATCGGTAAACTTGGGTCAGGGCTTTCCCGACTTCGACTGCGATCCGCAGCTGAAGGCCCTGGTCAGCGAGGCCATGCAGCAGGGGCACAACCAGTACGCCCCGATGGCCGGCCTGCCGCTGCTCAGGGAAGCGATCTCGGAAAAGGTCGCGCTTTTGTACGGCCGCCGCTATCGCAGCGATGCGGAAATCACGGTGACGGCCGGGGCCACCCAGGCGATCCTGACCGCCGTTCTGGCTGTGGTCCGCGCGGGCGACGAGGTGATCGTGCTGGAGCCCGCCTACGACAGCTATGGGCCGGCCATTGAACTGGCCCGCGGGCGCACGGTGCCGGTGCCGCTGGACTGGGAGCGCGGCTACCGGATCGACTGGGACCGCGTGCGCGCAGCCTTGACGCCGCACACTCGGATGCTGATCCTGAATTCTCCGCACAACCCGACCGGCGCCGTGATCGGGGCTGAAGACATCGGCGCGCTGGAGACCATCGTCGGCCAGCACCCGCTGCTGATCCTGTCCGACGAGGTGTACGAGCACATTGTGTTCGACGGCCAGCCGCACCGGAGCCTGTCTTGTTCCGAATTGCTGGCGTCCCGCACGTTCGTGGTGTCGAGCTTCGGCAAGACGTTCCATGTGACCGGCTGGAAGGTCGGCTACTGCTGTGCCCCGGCGCCGCTGATGGCCGAGTTCCGCAAGGTTCACCAGTTCAACGTGTTCACCGTCAACACGCCGATGCAATGGGCCCTGGCGCGGTTTATGCAGCAGCCCCGCCATTACCTGGACCTGCCGGGGTTTTATCAGCACAAACGCGATCGGTTCGTACAGGGCCTGGCTCGCACGCGCTTTGCGCCGTTGCCGTCGCGGGGCACCTACTTCGTGCTGACCGATTACTCGGCGATCTCGAACGAACCGGAGGAGCAATTCGCGCGCCGGCTCGTGGTCGAGGCCGGCGTGGCCGCGATTCCGCTGGCACCCTTTTATTCCGAGCCCGTGAACCGCACCATCGTCCGGTTCTGCTTCGCCAAGCAGGATCAGACGCTGGACGCCGGACTGGATCGCCTGGCGCGCGTCTGACCGGCCGTCACTCCTCCTCTTCGTCGCGTGGCACCGCCGGCAGCAGCGCAACCGCCTGTTCCGCGGGCAGCGCCTCGACCTCGCGCAGCTTGCGTTGCATCTGCTTGGTGCGTGTGTCGGCCTGCTCCAGGGTTCTGGAGACGGTTCCGACCTGCTCCCGAACCCGCCCCAGCCATTCGCCGAAGCGGGCAAACTCGGTCTTCACCGCGCCCAGCACCTGCCAGACCTCGGACGACCGCTGCTCGATCGCGAGCGTTCGAAATCCCATCTGCAGCGAGTTCAGCATCGCAGCCAGCGTGGTGGGGCCCGCGACCACCACGCGTAGCTCCCGGTTCAGCGCCTCGGCCAGGCCCGGGCGCCGCAACACCTCGGCGAACAGCCCTTCGGTGGGCAGGAATAGCACCGCGAAATCGGTCGTGTGAGGCGGCTCGACGTACTTTTCGCGCAGCGTGCGCGACTCGCCGCGCACGCGGTTTTCCAGCGCGCGGCCAGCCTCCTCGGCGCCGGCCGCATCGGCCCGCTCCTGGGCGGCGACCAGCCGCTCGTAGTCCTCGATCGGAAACTTGGCGTCGATCGGCAGCCACACCGCGCTGTCGCCGTTGCGGCCCGGCAGCCGGATCGCGAAATCGACGCGGTCGCTCGATCCGGGCCGGGTGGCGACATTGGCCGCGTACTGATCGGCGAGCAGCACCTGCTCCAGCAGCGCGGCCAGCTGGACCTCGCCGAACACCCCGCGCGACTTCACGTTGCCCAGCACCCGCTTCAGGTCGCCGACCCCGGCGGCCAGCGCCTGCATCTCGCCCAATCCCCGGTGCACCTGCTCCAGCCGCTCGGAAACCAGGCGGAACGATTCGCCAAGACGCCCGTCCAGCGTGGTCTGAAGCTTCTCCTCGACGGTGGCACGCATCTGCTCCAGGCGCGTCTCATTGCCCTGCTGCAGCGCCTGCAGCCGCGTCTCCAGCGTCGTTCGCACCTCGGCGAGGTGCCGCTGGATCGCAGCGGTGAGGTCGGCCAGTTGCTGTTGCATCACGCGCCCGTAGCCGCCCAGCTGCTCGGCCTGCACCCCCGTGATCTGGGTCACATGAGCGGTCAGTGCATCCTGCAACTGGGCCACGCGCGCGCCGATCTGCATCGATGCGCGGTCGGCGCTTGCATCGATCGTCTGGCGCAGTTCGCGCTCGAGCCGTTCGATCCGGGCGTCGAGGGCGGCCGCCGAGAGCGCTTGCTGCCGGCGCCATCCGGCGCGCTGCGCGATCCACGCTCCGGCGACCGATCCCAGCACGGCGGCTGCGACCACCCAGCCGAACTGCCACTCTGCTGCATTCATTGCAAGCACTCGATGTCCCCGCGTCTGGCGCGGCAGCCGAACATTACATCGATCGGCGGCCTGTCAGGATCCGCGCTCAAACCTCGCGCAGGACCACCCAGGGCGGAGTCGCAATCACGCGCCGCAACGCCAGCGACCCTCCGGCGACCGCACTGACCGCGCCGAGCACGATGCCGCCGACGAAGGGCCAGGGAGCGAGCCGGTACTCGAAGTGCAGCACCTGGTGCGCGAGCAGCCAGCCGATCGCACTCGCGCCCAGGCCCGCTAGAAGACCCGCCATCGCGCCCAGAGCCGACAGCTCGAACAGCTGTGCCTGCCAGAGCTGGCGCCGGGCCGCCCCGAGTGCGCGCGCCAGCGCCGCCTCGTGTCCACGTTCGTCCTGCGTGGCCGACAGCGCCGCGTACAGCACCAGTACCCCGGCCGCCAGCGCGAACAGGAATACGAACTGCACGGCACGGCTGACCTGGTCGAGCACGGAGCGGATCTGCGCCAGCACGATGCCGGTGTCGATGACGGTCAGGTTGCGGAATTCGCGAACCAGCCGTGAGGTCGGATCGGCTCGCTCCGGCGCCACGCGGATCGACGTGATGAAGGTTTGCGGCCGGTTCTGCAGCAGCGCGGGCGCCATGATGATGAAAAAGTTGACCTTCATCGAATCCCAGCTCAGCTCGCGCACGCTGGTGGCGGTGGCCCTGACGATTTCCCCCGCCACATCGAAGCTGAGCTGGTCGCCCACGTGAACCCCCAGCGTCTCGGCGATGCCCCGCTCGATCGAAAGTTCGGGGGCGTCGCGCCCGAACCAGCGTCCCTGCAAGATCCGGTTATAGGCCGGCGCCTCGACCGCATAGGACAGGTTGAATTCGCGCTCGATCAGGCCGCGTGCGCGTTCTGCACGATACCGGCCGGGGTCGACCGGATTGCTGTTGATGGCCACCAGCCGCCCGCGGACCATCGGGAACAATTGAGCATCGGCGACGCCCTGCTCCTTCAGTCGCGCCGCCACTGCCTGGACCTGGTCGGGCTGGATGTTGATGATGAAGCGGTTCGGCGCATCGGCCGGAATCTGCGCGCGCCACTGCCGCAGCAGATCGGTTCGAACCATCGCCATCACCAGCAGCGCGGTCAGCCCGAACGACAGGGCGACCACCTGCACGATCGTGGCCGAAGGGCGGCGCACCAGCGCGGCCACTGCAAGACTCGCGCCGGCCGGCACACGCCCGGCGGCCGCGCGCCGCAGGGCGCGCAGCCCGCCCAGCCAGGCCCAGGCCCCTGCCGCAAAGGCGAGGCCGGCGCCGGCGAAACCGCCGGCGGTCACGGCCGCCAGCCGAAGGTCGCGCGACAGCCACAGCAGCAGGCCGGCGAATGTCGCGGCCGCGATTGCGTAAACGAGGGCCGCCGGCTCGTCAGGCCATGCCGCCAGATCACGCCGCAGCACCCTGAGCGGCGGCACCCCGCGAAGACGCATCACCGGAGCCAGTGCGAACCCAGCCAGCAAGGCCCATCCGCACGCAAACGCCTGCAGCGCCGGCACGATCGAGGCGGCGGGCAACTGCGTCGGCAGCAAGCCGGTCAGCGCGCGCACGATCACCAGGTGCAGCGCGGAACCGGCCAGCACCCCGGCGACGCATCCGATGCAGCCGACCCAGGCGAACTGCAGAGCGAACAGGCCCACCAGGTCGCGCGGCCGCAGGCCCAGGCAACGCAGCACCGCGCAGCTGTCGATCCGGCGCTGCGAAAAGCGGCGTGCCGCCGTGGCGACCGCCACCGCAGCCAGCATCGCAGCGAGCAGCGCCACCAGCGTCAGGAACTGGCGCGCGCGCTCCAGCGCCGCGTGCAGATCCGGCCGCCCGTCCTGCAGCGACTGCAGCCGTTGGCCGCGCTGCAGCCGCGGCCGCAACGAGCTGGAGAAGCGCTCGACGGATTGCGGACCGCCGGCCACCAGCAGGTGGTACATCACGCGGCTGGCCGGCTGCACCAGCTCCGTGGCCGCCAGCTCGTCGAGGCGGATCATCACCCGAGGCGCAAACGACATGAATTGCGCGCCGCGGTCCGGCTCGGACGCGATCACGCCGCTCACACGAAACGTCGACTCCCCCAGCCGGATCGACTGGCCCGCCGCCAGATCCAGGGAATCGAGCAGCTGCGGGTCGACCCAGGCCGTGCCGGCCTCGGGCCCGCCCGCCGCCGCAATCTCGCCCTGGGCACCGCGCAGCTTGATGGTGCCGCGCAGCGGATAAGCGCTGGAGACGGCCTTGAGTGCCGCCAGCACATTGCGCTCCGGATGCAGCCCGCTGACCGCCATGCTGGGAAACGTGACGGTCTGCGCAAGCTGCAAGCCGAGTTCGCCGGCCTGGGTCCCGATCGACGGATCGATCGGCCGATCCGAGTCGAGCGCAAGGTCGCCGCCGATGAACATGGCGGCATCGCGCTCCAGGGCCCGCTGGGCGCGATCCACGAAAAAAGCGACGCTGGACAGTGCCGCAACGGCCACCGCGAGGGCCACGACCAGCAGCCGCACCTCGCCCGAGCGCCAGTCGCGCAGGGTCATCCGGAACGACTGGGACAACAAGGCTGCGAAGCCCATCAGTGCTCGTTCACCCGGTGCACGTCACGCCGACCGGCTGAAGGCTCAGCGCCGAAATAACCACAGCAACAGCGTAAACACCAGCGACACCAGCACGCTGGTGCTAAACGGCAGATAAAAATCGAAGCCGTCCCGATGAATGTGAAAGTCGCCGGGCAGCCGCCCCAGCGGGAGCCGGGACAGCCACCGCCACGCCAGGCCCGCTAGAAGCAGGGCGACGCCCGCGCCGACGAGCCAGCGGTTCATCTCACGAGTCTACCCGGTTGGATTGGACGATCGAGGCGAGGGCGCCGCCCCGGGGGCAGCGCCGGCGTCGATCGAATCGCCCCGATTACTGAGGCACTTCGCGCCAGCCAACCCGGCGCACGGTCGAGTTGGTCTGAGCGATGTTGGCCGAATTCGTCGGAGTCTGCCCGTTCGACAGCGTGACGATCGCCTTGATCGTTCCACCCGACGAGCCGCCGCCGCCCGACCCGTCGCTGCCACCCAGGCTGATCAGCGTGAAGCCCGCGATCTCCGCGCCCACGTTCTTGGTGCCGACGACATTGCTCGTCGCCCCCGACACCGGCGAGCCCGAGGCGTAATTGAACTGATAGAACCAGCTGTCGCCCCCCGCCGCACACGCGGTGCTGTTCGGCACATTGGCTGCGACGAACAGCGTTCCCATCGCCAGCTGCGGATCGATGTTGATCCGCTCCCCGGTCGTCTGGAAGTCGACATACCATCCGATGTTGGTCGGTATGTTGACCGGATTGCTGCTCGAGATCAGCTGGGTGGCGCTGAACGAGCTGAACGTCTGCCTGACGATCGTCGCATTCGAGCGCGGGTTGCCCAGGCTGGTGCCCCTGTCCGCCAGTGCATACAGCGACGACTGATACGACCAGTTTCCGGGCGGCGTCAAGGTCGCCGGATCCTGCAGGTCGGTGACTCCCAGCATTTGCCCGGTGCCGACGAACACGACCGGCGTGTTATTGACCTTTCCGATTTCCGGGCGGGTGGTGATCGGCTGGACCTTGCCGGCCGCATCGGCCAGGGTCGCCATCGTCGATACCGCGATCGACGCGCCGCCGAGGTTGAAGCGCCACAGGTTGCCCTGCAGATCGCCTCCATAGACGTACTGCGACGTGTTGTCCGAATCCGGATTGTTGGCCATCGCCGTGATCTTGGCCAGCCCGGACGGAGTGCTGGTCGAGCCCACACCGGTCGAGGCCTGCCGGAGAATGGCGCCGCTGAACGGGTCGACCTCGTACAGGTGGCCGACCCCGTCACCGGGGCTCACGTTGTTGTACCCCGATGTGAACAGCACCACCCATTTGTTGTCGGACGAGCGCTTGGTGACCACCGGGTTGCCGAACGTCAAGCCCAGATTCGCGTCGCTGTGCCGGCAGACGGTCGAGTCGTTACAGAACTCCCACAGGAACGTCGGCGACGACGGGTTCGTCACGTCGAACGCGGCGTAGCCTCGCGCGCCGTCATTCATTCCCACGATCAACAGCGTGTGCCACAGACCGTCGCTCGGCGAAAGCACGTCGACCACTTCGGGCGAGCCGTCGACGAAATAAGCGTGCTGCGTCGCGTACGCGATGTCGGACAGCAGGTACATCTTCGACAGCAGCATGCGCGGTATGTAGGCCCACAGTTCGTTGCCGGTGACCGCGTCGATCGCATGCAGCATGCCGTCGTTGGCACCGACATAGACGACGCTCTGCCGGCTCGCGTTGGCCGCCGCGAAGGCCGCATAGCTCTGATTGCCCGGCGCGATCGGCGTATCCGCGTAGTGCCGCATCGGAACGTTCACGATGGCTGGCCGCGAGTCCGTCAGATCGCCCAGCACGTTGGTCACGTTCGAGTTCGTGTCGGTGCGCAAGCGGAAATGGGTTCCGTCCGCGTAAGCGCTTTGCCCCCTGAGGTAGTTGACCAGGTTCGCACCGCTGTTCACGATCGACTGGTCGAGCAGAAAGAGCGACGAGCACTGCGACAGCACCGAGCACTTGTTGTTGAAGTACGCTTGCGCGGTCGCATCGAGGCTGCTGTAACTGAAGGGCACGAGGACCGGGCTCGATGTTGGGTTCGACAGCGTGTAGATGGTCCGCGTGTCGCTGGTGGTGTCGACCTGCGCGATCAAATGTGTCGCGGCCGACCAGGTGATCGCCGAACCCACCACGCCGGAAGACGGATCGACGCTGCGGGCGACCATTTCGCCGTCCCAGTAGGCGGTCCGGAACGTCGTGCTGTAGATGGCGTTGTTGGTCGTCGTGATGTTCGGCGAGCTGGTCGCCGCCGCCGCCGCCGCACCGACCTGCGCCTGGATCACCGCGAGGTCACGCGACAGCCCCCGCAGCAGGCTCTGCGGATTCTTTGCGCTCAGGTACGAGCCGCGGCCGTTGATCGCGGCGTGCCACAGATCGTCGGTCTTGGCTGGGTCGTCGTTATAGCCACCCACGGCCTGCCCGCCGGTGCAGGCACCGGCCCCGCTGCCCCCGCCAAACAGGTTCAGCCCACAGACCGGAACCTGCGGCCAGTCGCAGACGTTGCCGGGAGTCCACACGCAGGCTCCCACGGGGGTTGAAGGGTTGGCAATGTTCAGGTAGTCCTGGCTCAGATAGCTCGGATTGCTGGTGCTGGTGTCGTAGGTCAGGTAACCGTCGACGCCGAGGCCGACCGTGTACGTCACCATGTGCTGTGCCGGGTTCATGTCCGCCTTCTGGGCCGTCGGCACGTTATCGGTGCTGACATCCACGCCGGTGTTGTAGTTCCTGCTTCCGGCCGGCCGCAGGTCGGTCTTGTAGTAATACATGGCCACGTCGGCGAGCGTTCCCTTGGACGTGTAGGGGTTTGAGGCGAAGGTCGAGTCCGCCAGGTTGCCGTCGTAGTACCCGCCGTCACCATAGACGCTGGAGCCTCGCTGTTCGAAGACGTTGCTCGAGTCGTTGTCCTGGTTGCCGTTGGTCGAGCTGTACTCCATCGGATTGGCGCTCAGGTCCTTGCCTGGATTGCCGTTCCAGTACCCGTCGGTCGTCATGATCACGAAGTTCTGCTGGCACGAATACTGAACGGGGTCCGCGTAGGTCGTCGAGTTGATCATGCCGTTATCGAGCGCGGTCGCGCTCGTCAGGCCGGCGTAGTACTGACCCACCCGTGCCAGCGACTCGCGCAGCGGCGTCGAAAAGCCCGGCGCCAGTGCGTAAAAGGCGCTGTAGAAGTTGCTGCGCTGGGTGGAGTTGAAATCGCCGATCGGCTGAAACATGCGGCTGTTGAGCGAGCCGCCGGAATAGGCGTTGATCGTCAGCAACCCGACCCGGTAGCTGCTGGTCAGCGTGTTGAAGGCCAGGCCGACCGCGCTCTTGGCCATCTGGATCCGGGCATGGTAGTACGCGTACCAGTTGGCGAAATTGGTCATCTCCTCGGCATAGGTGCAGGTCGGGGCCAAGGCACAGTCGCTGCGTGCGGTGGTGCGCGTGTAGGTCAGCGTGGTCAGTACGATGTTGTTGCGGTTGAAATTGCCGAAGCGCGGGTACTGGTAACCGAGCCGCTGGTTGTACTTCTTCTGGCACTTGGGTTGCGCCGTGCTGCTCCAGGACACCGCGGTCGTACCCGATACCGCGCTCAGGCTGTTCTGATCGGAAGCAGACAGGCAGTAGCGGATCGGCGCGGCTTGGTTATAAGTCGAGTTCCCGGTTGTCGACAACACGCAGCTTGTCAGATTTGCGTCGGAGCAGTACTCGGCCGGCGTGATCGCATAGTAAAACGGGTTGCCGCCTTGAACGGCGGGATACTGGTAGGTCCCCGGAATCACGTTGATCGTTGTTGAGCCGTTCAGCGGCACCGAGACGCTGCCGGATCCGGAGCCCAGCACGGCGTTCGGATAGCCGTTGGAGGCGCTGCCCAGGTTGTACAGGAAGGGATTCGTGGTGTCGACGCCGTTTCGCTTGCAGTGCGTCGAGGGCGGCGTGACTGAAGAGCTGTCGCAGAACACCGCTTCCGGAAAGCCGGTTACCAGGTTGATCGTTCCCGGGGTCGTTCCGTACCCGTCGACCGGAACCCTGGTCCAGCCGCTCGAGTTCGCCGAGGTGTAGCTGGTCATCGATGCGCCGGTTGCCGTCACGCCCGGCGGGTAGTACACATTCGGGTTGTAATAGACACCGTTGAACTGGTACGAGTAGTAAGGCGGATCGCCTTGCAGACCGACTGTCGGGTAGGTGCCGGTGAAGCAGGCGGCCAAACCGCCACCTCCGCCACCTCCCCCGGCGTGGCGTGGCTTGTCGACGCCGCATCCGGGCAACGGGCTGGGCCCGATCCAGTCCGGCATGAAGTCCCAGGCCATGCTGCCCGAGTCGTCGAACAGCAGCATCACGTTGGGCTTGACCGAGCTGGAGGCACCCATCTGCAGCGGTGCGCTCGAAATAGTGGTGAGCGCCGCGAACGCGTTGAGCGCGACCGACAGACCGGTCAAGACGACACTTATGCGAGCGAAAGTCTTCATTGCAGCACCTGCCGGTTCAAAGCGTGACAAAGGCTTGAGTCAAGGTCGTCGTATTGCGCGGTCCCGTGACCTGAATCGAGATCCGGTAGAAGTTCTTCGGCAGGCCGTTGAAGATCACGGCATCGCTCGAGTAGCTGTTGCCGGCCGACGACGCGGTGCCGTTCAGCGACGAGCAGAACTGATTCGCAGTGCCCGGACCGCCCGCAATCGAGCACATCCGATGGATCATCCACGAAACCTGGTTGCCGGCGCCGTCGCTGGCGTTGAAGCAAGGGGTCGCTCCGCTCGTCGTCGTACATTGCGACCAGGTCGCCGGTTTCGTCCAGTCCGGCTCCTGCGCCGGCTGCGAGGCGTTGTACCCGCTGGCCGGCGCGTCCGCGAACAAGGCACCGTTGGTCGCGTTGGCCTGGATCCAGTTCACCGCCTGCTGCACAGCCAGGTCCGCGCTGTGAATCGTCGAGTTGCGCGACGCCATGTTGCCGGCGATCAGCTGGTTGGTGTCCATCGATCGCACCAGAGCGACGCCCGAGATCATCATCGCGACCAGAGCGACCAGCACCAGCATCAGCATGTAGCCGCGCTGGGAGGCGCGGGCGGAAACGAAGCGGCGTCTCATGAAGGAGTCCAGATCAGGTTGCGCAGGCTCGCGGTCATGTGAAACACCCTGTACCGGTAGCATTGCCAGGCCGGGCCGGTCGGAGTGGTACCGGACAGGTCGAGCGTCGTGGTTGTGCCGTCATCCCAGGTGACGATCGGTGCGGCGATAGTGGTCGAGCAAGTCCCGCTGGTGGGATCCGTCTGCTTTTCGGGTTGAGCGCTGCGAGCTACCAGCGCGACCCGGATCGCCAGCACCGCGGCCCACTGACTGGCGGAGACCGGCGCCGCCGTATTCCAGGCCGTAATGGTGCCGCCTCCGGCGGTGTCCTTACCATACAGCGCCTTGAGTTGAACGATGTTGGCGGCCACCGGTTGGACCGGCTGACCCGCGCCGGTCACCTGTTGAGTGACCACCAAGGTGTTGTTCTGGATCGAGTACGTACTGACCGTGGGCGCCGCGCCCATGTCGATCAGCACGGAGCTGGCCGGGTAGGCCGGGCCGACGCCTCCGGTCGGGTTGTAGCGGGCCGCCACCGTCGCTCCACCGGTGATCCGGTAGGTGCCGCTGGTGTGCTGCACGGTGTTCTGGCTGCCCGCGGTGCCGGCGGTCGGCGTATTGGTCGCCTGCACCAGCGTGCAGGCGTTGTTGCCGGACTGGGCCAGGATGGCCACATCCCCCGCCGTCACGCCGAACGGGTTGTTGACCTGGTAGTTGTCGCTCGGTGACGCCATCGACGTGGTCAGGGTGATCGGCGCCGGAAGCCAGCCGGTGCTGCTGGATACGACCGTGATCGAGTCGGGATTCACGCCAGTGCCCGGAGTAATCTGCACCGGAGCCAGCGTGAAGCCGATCGACTGCACCGGCGTCGCGAGCTCATCGAAGCCGGACACCTGGCAGCCCAGGTAGACCCCGGTGTTGATGCCGTAGCCGGCCATCTGCAGATCGCGATCCAGCAAGTACGCGCCGACCGCGCCGCTGAACGCCGCGTCGCCGCCGCTGGTCGCGGTGCGCCGGTAGCCCTCCGAGACCGCGAAGGACTGCATGATCGCCAGCGTGGCGAACAGCGACACCACAGTCGAGATCATCACCTCGATCAGCGAAAAACCGCGTTGTTGGATGCCTCGCGTCATCGGTGCGCTCACGGGTTCTGGATCGTTGTGATTTCGGTGTGCGTGTGCGTCTGCCCGATCGCCGCCGCATCCAGAGGCTGCCACCGCACGGTGACCGTCACCTGGCTGCCGGCGACCGTAACGTTGGCGGCGCCGTTGGGCAGGGTCGCCTGGACCTGGCTCAACCACGACTGCACCGGGGCCGGGGCGGTGCCTCCCGATGTGTAGGCATAGTTGGCGATGTTGGCGCGGTTGACCCAGATGTCGTTGATCAGCGCATCCGACAGCAGCGCCGCGTCGGTGCGGTACTTGGCGTCGGAGAAGTTCCCGATCGCGCGCGCCTGCATACCCAGCATCCCGAGGATGCCGAAGCTGAAGATCGTCATCGCGATCAGCACTTCGATCAGCGAAAATCCGCGTGAAGCCCTTTGCATGTTGTCCTCTTGCATCTCTAGCAGGCCCGCGGATCGGTCGCCGGAGTCAGATTCGGACTCGGGTCGCACATCCGGATCTGGCCGCCGCTGACTCTCACCTGCAACGGGCGCGCCAGCGTGCCCGATATCGACGGGTCGGTCACCAGGATCTGGGTAATCGAAGCACTGCCGTCGACGTTCACGACGACCATGCCGAGCGAATTGAAGGTCACGTTAGTGGCGTTGGCCGGGGTGATCGTCAGTTGCGGCAGCGCGGTCTGCTGGTCCGCTGCCGCCTGCCGCTGGATCCAATAAGTGGGACCAGCCGTGGTGTCGCTCCCCGGGCAGTCCCCGGCCGCCTCCGGCACCGACGGGGCGCCAGCGGGAGGACTGGCGCATCCGACCAGCCAGTCGGCTTGTGGTGGGGTCGCGGCCGAGGTGAGCCAGAACATCACGCTGCGGTTGCGCCGGATCGCCTCGGCACGCGCCAGCTGCATCCCGTTCTGGATCGATTCGGTCGCGGTGCGGATCTGCGAGTTATGGACCCACGCGGAAAACGATGGGGCCGCCTGCGCGAACAGGATCGCGACCACGGCGAGCACGACGGCCAGTTCGATCAGGGTGACGCCGCGGGAGAGAGTTTTCATGGTCGATTCCATCAGCGCTATCGGACAATCCAGCTGGTCGTCGAAGTCGACCCCCAGGCCCAAGTCGTCTTCTGGGTGTTGTTCTGGTCGATCGTGTAGATAAACCGCGCAACCTGCCCGGCGCCGGTTGCGGTCGCGGTGTAGGCCTGCCCACCATTCAGGGTGCAGGTCAGCGCGAAATTGACCAGCGTCGGATATGCCACCCCGCAGTTGGCGCCGTTCGCGTAGGTGTTGTTGTCCTGGTAGTACTGTTCCATTTGAACCCGGTACTGCGCGAGCGCCTGTGTTGCTTCGACCAGGTCGCCGCGCTGCACGTACTTTGTATAGGAGGGAATGGCAATCGCGGCCAGGATCGCGACGATCGCCACCACAACCATCATCTCGATCAGCGTGAAACCGCTTGCCCGTTGCGTCATTGAATTTCTCCGTCTTCGTTACCCGTATCGGCTTAGCGCTCACGCGTCTTGAGCTGTCCGGACGCAACGGCCGATTTGGGACGATGAGCGGTCTGCGGGTCGCCGCGAGCGGCGGATCGCCGTCGGGCCTGCCGACTCAACGGGTGGGCAGCAGTGAGACTTTGAAGTCCCGCTTAAGTCGCTTGTCGGGTGCTAAGGAGGCGATCGCCAAACGACCACGGCGCGATTCTTGAGCCTTCAGACGGCCGTGAACTCCAAACGTTTAAAAGGCCCGCACAACGAGCCTATTTCAACGTACCGGACGCATGCGCGGGCGCTCAGGCCGCGGCGCGATTCGTAGTGCCGGATCGAGGCGGTGGCG
>WNGJ01001562.1_pt1 | contig 22608 bp, 16 predicted proteins | sample 5400611 | NCBI WGS metagenome assembly WNGJ01 (sample SAMN13153375, study PRJNA577476) | soil metagenome | isolation source: 40 cm soil or saprolite under Garry oak tree replicate 1 | place: USA:California | collected 2016-06-15
GAATCCGCCCTGTGTAATAAAAAACGCTGTGACGCCAGCCAGGATTACCAGTGTCAGCAAGAAATAGTAGCGATGCCGCATTCTATCCTCAATTCTATGAACCGTTAGGGAACAGAGCGACCCTGTACGATGATGTTCAGTCTGGGAACCAGGGCGGGGGCAAGCCCCGCCCCTACCCTGTACGATCATCTTCACCTTGATTGGTGGTGAACCTTCACTCTGTACTATCGGTATGAAGGCGGGGATAGTGAATAGATGATAGCGAATATTTAGACAAAGCGTCGCGCGAGGCGCATTATGAGGGGATGGTAGGTGTGTTCGTAGTTGCCTGCAAAGCGTACCACTCTTCCGCCCCAGCCACTTTTGAAACGATAGACACCGGCCATCGCTTCATGCTCGTCGTCGGTCTCTGGAATGCCCCAGAAGTCATAGGTAGACGCGCCCTGGCTCCTGGCCCAGCGGATCGCCTCCCATTGCAGCAGGTAGTTGGGCATCAGATTGCGCTGTTCATTACTCGAGGCTCCATAGAGGTAGATCGCCTGCTTCGCCATGCAGCCTACGAAGATACCGGCCAGCAATTGCCCCTCGTACTCGGCCAGAAAGAGCTGCGCCTGGTTGCGCGGTACAAAGATTTGCCACGCGCGCCAGTAATAATCAAAGGCGTGGATACCAAAGCGGTCACGTATACCCGTGGTTTGCAGTAAGGCGTACCAGGCTCGCACATCCTCAATCGTCCGGGCTGCGCGCACCTGGACGCCCTTGCGACCCGCCAGGCGTATATTGTATCGCCACTTCTCCTTCATGCCGGCAAGCAGTGCATCCTCGTCTGGAGAGAGGTCAAGCAAAATGGTGCGTATAGGCTGAATGGGACGCACAGGATGAAAGCGCAGAGCTGCCATGCACGAGCGTGCCTCGTCGCTTCCTGCACCATCAATTTCCTGCGGCAATTCAATGTGAAGCGCAATGGCTCCCTGCTTGCGCATAAGCGGGTTCAGTTGTGTGAGGAATAGCTCACAAAGGGATAGCTCAATAGAATGACGTGCCAGGGCGGGGACAAGCCCACGCCCGTACCCTGCTACGTCGCCCGTGTACCAGTTCAGCACAGGCCCCCGGGGAATATAGGCCAGGTGCCCCAGGCGTGGAGGAATGTGTGCGGGTGACCGGCGCAGGACTTGCGCCGCAGCGACCATCTCCTGTCGTTCCATATCCCAGAGCGCCAGGCGCTGTGGATGCCAGCCCACGCCAGCCTTCAATTCTCCCCATCCCCAACTCTGTAAAAAGTGCCCCCAGGGATGGGTGGTCACGAATGCATCCCACTCCTCGCGTTGTGAAGCGGCACGAAGCAGATAGTGGTGCGGCACGAAATTTACTCCTATGATACAATACTTACTGAATCAAACGAAGTAGTTGGGGTGCAGGGTACCTTGAAAGCCATCCTGCCAAGGAAGTACCCGTATCCCTGTTTCATATCCTCTTAACAAACAGGAGGCTACCCGTGAATATTGTAATACTTGGAAGCGGGCGTGTAGGCGCGACGCTGGCAGGCATGTTGGATAAAGCCGGACACAGCGTCTCGGTTATCGACTTCAGCAGCGACGCATTTCAACGCCTGAGTTCTAATTTTAGAGGCGCAACGTTTGTCGGTAATGGCGTTGACGAAGACGTACTCATTCGTGCTGGCATTAAAGAAGCCGATGTCTTTGTCGCTGTCACTAATGGTGATAACCGCAACATCATGGCGAGTCAGATTGCCAAAGAAATATTTCGCGTGAAAAAGGTTGTCTGTAGGATCTACGACCCCATCCGTGAGCAGACCTATCGCGAACTTGGGCTGGGGACATTCTGTCCAACCACCATCGGAGCGCAAATGATCTTTGACACTATCATTGACAAGAAGCAGAAATAGAGGGAGCGCTATGTATATCATCATCGGAGGTGGTGGCGATATTGGCTACTACCTCACAAAAAACCTGCTCAATCATGGACATGAAGTGCTTTTACTTGAGAAGGGAGCGTCTCGTTATCAGACGCTCAGTGAAGAACTGGGACCTGCCGTGGTACGCGGAGATGCCTGTGAAGCCAGGACAATGGAAGAGGTCGGAGCGAGCCGCGCGGATGTGATCATTGCCGTTACCGGCGACGACGAAGATAACCTGGTGATATGCCAGGTCGCCAAGAAACGCTTCAAAGTCGGGCGCACAATCGCGCGTTTGAACAACCCTAAGCATAGCGAGATATTTCAAAAACTGGGGATTGATGTCACTGTCAGCCCGACCAGGTCTATTTTGTCACTGATCGAGGCTGAACTGCCCAGTTCCCGCTTCGTCCAGCTCATGACATTGAAAAACGCCGGCCTGGAAATTATTGAGATTCGTGTCCCGCCGGATTCTCCAATGGTCGGCAGACCCTTACGCGATACCAATTTGCCACGCAGTAGCAACATCGTCCTTATTATTCGAGACAAGCAATCTATCTTCCCTACAGCGGAGATGCCGATTTACGCCAATGATGATATCTTCGCGCTTGTTAATCGCGAAGGGGAAGAGGCTCTACACAAGGCATTCGGCATAATGGAATAGATTTCCAGGGGACCCTCGTGGTCGCCCTGGAAGCGGGGCTAGGTAGTATCCTCGCCTTCAGTATGGGTATCTCGGTCTGGCACGAGATGCAGCATATCCATATGCTCGACCTTTTTGGGGAGGTTTTGCGCGTGTATCGGAATGCTGGATGAGGATGGAGCTGCATTCGAGGGGGGCGCAGTGAACTGCGCCGTTGCAGTCGTTGGCGTTTCATTAGCTGAAGCCGCTTGTAAGGGCTGCGCATCCTCCTCAATTATTGATTGGTCAGAGTGGCGACGGGGTCGAATCCAGGGAGAACGCTTTTTCATCAGTAAGGTATCCGCGGGCTTTCCACGCAGAGAATTATAGAGGCTGGCGATCACGACCCAGAAGGCAGCCACGACAGGAGTAGCAAGCAAGGCTCCAAATGCGCCGAAGAGTTGTCCCCCCACGATCAGCGCCAGGATCGAGGCCACAGGATGCAGTCCCACCGCGTGTCCCATGATACGGGGTCCCAGGATATTGCTTTCAATCATCTGAACTATGACAAAGTAGATAGCAATCTCGTATGTGCGCGGAAAAGGGGTTGGCAAGAGCAGCGAAATGAGTATCGCGGGAATAGAGGCCAGCGCAGGACCTACCATTGGAATGGTTTCAAAGAGGAAAGCCAGTACACCTATGATGAGTGCAAATTGGTTTAATCCCAGGAAGAAGCATCCGAAACCGGCCAGTACGCCGACAATAGAAGCCAGGGACAACTGACCGCGAATATACCTGCCCACCACGCGATTAAGCGCATCCTCAAATAAGAGTACATGCGGTTTGGTACGTTCAGTGGCAAGGCCCACAAGACTGTCACGCACGCGCTTCCCATCCAGCGTCAGGTAGAAGCTCAGCACCATTACAAGCAGCACATTGACGATCACATCCGTCACAATTAGCACAATACTTACCAGGTTGCTAGCAAGAGATAGAGCTAAGGACTGAGCTTGATCTGAAATAGTCGAGATCGCCTTGCTGATTGAGGCCTGCGGAACGCCCTGCTTGAGTAGCCAATCTTGTAAGGTAGAATAGGTGTTTGGCAGTGACTGCACATAGCCGGGCAGGTTGTTGGAAAAGTAATTGATCTGCTGGATGAGCGAGAAGACCAGGGCGTAGCACAGCATGCCTACTCCCGCCAGCACTATGATGTAAACCAGCACGGCTGCCAGCACACGCGGGATATACCTGTTCAGGAAATTTACCAGGGGGGTGACCAGAAACGCGACGGCCATAGAAAGTAAGAGCAGCACGATGGCATGCACAAACATACCCATAATGGAGAAGGCAGCCCACAGTAGAATACCAATACAGATGAGTACAATCAGAATATCGCGTACCCGCGTCCAATCTATTTTTTGCATTTAGTTTGCCTCGCGCTTCTCAAACGGTGCCACCCTGGTTCAGCTTCCACGACCGCAAAGGCAGGAAGAGACACCCTGGAGTCGCAGATAGTTCTTTCCATTGTGTCAGGTTTCCGCAAAAAGAACAAGGTGTCTTCATTCTCTTGTCTTAGAAAACGTACTGCTTACCTGGTAGTGACGGATGCACCGCAACTTTTTTTTGCGAAGAAACGTCCTATAGTTAGGAACAATTTTCATATCTCCCTTCTCCCAGGCAAGCAAACGAGTTGGTCTCTATCCCGTCTGCCAACGCACTGTGTGCGGGCGGACCGTAAGGACTGGTACCTGCTTGTACATGAATATAGTACCTGTTTTCGACACGTTTTAGCAGGGTGATGAGACTCAACCACTTGGGTGATATGGTTAACTTTGTCAATTTTCTTCGTTTGTATAATATGCCTGAGAACAAATAACAAATGAAATGAAGAGGATATGCCTTTGGATATCTACGCTCTATCAACACCGACCCAAATGATCCTGGCCTGGACACTCCTTGGCATACTGCTCACCTGGTTAGGTGTCTTCGCCGCGCTGGCATTTCGCTTACGTCCGTATGAACGCATTGAGACGGATGATACACCAACTCCACCGGGATCATTCCCTATCATCTCTGTACAGGCGGTGCACCCTCAACAAACTCTGGTGCCCGTAAGCGCGCACGCGGCTGGCACATATACCTCAGTCGCCAACACGGAAACAACCAGGGACGTGGAAGCTACTTCAATGCTTTAATACCAAATGAGCCTCTCATACTCGGTCGCGTGCAGAAACGCCCCTGTCGGACTTGAAAGATGCCGCCACATCTTTTGCATGCGAACGCAAGCCAGTATAAAGACGGCAACGAGAGTACATTTCAGCTAGATAGTACTTCCGTTGCCGTCCTCAAATTTTTATTTCTTTATTTCTCAGCTTCCGCTTTGCCCTGGAGCCGGGACAAACGTCCCATTCGAATTGAGAAAGACAAAGTGCGTATCCTGCACATTGACAATCATATCTAATTTGCCATTTCCATTGACATCTTTAAATGTGAGGGTAACAGGTGTCAGGTCCTGGCCTGGGCCAATCAACATAGGCCCATTGTATATCTTCGATTTTGAGGAATCACCCCCGGGTATCTCGATCACAGTAACATGACGATTCAGGTTCATCGCAATAAAATGACTGGGAGAGGTCGGGGAATCGTTGTGACCAACGACAGCATCGGTTTGATAGGTACGCGGACGGCCATAATGCCAGTCATCCTGCGTTACCTGCCACCAGCTACTCAGCGCGCTAAAGGTGAGCCATCCAATTATCATGATGAACATGGCCAGCCCGACAAAGACTAACCAGTGAAAGCGTACTCTCCCTTTAGGGGCTAAAAGACCACTGGTGCGGTGCGGAGTCTGCTCATCCTCGCTATAGGGTGCACGCTGCCGGTTTCCCTGCACAGCTGGAATACTGGTCTGGGTCGCGGTACGCCTGGGCGGGATACTATGGCGCTCCTGGCCGTTTTTTTGAGATGCAGCGAAATGCGCATCAGCTAGCTTGCGCCCCGTTTCTGCTCGCACATCAGCATGTGCCAGGTAGCGACGCGAACTGGAAGGTAATCGACCAGGCCAGGAATCTTCGTACCCTCCCTCATTGATCATATCTTCATCTGTGATAGGCGCTGGCTGAGCAGAAGTGCGCCTGGCACGCTGCATGCGAATTTCATCCATGGGATCACCAACTTCCTTCGCCTTGAAGCGCATATTTTCCCTATTTAGAATTTTCGTTCTATAAACAGAAGTTTACACTGAGTTAGAACAAATGTCAAGCTTATTTCGAGGGAATTTGGTACAAAAGTACTAAAATCGGTGTCATTGCATTTGCAAGCAATCCTGTCTATACTTATTCCAGGAGAAACATAACGTACCAATCGTAGGGACAAGGGGCGGTGAAGAGGATGGGAGGGGGCCTTGTGCTTGTCCTGGTGGGGATCGTGATTCTGGTTCTGCATTGGTGGGTGCTCAACAGGACGAGGACAAGCACAAGGCCCCCGCATCCACCCTACACTGCCCCTTGTCCCTACACATCTGTTTGGGGAGGACGAGGACAAGCACAAGGCCCCCGCATCCACCCTACACTGCCCCTTGTCCCTACACATCCGTTTGGGGAGATGGATATTCCGTTTGGGGAGATAGATCTATAGGAGAAATGCAAAATGACGCTAGCCATAACCAACGGAACCATGTTTGACGGGCGCGGCGATGATCCACAGGATGGCATGACTTTACTCATAGAGGGGGAGCGCATTAGCGCGCTGGGACGCGGCGTTCCGATTCCCCGCGATGCCAGCGTGATCGACGCGCAGGGCAGCCACATCTTACCTGGATTGATCGATTGTCATGTCCATTTCGCGATGGAATATCCCAATGTGCTGCACCACCTGGTAACAACGCCCTCACTGCGCTTACTGGAGGCCATTCCGCGCATGCGAGCAACGCTGGAGGCAGGCGTGACGACAGTGCGCGACGCGGCGGGTGCGCCGGCGGGTCTGAAGATAGCGGTAGAACGCGGGATTGTGACGGGGCCGCGCATGCAGGTGGCAGTTTCGATGATATCTCAGACGGGTGGGCATGGCGATGGTTTTTACCCATGCTGCGTTGATCTTGGACTCTTCGGCATCCGTTTCTACGATGTGCCGGGCGGCGTGGCTGATGGGGTTGAGGAAGTACGCAAGGCCACACGTGAAATCTTGCGCGCAGGAGCGGACTGGATCAAACTGGCGACAAGCGGCGGTGTGCTTTCAACCTCTGACTCGCCCAAATCATCGCAGTTGACGGTTGAAGAGATCGCTGCCGCCGTCTATGAAGCTGAAGCGCAGGATAAACGCTGTATGGCGCATGCGCAAGGCTCGCAGGGCATTAAAAACGCGCTGCTGGCCGGAGTTGCTTCCATCGAACATGGGGTGTATCTGACCGATGAGCTTCTCGATATGATGATCGACAGGCAGGTTTATCTTGTGCCTACGCTGGTCGCGCCGCTGTCGGTAGTTGAATTTGGCAAGGAACATCCAGACATTCTTCCACCTATGATGGCGGCGAAGGCAGTCTCTGTCATAGAGGCACATCAACGGAGTTTCCGGCGGGCCGTGGAAGCGGGTGTGAAAATAGCGATGGGTACCGATTCGGGCGTCGGTCGCCACGGGGTAAATGGCCGCGAATTACAGTTGATGGTCGAAAACGGCATGACTCCCATGCAGGCTCTTGTAGCCAGTACCTCGAGCGCCGCTCAACTGCTACATCTCGATTCCCAACTGGGAACGCTCGAGGTAGGCAAACTCGCGGATGTCATCGTCGTTAAGGGTGATATGCTGGATGATATCAGTGTTATTGCGAATCCCCACAACGTGAAGCTGGTGCTTAAGGGTGGACAAGAGATGAAAAATAGGCTCATCAAGGATTAAATCTGGTTACAACGCAATCCCTACCCTCCTCGTATATATATCTATTGAGAGCATGAAGCGCGTGTTGGTCGATGAGGCTCTCAGAGTGCATAAAATAAAGTACGGCCAACGCTTGATAACGAGGAGACACAGAAAAAATGTCGGGAAACCGAGGGTGTATATTCAATTCGTTCCTGTTCCTGGTGATTGTCTTTGTGCCACTGCTGGGGCATATCATTGCTACCATCATGGTGTTTGAAGACGATCATTCGTTTGCCGGTACAGTGTTCTGGCTAGCTTTGATCTGGCTGGTTCCGTTCCTGGGTACGCTTCTATACCTGCTGTTTGGTCAGCGCCGTCGTCGTGTGATGTTTGGCCAGCCCAATTACGCAAATTACCAGTACGAGCGTCAGCCTCAGTCGAGGTGGTAAAAGACACGTTCCTGTGAAGTAAAGACACAACCGTTCGCCGAGGTACAACCTGGCGAACGGTTGTGTCTTTTTGAAAACAGTATCGTTACACTCGTAGCGCCACGATCAGATCAGGTAATAACTTCTCTGCATTGGGTGAGCCCAGGCCTGTGATGGGGTCCCAACCTTTTGCTGCCGAATAGCCTGGCACAAACTTACCATCTACAACGGTGGTGTTATTGCCCACAGTGATATTGTGAAAATCTTGCGCGGATGTGCTGGAAGCGGCCAGTTTGTAGAGCGCGGAATTGATAAAGCCGAGCGAATGACCCGCCATCTGATTAGCTATGGCCGTGATTGCAGCCCAAAGCGGGGCGCTGGCGCTGGTGCCACCTCCAAGCTCCCAGCCGCCCACATAGATGGCTAAACCGGTATGAGGATCGGCATCGGCCGCAACGTCAGGCACACCTCGCCGGTGGTTGAGCTCTTTCTGCACGTTAGACGGCAACATCTGTTGATAGGAGGGAGTTGGGAAGAATGCGCTAAAGCCGCCGCCGCTCATGCTCCATCCTGTCTCGACAAATCTATAATTTGCTGGCGATGTGCCGCTCCCTGCGCGTTTCAGCCTGGTACCACCCACACTCGTCACCCAGGGATCATCGGTAGGAAAGCTGGTTGTCGGTGTGGGCGAGAGTGTAGTGGCATTCAAATCGGTGTAATCAGTGGCGCCGTTATCGCCCGACGAAGCGAAGAAGGTAATACCTTGTTTCGTCGTCGCCTGCTTGAAGAATGAATCCCACGAATGCACTTCCTGTTGCCCCGCGCTGTCTTTTAAGGTAACCTCGGACGCGCCCCAGCTTTGCGAGATGATGCTGCCAAGATGGTTGTTGACGGCATACTGCTCCAATTTGAGGAATTCGGGCAGGCCAATTGTGCCCTCGGTCTCCGAAACGGGGCTGGTCAAGACGACGATGTTCGCGCCGGGAGCAATGGCGTGAATGATCTGCACATCCAGTTCTGTCTCGCCCGCCCAGCCAGTCATATTTTTATCGGCAAAATTAAAAGGTTTGGTACCAAGCGGGGCAAGTACTTTGATGGTAATCGGCGGTAAACCAAACGTTTGATCAAATATATCCATATCCTGCTGCAAAGTGGGACTACCAAATGAGACAATATCGACTACCGTCTGTCCCTTGCCGGTGTAGCCATGCTGCATCAACGATTCGACCCCGTAGGCTACGCGCAAAGAGTGAGGCGTCTGGCAGTTCGCATTGCTCGTAATCTCAAGCGGGCAGGTTAATGGTGAGGCATCGGCAGCTTGCGTAGATGTGTCAGCAGAGCCACTGAACCACAAGGGGGTGCAGGCGGCAAGCAGCGCGCAGAGTAGTAGAACAGGTATCGAACGTTTTGCAGTTAGCATAGTCACCTCTTGTGCTTTTCATGCAGATGATGTAAGGTAGGTCAGACAATCATAGCAATGTGATTGTTTTTTTACGCAGATCATACCTTACCGACTACCTGAGAACGCAGTTCATGCCTTTCCGACTGCCTGACACGCAGTGTAGCACATAGTGCGTTGGCAGTCGGAATAGGGACCCAGTTGGTAGTCGGAATAAGGACCCATCCTCTATGTATTTTAATGGGAGGTTGCCATATGATACAACAAAATCTGACAGCAAATTACGACTCCTCTGTACATATTTCTGATTTTTCGCTGATCGAGAAGCTGGGAGATAGCGCGCTCCTGGGTAAATGGTTTGTCTTCCTCAAAGCTGACTGGCCCCGGCGTTCAGGTATGGAACGATTGCTGGCAATCTCCGGGCTGTCTGGTGCCGCAAAGCCAGCTCTACTCTTTCGAGGCAAGGAAGAACTCTCGCTGCCCGGTGTGACTATCTCACCTCTCCCGCTGCCGGGATCTGAACTGGTTTCGCTCACCAGTGACAAGGCGTTGTATCGCGCCCATCATGACACGGTGCGCCTGCTTATCGCTGCTCCACAGCACCAGCAGCGACCTGGCGCAACATTGACGTTGCGCCTCAGTTTGAGCGGTAATGCCTACGCGGATTATCCACTGACATTGGATGAATACGGCATGTGCCTCTGGTCTCTGACGGGTTTGCCGGAGGGCGCGTACGAGGCAACATTGGACGGATTTGAAGCGGCAGCCTCCTTTGAAATCGCGGAGTACCGCCTGGCTCCGCTTCACGCGGAACTGGTCCAACAGCAATTGAGCGGGGAAACGCTGCGCTATACGCTGGCCGTAACCGCATTTGGGCAGCCGTATACTGGTTCGATTGAGGTGGAGTTGCAGGAACGAGGACAGCGTATCGGCGGACGAGAGGAGCTACACTGCAATCGCGAGGGTCAATGCAGCGGCATCGCTAAACTCAGCGGAGCAGGGCCTTACACACTGAACATCTTCGCCGGGGATCGCACCGCGAGCATAGCCTTAAAAGGTTCAGAGCAGGAGCGGCGTGAGACACTGACTATCAGCGAACTGGGCGAAGTGCGCGAGATCAGTTTGCTGCCGCTCCCGCAGTCGAATGTTTGCCGGGGTATCTACATCGCTCGTGGAGGAAGCAACAACGCTCCATTCATCGTGCAGCGCGTGGTCGGCAGCGAGGTGGAAATCACGCCGCGCGTAGAGGTTGAGCTCCTCAATGCGGTCGTGGTCGATCCGGCGCGTGGAACGAGCGAAGAACACGTTTTTGAACACCTGCCAGCCGGACAGGGTATCCGACTGCCCATTCCTGCACCTTACCGCGTCGTCCTGCTTGGCGCATTTATCGGTGGCCAGGCATGGGAAGGCTGGTGCGGGGTTCTGCGCCCCAGCGAACTGCAATTGCAATGTGAGGCGCCCAAAGAAGCAAAACCTGGGTCGCGCATCACTGTGAAGCTCAAAACGGGCAAGGCGGATAGGATTGTGCCGGTGCAGTTGATCGTGAAAGACGCGCGCTTAATTGCCGCGAGTGATCCACAGGTAGAACTGGCAGCTTGCATCAAGCACAATCTAGAAGACTGGCGTAAGCAGTCAGGAACAGGCACGGTTGAGCGACAACTGGCAGATTACCGGCAGGCCTACATGCCTTTGCGTCCCCACGTCATGAGGGCGATGGCTATGCCTCTTTCCAGCATGTCAGTTCCTACCACCCCCTCTATTCCCACTGGCTCACCCACAATGGCGATGCCAATGGACGGCCAGAGTCAAGTAGCTGCTACGCCGGCAAAGACCATCACAAACCAACAGGAACAGCGTAAAACGGCAGGGCCATCGCTGGCAACGCTGGCAGACATTCGCCTGGCATTCCCTGAAATTGTCTATAACGAGATCGTGAAGGTGCAGGGAGAAACAGCCGTCGAGGTCAAGCTGGGCGATAGCATTACGCGCTACGGCATCGAAGCCTTCGCGCTTTCGCCAGAGACGCGGGACTGGCAGCGCGTTGAGACAACGGTCGATGCCGTGCAACCTGTCTACGGGGAATTATCTGTCTCCCCCTTTGTCTTCCCCGGCGACCCGGTTATGGGCCGCCTGCACGTCGGGGCGGCATCCGGCGGCGCCATTGCGGAGGTGCGCCATGATAACGAAGCGCTGCCGTTGTTCTTTCAAGATGGCAGTGAAGTCGCTCCCGGACTGCCCATTCCCTCCGGGTCGGTTGTGCTTTTTCCCGTGCGTCCAGGCGTGATTACCTCATCGGTGCGTGATGCACGCAAGGGGGGCATCGATGTCAGCGAACGCTACGTCACGGAACCAGGCCGACTTCGTCACATTGCGCGCCGCCTGCGCCTGCTCACACCCGGAGATGAAGTTACGATGGGGGAACCGCGCGTGCTGGAACTGAAACCCATGCCTGGACTTGAGCGACCATTCCAAATGTTTGTAGAAGGAGCCGTCAATTACCCCTTCGGTTGTATTGAACAAACGTCGTGCAAAATTCTGGCTATGTTTACCGGGTATATCACCAACCTGGAACATGCGGAAATTGCCAGGAATTATGAGGCCGCGATTCTCGTCTGGCACAAGCGTCTTCAAAGCATGTCTCTGCCGAACGGTGGCTTCACGATGTACCCACCGGAGGAAGGCGGAGCAAACACTCCCGACACACATTACGCTCCCCAGGGCGTCAAACACCTGCTGAATTTGCCTGCTGCCGAGCGCTCAGGTATTCAGCAAAAAGCCATCCTGGATATCCTAAATGACATTGCTTCAATGGCAAGGAAGGCGGCAGCCTTCTACAAGATTGATTTACCGCCGAAAGACATTGCCGATTGTCACGCAGCCTACCAGGTGATGATGCATAGCAATTCTCAGAGGGAACGAGACAAAGCGGCTGCCTTTGCCCGCGAGCAACTGCAGGAACACAACGGTCAAACCTATGTCGAGGTAGCCAGCGGAGCATCAGCCTATCATTTGTATGGAACAGCCGTTGCGAGACGGCAGGAAACCGCCTATGCCGCGGCTACCCTGCTGGCTGCCGGATATGCAGCAGACCTGCCGAAGGCCATCGCCGCCACTAATTACCTGACCGGCCAGTTGAACGCCGACGGGCGGCTCTACAGCACCATCGATACGGCGGCATCCCTGGCGCTGCTGCTCGGCCTGCGCGCTGCAGGGGTAGTGACCACTGCTGATGGAGGACTGGTAGAGGTCAATGGGCAGCAGATGAAACTGGCAGATGCGCTCGCTTCTAGCGAAAAAGTTGAAGCGCTTCGTTGTATTGAAGGAGTGGTGGCTGTCGAAGTGACGACAGAGGTAATTGAAGATTGGCGCACGTTCAAAAGTGTCCTGCCTGTTGAAGTGCGGTTGGAATGCAATGGGCGCGCCCAGAAGAGCTTCAAGGTCGGTGATGCGCTGGATCTGGTGATCGGTGTCCCGCGCTACGAGCCGGGCATGATTGCGCATATCTGCCTTCCCGAGGCGTTGGCGCGTATTGTTGGCGGCGGCCAGGTCAAACGTTTCAGCCTGGATTTCTGCGAAAAGAACGTGCTGCGTGTGCCTCTGGCCGCCATCAGCTCAACCGCACTCCTAGCGATGAAGGATGCGGAGTCAGAACAGACTCTGCTGCGCTGGCTGGGTATCACAGATAAACGAGCCAGTAACGCGCAGCACTGGGCAGTCATCGTACGCAACATGTTCAAAGAAGAGCAGATTGGCAACCCTGGGCGCTTAGAAGTAATCGTTGAGTAGCGCAACATCAATATGGAAATGATGGTGGCTCTATCGCCGCCATATCCTCGTCAGATTATGTCTTGTGTGAATTTGTGGTGGAGATGGATAACGCGGATGAGTACCATCTTCCTACATTTGTTCTTACAGGGTTGACTGGACAGCGCCGGGGAGACTAGACTCAGATTCAGAGCGTGTAAACGCCTGGGGTCAGGGAAAACTATTTCCTGGCGCAAGCCTAACGGATTGGGGTCATTGTATGTCGTCATTTGATCATCGTCAGCATAGTACAAGAGGATTACAAGTACCAGGGCTGGTCAAGCAGCTTTCACCTGTGGAACAGTTGCCTTTCCCCGAAAGTAGTACGGGCCCAGTTCATACGACACAGCCTTTGGAATCAGGCAGCACACCCGCTATGGTAATCCCTGTGCAAGAGCCCACCTCCTCACCTGGGATCACGGAACCTCTTACCCAGCAGGATAGTTCCCCAGACATTATGCAGACTCTCGCGTTTAACTCAACCCGCTGGGTGACACGTCTATTGCCTGAACTCCATCCTGGAACACCGCCTTCTAATGGTGCGACGAAGGCAACCCGGCAACTCACGTTAATTCGCGGGAGCGGCAAAAAATCGCCCGGCACAATCCGTCCCCCACAGGGCCGTAACTGGGTTATCAGCAGCTCGATCCTGGCAATTATGCTGCTCACCACGCTCGTTGCCGCCTTTGCCGTCGTGCCGTTAGCAACAGGCAATAGTTTCGGCTTCAACCCATTCCAAATCGGGGTCAATCACGTAACGAACAATCAAGGCAACTCGAACCCCGACTTCATTGCACAGAAGGCAGCAACGGCAACGGCCTTCGTACGCCAGGATGGATACTATCAGACCAATGGAGGGCCGGTCGTTACAGGCTCTGGTGGGCCCAATCGCTTCGCCTATGGCCAATGCACCTTCTGGGCAAACGATAGATATCACGCTTTGACAGGTTTCTGGGTTCCCTGGCTCGGCAATGCATATCAATGGGCAGATGGCGCCAGGGCCTCCGGGTGGAACGTTTCTTCATCTCCTCACGTCCCATCGATCATTGTTCTACAACCCTACGTACAGGGCGCCGGATATTTCGGCCACGTCGCCGTTGTCGAAAGTATCAATGCTGACGGCAGTGTCCACACCAGTAACTACAACTGGTACACTAATGGCGGCTGGGCCACATTATCTTACTGGGATTTCAGGCCGGGGCCGGGGGTGTTGTTTGTGTGGCATCCGTAATCGGAGTATTTGGAGCGCTCTGCTATAGTAGAAATGTAGGGCGCTTTTTTATACCACAGGTATAAGGCTGAGCGGAAATCTAACCTATAACAACTGGGAAGTTGCTTTACTAGTACTTTATTACTAGTTGTGTTATCAACTGATTGCGATCTCTCGTTGAACTCTTCAGAACCCACCAATTTAAAATCAGGGATTCGTTGTAATGATTACTCTTTGGATGGCTATTGGGAATGCCGTGATATCTTCATGGAAGTCCCTTACTTTGCTCTCTCCCGTGATTTTAGTCGGCTCTTGTGTACAATCCTCTCCGCAACGTGAAATTTCTTACAGACCTCTCTTGTTTACCCTCAAACACTTTTTTCGTCCAACTTAGAAAGGCTTCATGTATGGATTCAATTATAGATGAACGTGACATCGTGATTGTTACTGGTTGTAATGCAGTTGGTAAAACGACAGCTTCAAATTACTTGCGGAAATTGGCAAGGTCATATGGAATACCTTATGAAAATCATATTATCTCTGACTCTCAATGCCTATTTCAAGCAATGTTGGAGGATGATAAAGATGGCGGTCTTCACCATACACACGATTGCTATGAAAATACCACTACGGGTCATACTCACAATTTTGATCAGCCATCATTTCCTTTTACAATTACAGATAATGAATTGCCAGACAGAATGCGACACTATTTTTTCCCGAAGTTAGAGACGTTGCCGAGGACTGGTAACTTATGGTTTGCTGAGTGGGCTGCGGGTGTAAATACTAACCCCCCTGAGAATTTGATCTCACGCGTTGACTATTCATACAAAAAGATTAATTATTTATTACGAGAGGGAGACATCCCAAGCACATGGTTAAAACGGGTGAAAGTAGTAATTCATCTGAAGGCAGACTATGATGTGAGACGATGCTTGAATGAACAACGCACGATACCATCCTTCGCACGACCAGAAGCTTTAGAACAAGGCACAGCATCCTGGTTAAAGGACGAAAGAGTCCTAAGATTCTACGGAGATGATGATTTTTTTGAGATTGACAGCATCCTTCGGAACGCCAATATCCCAATATATACTTTCACAAACAATGGTGGACTCGATTTTTTCAATTTGCTTGAAAATACAGCAAAGTCAATGTTCTCATCCAGCACGGTTGAAACTTTTCTCATCCCAGCATGAACAGGGCCAGTACTATTTTCTGTGTTGAGATGGTCTATGATAGAAAGGAAAACATCATTTTCCGAGGAAGCGCTGTGAGAACGTGGCGATAAAGCTGATCTCGATAAATAATCCGACTACAGCCTCAGCAGCAGCTAGCCGAGCATATGTATCGCCCAGGGTAATGTTCTGTGTAAAAAAGCCTCGCCCATGGAAGCTACTCACACTAAGTACAAGTGCCTCATCCCAACTAAGTTGTGGTGCTACAAAGTGAGCATTAAGTAAATATAGTCCCATGAAGCCGAAGATAATGATGAGATAAGAAAAAATGCTTCGGATAGGTTTAAACCCATAGCCGGCAAGCAGATCGAGGAGCAAGGAGAAAAGATATTGTCCGATATTCTTGTGTTGCCATAGTACCCAGCGCTGAAGTATTTGAGCACGATAGATGAAGTGCGCAGCCACATCACTCAGCCCTTGTGATTGTAAAACAATCGCTAGTTGACGATTCGCACGTATTGCCCTCTCATATTCATCGAGCCTCCTGGTCTTATCTTTTATCTCAGCGTCATTCGTTTTTCGTAATCTCGCTTCGAGCTCATCTCCTAATATTTGCATCTGTTTCCAATCCACCACAGCGAGATTTACGCCATCCCAATGCACATCCGCAAGCGAGACAAAGCCAGATAGCATATCGCCAAGCATAACATGTTCAAGATTAGTTACAGTATTAAAGTATGCATTTCGCAAATTAGCTCCAGCTAGACGCGCACCCATTAGAATAGCTCTTTCAAGATGCACCCTCTCCAGATTAGCCCCTTCTAGATAAGCCTCACGAAGATTGGCTTGGTCCATATGGACTCCTGGGAGTATTGCGCCCTCGAGATGTGCTCCATAAAGGTAGGCCCTCTCGAGATGGACTCTCGCAATACCAAATCGCTCTACGGTCACAATTTTAAACTCTTCCTCAATTAATCCTCCACGCATTTTCGCCAGCGGCAGTTTTCTGAGATCAACCTGGCGCAAATCAGCACCACGTAGGTCTAATCCTCTACGCTCACGCTGCTCCTTGTCACTCCAATCCACTGGACCTCGTCCTCCCTCATATGTTGCAAGTAGCCATTCGACATCTGCACGAGATAACTTAATACCCTTAAAAGGATATATGCTCTGCTTTATATCTGGTACTATGGAACTGCATTGTTCAAGGTATTCCTGTCGCTTTTTATCGATTTCTGGTTCGGTGCGCCAGTCCTGGCCCATAAACTGCCAATAAGCTGGCCAGGCACTACCATTATCAGTAGTAGGACGTTGTAGTCGAGAAGATAGATTGTCTTCTAACTCGGTCATAGGTATTTCTAATCCAACTTGCAAACACCTGACTTTCGGCTTAGTATTTTACATGAACGTAGTACAAGGAAGAATATACAATCCTAAATCAGTCTTAGCCATTCCGCGTGATTTAACAAGTAAATTCCGCCATAGCGATTTTCGACGATCTCTTCTCCTTCAAAGGCTTCTCTTAGCTTTTTACGTAAATGATGCATGCGCTGGGTGAAAACTGGTCGATCTATCAATCTTCCCCAGGCAGCCTTCATGAGTTCTTCCTCGCTACAGCGTTTAGGATGTTCCAGCAATGTTCTGATTAAACGGTACTCTAGCTCAGATAGAGAAAGTCGTTCTGGCTGCTTCTCAGGCAACATAACGAGAAGTTCTCTACTGCGTAAAGAGGGCTCAGACAAGGATATAGCTTGTCTACTCTGAGCCCTCGCTTTTTCAGATAGATAGTTCAGTAAAACAGAACCTGGATAGTAAACAGGCTGCAACGGGTCATAACGTACAACTCCCTCACCATAGAGAATATAGCGTACTTCTGACCCTAGTTGATCCCAAATTTCTGGCTCGATTTCTTCGAGGGCACGCTTGTGTTTGATCTGAGCAATAAATTCATAGAATATGCTTCTGATCTCCTGAGTGCTGATATCTAAAGCCTCTTTCACCCGTTTCCAGGTACGATCAAGAAATGTACTCACTCGTTCATTGATACGCTCGACGAGTTGATCTTTGTCATGCTTCTGCAGCTCAGTCCAGGTTCCATACCTCATAGCGTGCTCACGTTTGAGGTGGAACATCTGGAAGCAAAACTGTTGCAGGAGATAGGGATGTGCTCCCGCCTGTTCATACAGCCATGTTTGCTCAGCTTCAGAAAAAAGGACATTTCCTCCCGCTTTCCTGAACATATCTGCCCAATTAGCTCCAAAACTTTCCGGTTCTTGCCCTAGAAATTGCATGGTATCGTTCCAGGTAAAGGTCTGCAAAGGTAAGGTTCCAAAACGAGCCAGGTCCGCTGATACGTGTGTAAACTGATCACTGATCTTAGGCAAGGGAAGGCTTTCAATGGAAAGGATCACCCCAAATTGTCGAAACTCATCAAGCAGATCGACCAGGAGGCGAAAGGCCCCACAATCATCCAGCAGTGCCAAACCTCGCTCCTGCGGGTTCTGTGCTCTGCTTATGATTTTAAGTGAAGGCATATCTGGTTCCTGGAGTCGTTCTATGGTATCGAGCATCACAAAGAAGCGCGCATTAGGACGTTCACGAGTCATCCGACGCAACAAGTCGCGCAAGCCTTTCCGACCAGAGTATCCCGTCTCTTCATCCTGGTGGACTGATTGCAATGCGAGTGTACACTGTGTCACAAAAGGGCTCAATAAGTCATCTACGTTCTCAATGCCCTCTAAAGGCGTTAAATCAATTTGCACAAAATGGATATCATCCAGGCTGTAGGGTTCACGCAGGTCTTGCAATTCATTGCGCCAGGACCATTCAGCAGCAGGTGACTGCTGCAAGTAACGCATGAGGGTGGTTTTGCCTATTCTCGGAGCGCCGGATAGTATAATCGCGCTCTGTCCTCCGGTAACAATTTCGCGAATGTCTGTGCGCCTGCCAGATACCTGGATGGCAATCCCGTCGGCCAGTTCTGAAATGCGTTGAAACGGATTGTGCAGCATACTCCAGGCAGGTTCAAAATGTGTTTCCGACATACATATTCCTCATGTTGCGCTATTCGGTAAAGAAAGAGCGGTTACGCGTCAACCAACGACGCACCAGTTCAATTTTGAATGAGTAAAAGGGATTGGACAGGGGACCATTCTCCTCCAGGATAAGTCCATGGCGCATGCGATCAAGGTAGCGCCTGGTAGTAGCAACAGGCACGCCCACTAAAGATGCAATCTTTTTCAATTGCATTTCTAGCTGGTTTGAACGGCTCATGAAGTCAACCATGGTCTCTAGAATTACCAACTCCTCTTTATCCTGCAGTTCTGATTTGAGAAAATTAAAGTTCTGGTAGGAACCGCCTTCAACGAAACGTTCTACCACGAAGTTGAGATCTTTATCACTCACAAGCTGCTTATGAAAGTCGTGATTCAACTGGTATATTATTTGCTGCCCGATCAATGTCAAATAATAGGGATTACCGCCGGTAAGTGTAACAGCGAGAGCGACCGTATTTGGATGAAGCGCAATATGCAAGTCTTGCAGCGGGTCGGCTAATAATTGTTTCGCACTTTCTGTATCTAGAAAAGTCACGGAAAGGGGCTGAGCGAAACTAAAGACGTTTGCGAAACGCTTTGAGCTGAGTGTGTGATGTGAACTGGTAGGCAAAGCAAAGATCAGACTGAGTTGAGGAATTTCAGGCATTAACTCTTTCCAGTAGTTAAAAAAAGGAAAACCAAGAATATGCCTTTCGTACGACTCTATCGCTCCACCAAATTCATCCAGGGCCAACACCAACCGTGAACCGGGAAAACGCGCGATACACTCTTGCAGCATACGCTTGAAGCGGACTTGTGGTTCGCTCTCGTTGTAATCCTCCCAGCCAGGAGCGCTCTGTTGAAATTGTTCATGAAATGTGGAACTGACCTTTTCCGCTAGCTGCATAAAAATCGTCGCCTCTGTCTGCTTGCGCGCGTTTTGCAACGAGAATAACACGCCCCAGGAGGGTGAATGTATATGATGTTCAAGAAAATTCTTACAAATCGAGGATTTTCCTGATCGACGAGGCCCATACATGATGAGCGCACGTCCCTTTTCTCCTTCACACAATTCTCGCTGCATGATTTTTATTTCTTCGGAACGTCCAAAAAACATATTTTCGCCGGGGGGACGAGAGATATCAAAAGGATTCATCAAGACTTGAGTGCGAGGTGGTAACATGCCAACCGACTCATCCCATTTAAATTCCACAATCGTTTTTGTAGAAAGGGTCGCGTGCTGAGCGCGTATCTTTTCCAGGTTCTCACATATTCGTGCAGGTGTAGCAGCAGCATCAATAATCACCTCGGTAATATTTTCGATCTTGTAGAGTTCCTCCCAGATGTTCAGCACTTCCTTTTCGGAATGCGCCTCGATGGTAAAGCGCAGATGACCTATGCCTGTTTTTGGATTTGTTGCCTCAGCAATGATCGTCAACAGATCGCATTCATACCGGCGCAACTGGCGAGTCAGATCAAGTATGATGCCCCGGCGATCCTGCACCATAACAAAGAAGGCAACTTTAAAGGCTGGAGATTGCAATTGCCATTTCATCGGTAGCAGTATCGAATGCCGACCAAGAGGACGGTCGATGAGATGGGAACAGGTATCCTTATGTACCACCAGCTCGCGACTACGCTTGCGCAGTCGTCCCCGGATTTTTGTATCATGCGGATAACTTGGGCGGCATAGTCCACACAGGCGCTGCCGATAAGTGCTTTCCTTACTCATAGTTGACTGTATATCGACAACAGGAACCCATACCGCTCTACTCTGATCGGGTGAGGGAGCTGCATTCCGTTCCGCAATTTGTTTCATTATTTCCTGCGCCGCCCAGTTGGGTGTATAAAGCGATTTCTCCTCCATTTCAAGATGTTCCAGGAATGCCTGGAGAGATTCAAATTGAAACCGTTTAAGTAACAAGCGGAGTTCTTCATCAAGCTGCTCAAGCGAGAGCATATGGTGATAACGCCTTAATTCTTGTTGTAGTAATTCATATCCCTTTCGCCCTAGATACCGTCTGTTGAGAGCTTCCTTAATACCTCGTTTTGCTCTAGGAGTATTCGCAAAGCTTTCATCCAGCCAGTTTTCATCCGCCTGAGTTTGACGCGCTGTTCGGATTTCTACAATATCACCTGCCTGAAGAGTTCGATAGAGTGGCGCTTTGCGGTTATTCACAATTGCTTCGACTGCTCGCTCACCGATTTTATCATCAAGGGCGTAAGCATAATCCAGTACGGTTGCATTAATAGGAAGCGCAATAGGAGTGCGACTTTTATCATAGATGACAATGGGATTCCTTGAATCTGAAGGAGATGTGGCTTTAGAAACAGTCTGTTTGATCACTTGAAAAACGTGACCATCCTGGCTATTCCAGAACTGCTTTGCTGAAAGTGAATTCACGTCCTCTGGCTGATAGTTTTGCGTTGAATAAAGTCGGTAATAGCGTGGGTAGATACACCCATAACAAGCCATTGCTTGCATAAGGTCTGTTGCAATCTGCAACTGGTAGACTTGATTCGGGTTTCCAGATAGTGAAGTGCCTTGCAGGTAGCAGCTTTGGCGATTGAAGATTAGCCCCAAAGCGATCTGGCTATAACCATTATTTTTAGGATTCGCGATATGATCCGTGACTCGATCTTGTATATATCCCAACTGGCTCAAAGCGCCGAGAGCAGCGTAACATTCTCCAACAGTGTGTACAATAACATCAAATGTCACCAGGTCAAGACCAGTAAGTTGTGCTTTTTCTGATGTTGCCGTAGTATGGGCATCTTGTAAACGGCGTTTTAGACCTGCGACACCACATAGTGAATAAATAATAGCGATAGATCTTCCAGTCATCTCCTGATAAGTTGTCATCAGCAACTGCCGGGTATCTTCCAACATGAAGCTGTCCTGTTTCAAGATGCGTTCATACTCTTGCTTATCTTCGTCAAATTTTCCTGGATTAAGCAAATGTTCAACAAGATCCTCGATCTCGCGTTTGAAGTACCACATACCCAGGCGCTTGGCGATGTTGAGCAAGGTACTTCCGATCCTTTCAATGCGAAGCAACATTCTACCAGTAAAAGGTCGCTCCTTACTCTGTTCTTGTAACCCTTTCAAGGCCTGATAGTAGACAGCAACAGCAATGAGTAGCGCTCCCAGGTCATCATATGGAGGAGTTAGTAATGGAGGTAAATTTTCGTCTTCAATGTCACGAGCATACTGGTAGACTTCGTCCACATGTTGGAGTATTTCATCGGTCCCCTCGAGCTCAGCAGATTGAATATGTTTTTTATCATATACCATGAGGTACCCTGCCATTACAACAGGGAGTGGCAATCCCCACGAACGTAATAAATCACCCACACCTTGAGCATCAAACTTGACTTTCAATACGTATTCATGCGGCGTCCCCTTCGCCTGTCGCGCTAGATCATCGATGATGTTTATCCATTCCACCGGAATGTCCGTGGGTATGGGTTTCCAGGGTGTGAGATCAATGTGTAAATCTGTTGCTGTCATAATTATTACTCCATTTCCCCGGAATAATAACATATATTACGAAATCGCCTCGTTCAGTAGCATACTATCTATTATGATCTTTCGTCAAGTGGCATTTTTTAGCTTCTCGATCGCCATCTTTTAGGCTTTTATATTCGATGATCTTTATCATACATGTTTCCATTAGATAATTTTCTTAAGTTTACGTCCTATAACATATACTACGTTCATTCCTACACCCTTCTCACTTCGTGAGGAAGTATCGTTCGACATATTGTGACTGCTCAGGCAATTATTTAGCGAAGCTCGAAATTAGAACGAAAAGACCTTGAAAAGTAGAATAGTTACGGTTATTATTATGTCATAGTAGTGTTTGTCGTAAAAAAGGCGAACTTACTTTTAGCATCCCCGAAAGGAGAGCAGCCACGATGCCACAACATTTTGCAGGAGTATCCGAGGACGATAGCGACCCTATCCCCGAAGAAATCTTAGTGCGGTACAATTCTTACATTGTTGCTCTCGTAGAAAAGATGGCGCGTCGTAGTTCCAATATCGCTCATCCAGAGGTACTCGATTTGGAGATCGACGAAATCGTACAGCGGGTGCGTATCAAGTTCTGGAATGCTCTCCAGAGTAAACATATTGAGTATCATAAAGCGTATATCCGAACCAT
>WNGJ01001865.1_pt1 | contig 22602 bp, 21 predicted proteins | sample 5400611 | NCBI WGS metagenome assembly WNGJ01 (sample SAMN13153375, study PRJNA577476) | soil metagenome | isolation source: 40 cm soil or saprolite under Garry oak tree replicate 1 | place: USA:California | collected 2016-06-15
CCAGCCACAAAGGCGAGGTGACCGCCGAGGTCACGCTGGCGGATCGCCCGAGCGCGTCGCAGTTGTCCGCCATCAAGGACGCGCTGGGTGAGGTCACCAAGAAAGAGGTCAAGCTCGACGTGAACATCGATCCCACGATCATCGGCGGCCTCATCGTCAGGCTCGGTTCGCGCATGGTAGACAGTTCGCTGCGCACCAAGCTCAATGCGATCAAGCATGCCATGAAGGGGGTGTCTTGATGGAAATCCGCGCCGCCGAAATCACGGCCATCCTCAAGGAGCAGATCAAGAATTTCGGCCAAGAGGCCGAGGTCTCCGAAGTCGGCCAGGTGCTCTCGGTCGGCGACGGCATCGCCCGCGTCTACGGCCTCGACAACGTGCAGGCCGGCGAGATGGTCGAGTTCGAGAACGGCGTGCGCGGCATGGCGCTCAACCTCGAAATCGACAACGTCGGCATCGTGATCTTCGGCAACGACCGCGAGATCAAGGAAGGCCAGACCGTCAAGCGCACGCGCGCGATCGTCGACGTGCCGGTCGGCAAGGGGCTGCTCGGCCGCGTGGTCGACGCGCTCGGCAACCCGATCGACGGCAAGGGGCCGGTTTCCTCCTCGGAGCGCCGCCGCGTCGACGTGAAGGCGCCCGGAATCATCCCGCGCAAGTCGGTGCACGAGCCGATGGCGACCGGGCTCAAGGCGATCGACGCGCTGATCCCGATCGGCCGCGGCCAGCGCGAGCTGATCATCGGCGACCGCCAGACCGGCAAGACCGCGATCGCGCTCGATACAATCCTCAATCAGAAGCCGCTCAACCTCTCCGACGACGAGAAGATCAAGCTCTACTGCGTCTATGTCGCGATCGGCCAGAAGCGCTCCACCGTCGCGCAGTTCGTCAAGACGCTCGAGGACAACGGTGCGCTCGACTATTCAATCATCATCGCCGCGACCGCGTCCGATCCGGCGCCGATGCAGTACCTCGCCCCGTTCTCCGCCTGCACCATGGGCGAGTTCTTCCGCGACAACGGCATGCACGCGGTGATCTTCTACGACGACCTCTCGAAACAGGCGGTCGCCTATCGCCAGATGTCGCTGCTGCTGCGCCGGCCGCCGGGGCGCGAGGCCTATCCGGGCGACGTGTTCTATCTGCACTCGCGTCTGCTCGAGCGCGCCGCGAAGATGAACGACGACAACGGCTCCGGCTCGCTCACCGCGCTGCCTGTGATCGAAACCCAGGCGAACGACGTGTCGGCCTATATCCCGACCAACGTCATCTCGATCACCGACGGGCAGATCTTCCTGGAGACCGACCTGTTCTACCAAGGCGTCCGGCCGGCGCTGAACGTCGGCCTCTCGGTGTCGCGCGTCGGCTCGGCGGCGCAGACCAAGGCGATGAAGAAGGTCGCCGGCCGCATCAAGGGCGAACTGGCCCAATACCGCGAGATGGCGGCGTTCGCGCAATTCGGCTCCGATCTCGACGCCACCACCCAGCGTCTGCTCAACCGCGGCTCGCGGCTCACCGAATTGCTCAAGCAACCGCAGTTCTCGCCCCTCAAGATGGAGGAGCAGGTCGCCGTCATCTACGCGGGCGTCAACGGCTACCTCGACCCGATCCCGGTGCACCGGGTGCGCGCGTTCGAGGACGGCCTGCTGAGCACCTTGCGCTCGCGCCATGCCGATGTGCTCGAGGCGATCCGCAGCACGCGCGATCTCGACGACGCAACCGCCGGCAAGCTCAAGAGCGCCGTCGACGGCTACGCGAAAACCTTCGCGTAAGCTGACAACGGAAGACAGAGAACGTCGTCAGAAGCATGCCGAGCCTCAAAGATCTGCGCAACCGCATCGCCGCCACCAAGGCGACGCAGAAGATCACCAAGGCCATGCAGATGGTCTCGGCCTCGAAGCTGCGCCGCGCGCAGGCGGCCGCCGAGGCGGCGCGGCCCTATGCCGAGCACATGGAAAAGGTGCTGCGCAACATCGCGGCCGCCGTGCAGGGGCACGAATCGGCGCCGAAGCTCCTCGCCGGCACCGGCCGCGACCAGGTACATCTCCTCGTCGTCTGCACCGGCGACCGCGGCTTGTGCGGTCCGTTCAACTCCTCGATCGTGCGGCTTGCGCGCGAGCGCGCGGTCGCGCTGATGAACGAAGGCAAGGAGGTCAAGTTCTTCTGCGTCGGGCGCAAGGGTTTCGACCAGTTGCGGCGCCTGTTCGAGAAACAGATCGTCGAGACGATCGAGCTGCGCTCGGTGCGCTTCATCCAGTTCAACCACGCGCGCGACATCGCGCAAAAGATCATCAGGCGGTTCGAGGCGGGCGAGTTCGACGTCTGCACCTTGTTCTTCGCGCGGTTCAAGTCGGTGATCGCGCAAGTCCCGACCGCGCAGCAAATCATTCCGCCGGTGCTCGGCGAGGCCGCCGATAACAGCAACGCGTCGTACGAGTTCGAGCCGGAGGAGGAGGACATCCTCGCCGCGCTGCTGCCGCGCAACATCGCGGTGCAGACGTTCCGGGCGCTGCTCGAGAACGTCGCCTCGTTCTACGGCGCGCAGATGACCGCTATGGACAACGCAACCCGCAATGCCGGCGACATGATCCGCAAGCAGACGCTCATCTACAACCGCACCCGCCAGGCGATGATCACCAAGGAGCTGATCGAGATCATCTCCGGCGCCGAGGCGCTGTAAACCGCAAGCTCTCGTCTACGAGGACAAGATGGCCAACAAAACCGGACGCATTTCCCAGGTGATCGGCGCCGTGGTCGACGTGCATTTCGAGGGCGACCTGCCGCCGATCCTCAACGCGCTGGAGACGGAAAACCAGGGCAAGCGCCTGGTGCTCGAGGTCGCCCAGCATCTCGGCGAATCGACCGTGCGCACGGTGGCGATGGACTCCACCGAAGGCCTGGTGCGTGGCCAGGAGGTGAGCGATACCGGCCTGCCGATCACGGTGCCGGTCGGCGACGGCACGCTCGGGCGCATCATCAACGTCATCGGCGAGCCGGTCGACGAGGCCGGGCCCATCAAGTTCAGCGAGACGCGCGCCATCCACCAGGACGCGCCCCTCTACACCGACCAATCGACCGAGGCGGAAATTCTCGTCACCGGCATCAAGGTGGTCGACCTGCTCGCGCCCTATGCCAAGGGCGGCAAGGTCGGTCTGTTCGGCGGCGCCGGCGTCGGCAAGACCGTCATCATCATGGAGCTGATCAACAACGTCGCCAAGGCGCACGGCGGGTACTCGGTGTTCGCCGGCGTGGGCGAGCGCACGCGCGAGGGCAACGACCTCTATCACGAGATGATCGAGTCGAACGTCAACAAGGATCCGAAGAAGAACAACGGCTCGGCGGAAGGCTCGAAGTGCGCGCTGGTCTACGGCCAGATGAACGAGCCGCCCGGCGCGCGCGCCCGCGTCGGCCTCTCGGGCCTCACCGTCGCGGAATATTTCCGCGACCAGGGCCAGGACGTGCTGTTCTTCGTCGACAACATCTTCCGCTTCACCCAGGCCGGTTCGGAGGTCTCCGCGCTGCTCGGCCGCATTCCCTCGGCGGTCGGTTACCAGCCGACGCTCGCGACCGACATGGGCGCGCTGCAGGAGCGCATCACCACGACGACGAAGGGTTCGATCACCTCGGTGCAGGCGATCTACGTGCCCGCCGACGACCTGACCGATCCGGCGCCCGCAACCTCATTCGCGCACCTCGACGCCACCACCGTGCTGTCGCGCTCGATCGCTGAGAAGGGCATCTATCCGGCGGTCGATCCGCTCGATTCGACCTCGCGCATGCTCGATCCGCGCGTGGTCGGCGAGGAGCATTATCAGGTCGCCCGGCAGGTGCAGCAGATACTGCAGCGCTACAAGGCGCTCCAGGACATCATCGCGATCCTCGGCATGGACGAGCTGTCGGAAGAGGACAAGATCGCAGTGGCGCGCGCGCGCAAGATCGAGCGCTTTCTGTCGCAGCCGTTCCACGTCGCCGAGGTGTTCACCGGCTCGCCCGGCGTGCTGGTCAGCCTCGAGGACACCATCAAGGGCTTCAAGGGGCTGTGTGAGGGCCAATACGACCACCTGCCGGAGGCCGCCTTCTACATGGTGGGCACGATCGAGCAGGCGGTCGACAAGGGCAAGAAGCTCGCGGAAGCGGCGTGAGCTTGCGTTGAGGAAGTGGCATGCCTGACCCGTTTCGCTTCGACTTGGTTTCGCCCGAGAGGATGGTCTTCTCGGGCGAGGTCGAGCAGGTCGACGTTCCGGGTGCCGAAGGTGATTTCGGCGCCCTCGCCCATCACGCGCCGCTCATCGCCCTGCTCAAGCCGGGCATCCTGACGATCCGCGGCGCGGGCGAAGCGAAGCGCATCGTGGTGGTGGGCGGCTTTGCCGAGGTCAACGGCCAGGGCCTCACCGTGCTCGCCGACATGGCGGTGCCGGTCGAGGATTTCGATCGCGCCAGCCTCGCGGCGCAGATCAAGGACACCGAAGAGGACGTGGCGGACGCGAGCGATGACGCGGCGCGCGACGCCGCCCGCGAGAAGCTCGAGCAACTCAAAGCCCTCGACGCCGCCTTGTCGCATTAAAACAAACACGCGCCGTCATGCTGACGGCGATAAATTCGCGAACGTGGCGACGACCTGTTCGTAAACGCTGCGCTTGAACGGGATGATCAGGTCGGGAAGCCGGCGCATCGGCACCCAGCGCCATTGCGAAAATTCCGGCTTGTGGGCGCCGACCGGGTGTTCCACGTCGATCTCACTCTCCGGCCCGGTGAAGCGCAGCGCGTACCATTTCTGCTTCTGGCCGCGGTAGCGCCCGCCCCAGGCGTGCGGCACCAGCTCGAGCGGCAGATCATAGAAGAACCATTCCGGCGCCTCGGCGAGCAGGTCGACGGAAGTTATGTTTGTTTCCTCGGCAAGCTCGCGCAGGGCCGCCGGGTAGGGCTCCTCGCCCGGATCGAGGCCGCCCTGCGGCATCTGCCAAGGGTATGTGCCATCGACCTGCTCGGGCCCATCGAACCGGCGGCCGACGAACACGCGGCCGTCGCGGTTGAGCACCATCATCCCGACGCACGGGCGGTAGGGCAGGTCCTCGTAGCGAGCCATACGAGGGGATTACGTCGACTTCGGTTTGTTAGCAACCGCGCTGACCGGCACCAGCACGATGCCGCGGCCGGCCGCGGCCTTGGCCCAATGGGCGATGCGGTCGATCGAGGCGGGCAGCGCGCTTGCCACGCCGACCGCGACGCCGCGCTCGCGCGCCATCGCCTCGAGCCGCGCCAGCGCATTGTCGATTTCGGCGGGCGTGGGCACGGCGTCGAGCACGATATTCGCCTTGGCGAACGGCATGTTGGCGGCGCCGGCGATCTGGCTGGTGACGCTGCGCGCCGACGTGCCGTCGTCGAGATAGATCAGCCCGCGCTTGCCGGCGTCGCGCATCACCGGTCCGAGCGCCGGTTCGGCGGCGGTGAAGCGCGCGCCCATGTAGTTGGCGATGCCGACGTAGCCCGCAAAGCGGCTCATCGCCCAATGGAGCCGATCGAGATTCTGTTCGGGCGAAAGCGACGTGAGCAGCGTCTGGGGGCCGGCGTCGTTGTCGGGATAATCGAACGGCTCCATCGGCACTTGCAGCACGATCTCGCGCCCTTCGCCGCGGGCACGCGAGACGAGGCGCGCGAGGTCCTGACCGTAGGGAGTAAAGCCGAGCGTCACGGCAGCCGGTAGCTTGGCGAGCGCCTCGCCGGTGGCGACGGCGCTGACCCCGAGGCCGCCGACCATGATGGCGACACGGGGCCCGGCGGGCACACCCTTTACCGGCCGCGCGTAGACGTCAGCGGCGCGCGCGCCGTCCGGCCCGACGACCGGGATCGCGCCCTGCGGCGAGGATTCGACCAGACGTTCGTCCACGCCGCCGCGGGTTCCTGCCGACTGGGGCGCATCGCCGACCGTCACGTCCTGGCGCTTGCCGCTCAGGCCATCGATGATGGTGACGGTCTTGGCGCCGGGCCGTGGGGCTTTTTCGGGCGCGGCGCTTCCGGCCTGGGCTGACGAGGCTTTCGCCTGCGCCGCCGGCGGCTGCTCCGCCTTGCTCGCGGCCGGTGTGCGCGACTGCACGGGCGCGATCGCCACCGGCTCGCCGCCGAACGGGTCGTCGACCAGCAGAGCCCATAGCGCAAAGATCAGGACGCACGCGGCAAGTGCGCTCGCGACTACCCGCGGCACCAGGGCCGGAATGGTGAAGCGGCGCCGCTTGGGCTTGCCAGTACCGAGCGGGGCATTCAGGTCTTCCGCCGTCACTTGGAACCCTCGCGAATCATTGGAGGATTCTAGCACGGAGCGGAAATGCATCGGGGCGGCACGAGGCCGCCCCGACAGATAGCCGGATGCTGTCCGGAGCTTAGTTCGGCACGGCGGCCTTCGGATTCGGCGGGAACGCCGCGTTCTGGGCGGTGCCGCGCAAGAGTTCGTAGGCCATGTTGAGCGCTTTGTCGTCCTTCGGGTCCGGCGGCACGTAGGACTGCGAGCCGGTCTCCTCCTGGCCTTCCGCCTTGAGGTGGCCGCGCAGGGCCGCTTCGCCGCGGGAGTCGGTGCGTGCCTTCATCTCTTCCGGCACCTCCTGCAGCACCTCGATGTCCGGCGTAATGCCCTTCGCCTGGATCGAGCGCCCGGCCGGCGTGAAGTAGCGCGCGGTGGTGAGCCGCAACGCGCCGTTGCCCGAGCCGAGCGGGATGATCGTCTGGACCGAGCCCTTGCCGAACGAGCGGGTGCCGACGACGGTCGCGCGCTTGTGGTCCTGCAGGGCGCCGGCGACGATTTCCGACGCCGAAGCCGAGCCGCCGTTGATGAGCACGATGATCGGCTTGCCCTTGGACACGTCGCCCGAGCGCGCGTTGAAGCGTTGCGTCTCCTCGGCCAAGCGGCCGCGCGTCGAGACGATCTCGCCACGCTCAAGGAAGGCGTCGGACACCGCGATCGCCTGATCGAGCAGGCCGCCCGGATTGTTGCGCAGGTCGATCACATAGCCCTTGAGCTTGTCGGCGGAGATTTGCGCCGCGAGGTCGCTGATCGCCTTCTTGAGCCCGTCGTTGGTTTGCTCGTTGAACTGGGTGACGCGGATGTAGCCGACGTCGCCTTCGGGCCGCGAGCGCACCGAACGCACCATGATCATTTCGCGGGTGATCGTGACCTCGATCGGCTTCTCCTGTTGGGCGCGCATGATCTTCAGGCGGATCTTGGTGTTGACCGGTCCTCGCATTTTTTCGACCGCCTGGTTCAAGGTAAGGCCCTGAACCTGCTCGTCGTCGAGATGGGTGATGATATCGCCCGCCATGATGCCGGCGCGGGCGGCCGGCGTGTCGTCGATCGGCGCCACGACCTTGACCAGGCCCTGCTCCATCGTGACTTCGATGCCGAGGCCGCCGAACTGGCCCTTGGTCTGCACCTGCATGTCACGATAGCTCTTGGAATCCATGTAGCTCGAATGGGGGTCGAGCCCGTTGAGCATGCCGTTGATCGCCGCCTCGATCAGCTTGGCGTCGTCCGGCTTCTCCACGTAATCGGCGCGCACCCGCTCGAACACGTCCCCGAACAGGTTGAGCTGGCGATAGGTGTCGGCGCTGCCGGCGGCCTTGGCGCTCGCCCCGACCAGCATCATGCGCGGTTGGGTCGCGAGGAGAGAAAGAGCGGCACCGGCGGCGGCACCGAGGAGGACCAGGGAAGTCTTGCGCATTATCCGCGAACCTTCTCGCTATCGGTTGTTGCCCACCATGGGCTTGGGTCGACGGGCGTTCCGTCCTTGCGGAACTCGACGTACAGAACCGGTTGGCTTGAGCCAATCGCAACGGCGGCGGCCGATTGCGGCCCGCCCCCCATCACCGCCACGGGTTCCCCGGTCAGGACGAACTGGCCGGGATCGACGGAGATTCGTTCCATGCCGGCCAGGAGGATATGATACCCGCCGCCGGCATTGAGGATCAAGAGTTGGCCATAGCTGCGAAACGGGCCGGCGTATACGACCCAACCGTCGCATGGCGCCGTGACCGGCGCGGCAGCGCGGCTTGCGATCCATAGACCCTTTTCGCTGCCGCCGAGCCCGTCGGGCGAGCCGAAATCGCGGATTCGCACGCCATTCACGGGCAGCGGCAGCGCGCCCTTGGCGGATGCAAAGGCAATTGCCGGCGCCAAACGGCCCGGATCCTTGAGCGCGGCGAAATTGGGCTTGCCTTCCGGCGGCGCCGGCGGCTTTTCCCCGCCCGAACGTGCGGCAGAATCCCGCTCCAGCTTGGCAATCAAATCTTTGAGATTGTCGGCTTGGCGGGCGAGCTGGCCGATGCGCTGGCGCTGCGTGTCGAGCGCCTTCTCGGCCTCGGCCTGCTTTTTCTGGCGCTCCTGGACCAGCAAGCTCATACGCTGTTGGTCGTCGGAAAATGCGGCCACATCACGGCCGAGGGCCTCCCGTTCGAGCTTCATCTCGCTGCGCACCCGGGCGAGTTCCAGGAGGTCGGCGGCGAGCGCATCGGCCTCGCCGCGCATTTCCGGCAGCACGGCGCCGAGCAGCATCGCGGTGCGCACCGACGTGAGCGCATCCTCGGGGGCGGTGATGATGGCAGGCGGCGGCCGCCGACCGATACGCTCGAGTGCCGCCAGGATTTCGGTAATGAGGGCGCGGCGGCCGTCGAGGGATTTGCGGATCGCGCGTTCGTTGTCCGCGAGCTTCTTGAGGCGCGCTTCGGTCGCGGCGATGTGATTTTCCGCCAGGCGCAGGCGGCCCGCGGTCGCGAGCAGCGCCTCGTTGAGCTTGCGGCGATCTTCGCCGAGCGCGGCGATTTCGCTCTTGAGCAGTGCCTCCGCATCGGCGGCCCTGCGCTGCTCGGCTTGCAGCGAATCGAGTTCCTGCTGGCGTGCCGCCTTGTCGGCCGCGGAATTCGGCTGCTGCGCCAGCGCAACCGCCGCGGCGCCCGCCAGTGCCGTGCCGAGCACCAACGCGAGCAGGCGCGCAGCGGGGCGATGCAAAGCACAGGTTGCGGTCATGTCACTCAAGACTACGCACGCGGTCCGTTAATGCCCGATTAACCATTGAGAGCGGCCCCGCGTTTCACTACGGCGGCACCGTCACGCCCGGTGATAGGGATGCCCGGAAAGAATGGCGATTGCGCGGTAAAGCTGCTCGAACGCCATGATCCGCACCAGCTGGTGCGGCCAAGTCACGCGCCCGAAGGCAAGGCGTAGATCGGCTTTGGCAAGGAGTTCCGGCGCAAGGCCGTCAGGGCCGCCGATCAGGACCACGAGTGCGGCCCGGCCTTGATCGCGCCAGCGGCCGATGCGCTGAGCCAACGCATCGCTGGTGAGCGTTTCGCCGTGTTCGTCGAGCGCAACCACCGCTGCCTGCGCCGGAACCATGGCGCCGAGCGCCGCAGCCTCTTCAGCCAGTCGATCGCCGGCGCGGCGCGCGCGGCTTTCGTCGATCTCGCTGATCGTGACGGCGCGCACGCCGATGGCGCGCCCGGCTTTGGCGGCGCGCTCGCTATAGCGCTCGGCCAGGTCGCGCTCGGGCCCGCGCTTGAGGCGGCCGACCGCGGCGACGACCAGCCGCATCAGAGCATGATCCCGAAAAGTGGGTACCGGTTTTCGGAAAAGATCATGCTCCAACAGTAATTTAACTGGCGCGGCGTGTGCCCGTGCGGCCCGGCGCCCACATTTTTTCCAGATTATAGAAGGCGCGCACTTCCGGCCGGAACACGTGGACGATCACGTCGCCGGCCTCGATCAACACCCAGTCGCAATGGGGCATGCCTTCGACCCGCAGGTCGGGCACGCCGGCCTGCTCCAGGTCTTCCAGCACGCGATTCGCAACGGCGCCGACGTGGCGGTTCGACCTGCCGCAGGTCACCACCATGTAGTCGCTGATCGAAGTCTTGCCGTGCAGGTCGATGGTGATTGTGTCCTCGGCCTTGGCATCATCGAGACAGGCGAGGATCACGCGAAGGGTCTCCTCGGCGTCAGGGCGCACCTGGGAGACGGCATCGGGCACAAGGGACGCGGCCCGAGAAGTCGCAGGGGTGGACAGGGGTCCTTTTCCTTTCACTGCCATGAACGCCCGGGCACCATCCCGGGACTCACAAGCCTAAGATATGCGCGTCGGGTTAAAGGTTTCAACCCGCGTCGAGCCGTGTCATGTCATGAAGCGGTCGCACGAATCGCCGTCGAGGACAGCGGCGATTTGAGCCCATGGAGGTAAACCCACGCGGGCGGCCGGCGATCCGGCAGCGAGCGCGCGTCGCGCTCGCGGATGCGCGCGGCGGCGAGCGCCTGGGCGGCGGGCGACGCGGTCGCAGCGTAGCTCGCGCCGAAGCGATCGACCACGGCGATCGGCACCGCTTCGGCGATGGCGCGCCAATTCTGCCACCGGTCGAACTGGGCGAGGTTGTCGGCGCCCATGATCCACACGAAGCGCACCGCCGGAAACCGCCGAATGAGCCAGGCGATGGTGTCGGCGGTGAAACGGGTGCCGATCGCCGCTTCGAGATCGGTCACGTCGACGCGCGGGTGCGCGGCGACCCGGCGCGCGGCGTTAACGCGGCCGGCGAGCGGCGGTAGCGCGCGCGTGTCCTTGAGCGGATTGCCAGGAGTTACCAGCCACCAGACGCGGTCGAGGCCAAGCCGGCGCATGGCGAGGAGACTCACCCCGAGATGCGCCTCATGGGGCGGATTGAACGAGCCGCCGAGCAGCCCGATCTTGAGGCCCGGCCCATGCGGCGGCAGCTTCACCTCTCCCCGCTTCGCGGGGAGAGGAAGCTTTGAGCGCCGTGAGCTCACGGCCTGATCTGGCCCGAGCCTCGCACGCGGTATTTGAAGCTGGTGAGCTGCTCGACGCCGACCGGCCCGCGCGCGCGCATGCGGCCGGTGGCGATGCCGATCTCCGCGCCGAAGCCGAACTCGCCGCCATCGGCGAACTGGGTCGAGGCATTGTGCAGCACGATGGCGGAATCGACTTCGTTGAGAAATTTCTCCGCCGCCGCCGCATCGGCCGTAACGATTGCGTCGGTGTGGTGCGACCCGTAGCGCTCGATGTGCGCGATCGCGTCGTCGACGCCGTCGACCACCTTGGCCGCGATGATGGCATCCAAATATTCCGTCGACCAATCGTCCTCGCTCGCACGCTTGACGCGCCGGTCGGCGGCCCGCACCGTTTCATCGCCGCGCACTTCACACCCGGCGTCGATCAGCATCGTCACCAGCGGCTTGAGCTGGTCGAGCGCGACGGCGCGATCGATCAGCACGGTCTCGGCGGCGCCGCACACGCCGGTGCGACGCATCTTGGCGTTGAGCACGATGCGTTGCGCCATGGCCGGGTCCGCAGCCTTATCGACATAGACGTGGCAAACGCCCTCGAGATGGGCGAATACCGGCACCCGCGCCTCGCTCTGCACGCGCCCGACAAGGCCCTTGCCGCCGCGCGGCACGATCACGTCGAGTGCGCCGTCGAGGCCGGCGAGCATCAGCCCCACCGCCGCGCGATCGCGCGTCGGCACCAGCTGGATCGCCGCCTCGGGCAGCCCCGCCTCGCCCAGTGCCGCAGCCAGCGCCGCGTGGATGGCGCACGCGGAGCGGAAGCTTTCCGAGCCGCCGCGCAGGATCACCGCGTTGCCGGCTTTCAAACAAAGCGCACCCGCGTCGGCGGTCACGTTGGGGCGGCTCTCGTAGATCACGCCCACGACGCCAAGCGGCACGCGCACGCGCTCGATCGTCATGCCGTTCGGCCGCGTCCACGCTTCCATCACGGCACCGACCGGATCGGGCAGGGCGCGCACCACCTCGCAGCCGGCCGCCATGGACTCGATGCGCTTGCGGTCGAGCGCGAGGCGGTCGACGAAGGCGGCAGTCGCGCCCTGCGCCTTCGCTTCGGCGACATCCTCGGCGTTGGCGGCGAGTATCTCGTCGGAGCGCGCGACGATCGTCCTCGCCATGGCGGCGAGCGCCGCGTCCTTCGCGGCGGACGGCGCGAGCGCCAGCGTCCGCGCGGCCTCGCGCGCGCGCCGGCCGATCTCGCGCATGGTGCGGGCGACGTCGCCTTCGCCCTCGATCGATTTGAGCGGTGCCGTCATGGACGGGAATTTATCATGCGACCCGATGGATTGCGAACGACGGACCCGGCCCCCGCCGCGTTGGCCATGGCGCCTCAGTAAAGCGGCGGGATTTGCCCGAGCGGAATGGGGCCGAGAAAGGCTGCGCCATCGGTCAACCGCAGCTGCATGGTGACGGCTGGCTTGCCCTCGATCACGGTGCGCTCGCCCAAGAGCCCGAGGAGCCCGGCGGCGATCTGGTCGCGTCCACCCCCGCCCAGCGCCGGTGCAAGCCGGTCGAAGGCGCTCAGCGCCGGACGAGTGGGCGCAGCCGGCGGCGGGGCGGCCTTCGGCAAGCTCCCGAGTGAAGCCATGAATTTGTCGAACCCCGCGATCGCCACGGTCATGGTGCCGTCGAGCCGCCCGGCCGGGCTCAGGCCGACCGAGCCACTCGCCTGCACGATGGTGTCGCCCTGCTGCAGCCGTGCGCTGGAGACCTCGAGCCGTCCCCCGGCGGCCTGAAGTTCGCGCAGCATGGTCGGCATCGGCCTCGGCGCGAAGCTTTTCAAGCCCCGCAAAACCGCCGTGACCTCGGCATCGGCCGGTTGCGCCGCCAAGCCGCCGGCGGCCGGCAACGTTGCGCCGGAGAAGCGCATGACCAGATCGGCCGCCGGATTATTCGAGGCCGCGCCAGGATCGGCGCGCCCGTGCAGCTCCACGTGAACAGCCGCCGCGAGCCGCGGACCGCCTTCGCGCCCACGGTCGACCCGCAGGTCATCGGCGGCAATCGACACGCGTTCCGGCGCGTTCGGACGCCCGCGCACGCTGATTTGGGCGAGGCGCCAACTGGCAACCAGCGCCTCCCGCCCGCCGGCTTCGCTCACGGTCAGCGGTCCGGTGACCTCACCGATCAGCAGGCTGGGATCGTAGACCTGCGCCACAACGAGAAAACTTTTGGCGGCGATCACCAGCGCGGGCTCAAACGCGCGCATTTCGACCGTCGCGTCGTCGCAGCGGACCTCCAGCCGGAAGGGATAGCCGCCGGCGGATTGCGAGCCGCATGTGTAGGTGCGGCCGAGCCGCGCTTCCTGCTCGCGCCACTGCGTCAGCGTCGCCTGTGCGATCGAGGACGCGTAGAACCAGAACCCGGTCCAAAGCGCCGCCAGGACCACGAAAGCTGCCAGCGGCGCCACCACCCAGCGGGATCGGGAGGCAGCGAGTTCGGGGTGGATCATCGTGAGGTTCCGGCTCGGATTACCTGCGTTGCCGGCCGATGTGGCCTCAGCAAGGCGGCCGGAGCGAATTTGGCCCCGGAAAGCCGGCTTAGCTCGTTGGTTGCATCGGCCGGAACGGCCTGTTACGCGACCGGGGCCAGTGCCGCGTACCCGAAGTTCGCACCACCTTTGCCGCGAGTCCGATTGCGAACTTCGGGTTCAAAGCGGCACTAGAATCATAGATTTGCTAGTGTCCTTCGATTCCGAAGTTCGCGTCGGTGCGTGCTGCAAACTCGGGCGAACTTCGGAATCGGGACACTAGCCCCGCCCGCTGTTGATTCCATGCCCGCGACCGATCCCCATTTCGACCACGCCGACGAAGACCTGTGGGTGTTCGCCTATGGGTCGCTGATGTGGCGGCCCGGCTTCGAGGCCCGCGAGCGGGTCCCGGCGCGGCTCATCGGCGCTCACCGGGCGTTGTGCGTGTGGTCGCACGTGCACCGCGGCAGCCCGGAACGGCCCGGGCTGGTGCTGGGACTCGATTTCGGCGGCATGTGCCGCGGCATCGCCTATCGGGTGGCGGCCGCGGCCCGCAAAGCCACGCTCGACTATCTGCGCGCCCGCGAACAGGTCACCATGGTCTATCGCGAATGCGTCCGTCCGGTCGTGCTGCTGTCACACCCGGAACGGCGCGTGCAGGCCGTGTGCTATCTGGTCGACCGAAGCCATCCGCAATATGCCGGCCGCCTCAAGCTCGCCGAGCAGCTGCACCACGTGCGCCAGGGCCACGGCATCTCGGGACAGAACCGGGAGTACGTGCTCGCTGCCGTCAAGGAACTCGAGGCGCTCGGCTGCCGCGACCGCGACCTGCATATGCTGGCGGAGCGGCTGCACGGCGTGCATGAGGCGCACACCGCTTCCTAAAGCGGGACGACTTTCTTCGAATCGTCATCCCGCTTTAGGTCCTTGCTGGAGCATGACCTTTTCCGAAAACCGGTACCCACTTTTCGGGATCATGCTCTGAGCTTCACTTTTTTGCTCCGGCCGCGACGAGGCGCGCCGTTGCCTCTTCGATGTCCTTCTTGAGCCGCTCGAAAAATTGCGCGCGCTCCAGGCCCGGCGGAATCGGATCGAGGATTTCGACCCGCACGGTTCCGGGGTGCCGCAGAAATTTGCGGCGCGGCCACACGAGCCCGGAGTTCAACGCGACCGGCAGGCACGGCGCCCCGGTCTCGGCATAAAGGTGGGCGACGCCGAATTTGTAGGCCGGCTGGGCGCCGGGCGCGCGGCGCGTGCCTTCGGGGAAAATGACGAGCTGCCGGTTGTTCTCGAGCTGGACGCGCGCCCGTTCGGTCATGGCGACGAGGGCTTGGGTCCGCGCGCCGCGATCGACCGGGATCATGCGCGCCTTCCAGATGTACCAGCCGAACAGCGGGATCCACATCAGCTCGCGCTTGACGATGAAGGTCGGATCGTCGAACAGCGTGAGCAGCGCGAAAGTTTCCCAGCTCGATTGGTGTTTTGCGGCAACGATCAGCGGCCCGCGGGGAATTTTTTCCAGGCCGATCCATGCGACGTCGATGCCGCAGACCAGGCGCAGCAGTCGCAGATTGCTACGTCCCCACGATTTCGCGACCGCGACGAGCACCCGGTAGGGAAGAAAGTAGCTCGGAATGGCCGCTATCAAATAAACGAGCAGGTTCAGATAGAACAGAATGTTGAACAGGATGGAGCGGACGAGGATCACGGCGCGACCGGATACGTGATACGGAATGTCGCGGATCAGGCGGCGCCGGAACCGCTAGCCGCGGCGGGCGTGGTTCCGAGGCGGAACCGGACCTGGGCGACGATATACTTCAGATATTCGGAAAAGAGGAGCTTGGCGGTGGGCGCGCTCGACCACCACGCTTCGCTGCGCATCTTGTCGGTGATCACCGGAAACGGCACCAGGGCTACGTCGGGCATGCGGCGGCGCAGTTCCGCCATGGTGCGCGGCATGTGGTAGTTCGACGTGACGACGATGACCGATCGGAAGCCGCGGTCGGTCACCCATTGCCGGGTCTCGATGGCGTTGCCGGTCGTGTTGATGGCCGCGTGACCGAGGTCGACACAGCACGCCATCCAGCGCCCATAGGCGGGACTGAGCCGCGCAAGCTCGGTGCTCGACGTGGTCGGATGCACGCCGCTGATGAGGAGGCGCTTGCCGCGCTCGGCCGCCAGCAGCTCGATCGCGTCGGCGATGCGCGACGCGCCTCCGGTCAGGACGACAATGCCGTCGGCGGGAAGATCGATCGACACTTCCTCGGTCGGGACGCTGGCGACGAACCAGAGAAAACCGGCAACGAAGGCGACCGCTACCGCGAAGGTCGCAAGCACGATCAGGCGCCACAGGCGGCGCGCGACCCGGCCGATGAAACCCGGCCGGGTGGCGGTTGCGTCGTGGCGGTGCGAATCGGCGACCGACATTGGCCTTGGTTCCCGATCCATCATAGCGCAACCCGATCCGCGGCCGCCCGTTCGTGGCTCACTCGATCGAGCCAAGCGTGCGATAGACCGTCAAGCGCGAGGCGCCGGCGGTCACAACCGCGATGAGCACCACGACCCCGACAATCGCCGCATAGCCGGCGATCCCGATGGAAAAACTGCCGAACAGCGCGGCCACCTGATCTTCCCCGGCGGTGCCCGTGAATCGATCGCCGAGGAATCCCGCCGCCAGGAACAGCACCATCGCGGCCGTGCCCCCGATGATGCCGCCGGTGAGCCCGAGCAGCAGGAAGTGCCGCTGGAATTGCCCGGCGATGAATCCGTCCTTGGCGCCGACGAAGTGCAGCACCTCGATGATCGGCCGGTTCGCCGCCATGGCGCCGCCGGTCGCAAAGGTCACCGAGAGCACGGTCGCGATCAGCACGAGGACCATCACCCCCAATCCGACGGCGACCGAGGCTCGCGCCATGCTGCGCATGCGATCGACCCAGCCGCGATGATCGTCGACGGTCGCCCCCGGAACCTGAGCGGTGAGGGACTTGGCGAGCTGGGCGAGGTCGGGCGCGCCGTGCGGCGCGGTGCGGACCACGATCAGCCGTGGCACCGGCAGATCGTCGAACGTTAACCCGGTGCCGAGCCACGGCTCGAGCAGCCGCGCCGTCTCGGTTTTGGAGTAGGGTCGAACGCCGGCGACCCCCGGCTGCTTCTCGGCGATCGCCGCCGCCGTCTTGACGTCCCCTTCGATGTCGCGGCCTGGCACCGGCCTCACCTGGATCGTGACTTCGCGCGAGACTTCGGATTGCCATTCCGTGGCAGTGGCGCGGATCAGCACGACGGCGCCCAAGGTGAGCGCGGCCAGGAACGTCATGATCGCGATCACGGCGATGAGAGCGCGGCCGGCGATCGTATCCCGCGGCACGATCGAGCGCGTGCCGGGCGGCGGTCCGCCCGGCATCTCGGCCGCGGTCGCGTCGTGATCGGCTTCGGTCGTCATGGCATCAGTCATAGACGTGCATCCGGCCTTCATGCAGCACAAGCCGGCGCGCGTCGAGGAGGTCCATGAGGGCAATGTCGTGGGTGGCGATCACCACCGACGTGCCGGATTTATTGAGTTCGACGAACAGCCGCAGCAGGCGGCGCGCCAGCACCGGATCGACGTTGCCGGTCGGCTCGTCGGCGAGCAGCAACTGCGGCCGGGCGATCACCGCGCGGGCGATCGCGGCGCGCTGCTTCTCGCCGCCGGAGAGTACCGGCGGCAGTGCCCACATCCGCTCGCCCAGGCCCACCCACTGAAGCAGCTCCACGACCTCGTTGCGATAGCTCGCATCGTCGCGTCCGAGCACGCGCAACGGAAGCGCGACGTTCTCATAGGTGCTGATGTGGTCGAGCAGCCGGAAATCCTGGAACACGATGCCGATGCGCCGGCGCAGGGTCGCAAGCGCATCCGGCGCGAGGGTCGCCACGTCGTGGCCGAACAGGGTAATGAGGCCGCGCGTCGGCTTGAGGGAGAGATAGAGCAGGCGCAGCAGCGATGTCTTGCCGGCGCCCGACGGACCGGTGAGGAACTGAAACGAATGGGGGTCGATCCGGAAGGACAGGTCGCGCAGGACCTCTGTTCCAAGTCCGTAACGCAGGCCCACGTTCTCGAATCGGACCACGCCCGCCCTCCGAATCGGCCGCCAGACGTTGTCGCGCCGGCGCGCTTAACGATGCATTAACGATCTGCGCGGGCACGCGCGATCCGCCAAGCGGTGCCGGGCCTTCCATGGTTTCCGATGTGTTAACGGACGCCTGTTAGGGTTGCCGCGCGGTCCGACCGGCGCGCCATCGGGCCGATACGAACGCGCAGGCGGCGCGCCTGATGCAGGCCGATGCTGATCGTCTGCCCGTCTTGCACCACAGCGTACCGGATCGAATTGTCGACGCTCGGACCGGCGGGGCGCACGGTGCGATGCGCGCGCTGTCGCGCCACATGGTTCGCTTCGGTCGCCGAGCTGGCGTCCGCGGCCCTGGCCCTTCCGACGGTGCGGGAAGTCTCTCAGCCGCCGCAGCCGGAGCCCGACGAAGGCGGCGAAGCCGATCAACCGCGGCATGAGGCCGGCGACATCGAGGCGAGCTCGGGCGAGGCGCCGTCGATCACCATCGCCAATTCTCCGCCGCTCGTTCCCGCGCCGGCGCAAGACGGTGCCCCCGCGACTGCGAGCGGGCCGGATATCGAAACCGTGGCGGCGCGGCGCACGCGGCAATCCGGAACCAAGCGTCGCCGCTCCCGCCGTTGGCCGGGCCTTCCGACCATCATTCTGGTGCTGGCGGGGATCATCGCCGCGCTTCTCAATTGGCGGGCGGCGGTCGTCCGCTTCGTTCCGCAGACCGCCTCCCTGTTCTCCGCCGTCGGGCTTCCGGTCAACCTGCGCGGACTGAGCCTCGACGACATCAAGACATCCATCGAAGCCCATGAGGGCGTGACCGTCCTCATGGTCGAGGGCACGATCGCCAACGTCACGCGCCAACCGCTGGAAGTGCCGCGGCTGCGCTTTGCGGTGCGCAACGCGGCGGGTTACGAGGTTTATGCCTGGACTGCCTTGCCGGCTGAGCCGGTCCTTGCGCCCGGCGACCGCGTGTCGTTCCGCTCGCGGCTCGCGTCTCCGCCGGCGGACGCGCAGGACATAATCGTCCGCTTCTTCAACCGGCGGGACGTTACGGCCGCCGCGAACTGACTATGGCGCGTGTCGTCATCGCCGAAGACGAAGAAGGCCTGCGCGGCTTCGTGGCCCGCGCGCTCGCGATCGACGGCCATGAGGTGACGGCGGCCGCGGACGGCGCCGAGGCGCTCGATCTCATCGTGCGGCACCAGGGCGGCTTCGATCTCCTCCTCGCCGACGTGCGCATGCCAGTGATGGACGGCATCGCGCTGGCGCTCGCAACCGCGCGCGATTACCCGCAGATCACAATTCTGCTGATGACCGGCTATGCCGACCAGCGCGAGCGCGCCCACGGCCTCGACGCGCTGATCCACGACGTAATCAGCAAGCCGTTCACGCTTTCGCAGATTCGCGCTGCGGTGAACGAGGCGCTTCGCGCGGACGACAGACGAGGGATGATAGACGACGGACGAAGCTAACCGGTCCGTCCTCCGTCGTCCGTCTTCTGTCGTCTGTTTTTCAGAAATCCCGCAGCAGGCGCTCGATGTAATCCAACTCGATCTGCGGGCGGAACGTATCGCCGAAGCGCCGACGCAGTTCCTCGAGAATGCGACGAGCACGCTGAACGTCGATTTCACCCGGTACCTTCACGGTCGAGTCGTCGCCGTATTCGTGACCGCGCAGCGGCCGGCCGAGCGGATCCGTGTCCTGCTCGGCGCGCGCGGGCCCGGTGCGACCGGGCTGCCCCGGCCCCATGCCCGGCCCGGGCTGCATCTGCTGGGCGAGGTCCTGCGCGCCGCGCCGCATGGCTTCCAGCGCGCGGCCCTGGGCATCGACGGCGGAATCCGCGTTGCCGTCGCCGAGCGCGCCCTCGGCATCGCGCATCGCCTCCTCGGCGCGGCCGAGCGATCCCTCGCCCCGCTCGCCCGGTGCCTGCTGTCCCAGCTGGCCGCGCTTCTTGAGCTCGTCGAGCAGCTTGCGCAGCTGCTCGCGCAGCGCCTGCTGGTTCTGGCGCAGGCCGCCCATGCCTTTGTCCTGCTCGCCCTGCTGCCCTTGTTGCCCCTGCTGGCCTTGCTGACCCTGCTGGCCGCGTTGGCCGCGCTGGCGTTCGCGCCGCGTGTCCTGGCCCTGCCGGAACGTGCGGTCGCGCAACTGCTGCTGCTGGCGGATCATGTCGCCCAATTCGTCGAGCGCCGACATCATGTCGTCGTCATCGCCGTCGGGTGATGCGCCGGGCTGCGCCATCTGCAGGTTCTCGAGCATCTGCTGCAGCTCCTGCAGCAACTGCCGCGCCGCGTCCTTGGCGCCCGACCGCGCCAGGCTCTCGATCCGGTCGAGCATGTTCTTGAGATCCTGCGGCCGCAGCACGCGGGTGTTGCGGTCCAGCGGCCGCGCCAGCTGCTGCGGGTTTTTGCGCATCTGCTCGGCTAACGCCTGCATGAACTTATCGAGCGCGGCGCGCAGCTGTTCGGTGAGGCGCTTGATCTCCTCGTCGGGGGCGCCGCGTTCGAGCGCCTGGCGCAAGGCCTCTTCGGCCGCGCGCAACGCCTGCTCGGCGTCGGAGACGTTGCCGTCCTCGATCGTCACCGCCATCGACCACAGCCGCGCCACCACATCGCGCAGATCGTCGTCCGTCTTGGCGCCGCTGAGCTGCCAAAACAGCGAGCGCAGGCCGAGGTAGATGCTCGCTTCCGGCGTGAACCGCTCCGGCGCGATCGTGAGCGCATCGAGCGCCGTGAGGACCAGGTCGCGCGAGTTGGCGTCGATTGCGAGGACACGCCGTTGCTCGACCAGGGCCTTGGCCACGGGCTTGATGAACATGCGCTGCGGCAAGGTGAACTCGTGCGGCGCGCTGGTACCCTTTTGGCCGGCTTCGTCGCGCGCCTTGAGAACCATGGTGACTTGGGTGCCGGCCCACGGGTGCTCGGAAAGATCTTTCGTGGTCTGTCCGACCGCGTTGCGGGTGCGCGCCTGTGGCAGCACCAGCGAGAAGTCCGGCGCGTCGTAAAGCGGACGCGCGGTGGGTCCGTGCGGACGCGCAGGCGGTTTGCGCGCGAAAGTCGCCTGCGCCGAGACCACGCCGTAGTCGTCCTCGAGCTTATAGACGAGCTGCAGCGAGCCGCGGACCTGCGCCTGCGGGTCCTTGGCGAGGGCGATGGTCGGCGGGCGATCCGGGATCGCGTTGAAGGTCCAGGTGATGTCGTCGTCGGCCACGCCGTGCAAACTGGCCGTGCCGCCGTCCTTGATCACGAAGCGCCGCTCGTCGGTCCCGGCCGGCGGCAGCGCGGCGGGCGTCGGGGCCGGCGTAAGCCCGCCGGTGGTGGAAACGTCGAGGTGGGCGGTGCCGGTCGCGCGGATGACGAGCGTGCTCCCGGCCGGCACGGTCTGCGCGGCGGCTGTCTGGACCGGCTCGCCCGCGCGCAGCCCCGGCAGGATCACGGGCGGCCTGCCGGTATAGGCCGGCGGCGTCACCCAAGCGTCCACCCGGTAATTTGCCCCGGCGACGACGCCCGCCCAGTCGAAGGCGGCGGAGATGCGCCGAAGGCGCTCGCCGCCCGCGCCCACGAAGGTCGCGACCACGAGGATAAGCACGAGGGCCCGCAGCGCCATGGGATCGCGCGCGGCGAGGCGCGGCCGCGGCACGCCGGCCTTGAGCGTCCACAATGCCAGCGAGACTTGGTCGGTTTCGCTGGTGGCGATTTCGTCGGCGATGGTGGTGGCCGGGCGGTGCTTGAGGCCGCTCGCGCGGTCGAGCCGGCGCAGGCCGTCATAGGCGTTCGGGAGTCGGAACCGGAACAGCGGAACGCTGCTGACCGCGGCAAGGGCGAGCAAGAGGAACAGGCCGATGGCGCGGCCGATCGGCGGCAAGACCAGCCACACCCCCGCCCACGAGAGCGCGAGGAAAAGGCCGACGGCGGTCGCCAGCGACGCCAGCGCGGGCCACAGCCGTTCCCAGAGAATCGTCCACCGTGCCCGCCGCAACGCCCGTGCGAGCAATCCTTCCGCAGCCTGTTGATCGACCGGCTGTTCGGTCACGGGATATCCTGCATCAGCCGGTACCCTGACTGATTTGACGCAAAGCAACAAGGACGCGTCCCGTGCCTTGCCGGGTTCCGGAAGGGTAAAGTGGTGGCCCGCCGCGGCGGTTCCGTGGCACTGCAGTCACTACGGCCGATCAAAAGGCCGTGTTCCGTCATTTTGGGCCTTCCAGCCATGGCGGCAGGCGGTCCAGCCGGATAAGCGCGTCGACGTCGAGGCGGGGTCGCACTAGGGCCCAGGCCTCCTCGCGCACCAGCACCTCGGGAATGAGCGCGCGGGTGTTGTAGGTGCCCGCGTGTACCGCACCATAGGCCCCCGCCGACATTACCGCGAGCAGATCGCCGGGCTCGGGGTCCGCCAACTCGCGGTCCTCGGCCAGGAAATCTCCCGACTCGCACACCGGTCCGACCACGTCGGCTACGATCCGCGGTGCCGCGGCGGCCGGCTCCACCAGCGGGCGGATCTCGTGGTGGGCGCCGTAAAGGGTCGGGCGGACGAGGTCATTCATCGCCGCGTCCACGACGACGAAAGTCTTGGCGTCCCCGCGCTTCTTGTAGAGCACGCGCGTGACCAGAATTCCCGCGTTCCCGACGATCAGGCGCCCGGGCTCGAAAATCAGCATGCAGTCGAGATCGCGCGTCGCGACCTTGACGACTTTGGCGTAGGCGTCCGGATTGGGCGGCGGCTCGTCGTCCTCGCGATAGGGAATGCCGAGGCCGCCGCCGAGATCGACGTGGGCGATGCGATGGCCGTCGGTCCGGAGCGTGCGCACGAAATCCGAGAGCAGTGCGAACGCATCCTCGAACGGCTGCAGCTCCGTGATCTGGCTGCCGATGTGCATGTCGACGCCGGCGACGCGAATGCCCGGGAGCTTTCCGGCGCGGGCGTAGACCTCGCGCGCGCGGCTGATCGGAATGCCGAACTTGTTCTCCGCCTTGCCGGTCGCGATCTTGGCGTGGGTTTTTGGGTCGATGTCGGGATTGACCCGGATCGAGATGTCGGCAGAGCGGCCCTTGCCGGCCGCGATCGCCGCCAGAAGTTCGAGCTCCGCTTCGGACTCGACATTGACGCAGAGAATGCCGTGGTCGACGGCGAGCGCGAGCTCGCGCGCGGTCTTGCCGACGCCGGAGAACATGATCTTCTCCGGCGCGACCCCGGCGGCGCGGGCGCGCAACAGTTCGCCTT
>WNGJ01006501.1_pt1 | contig 22568 bp, 30 predicted proteins | sample 5400611 | NCBI WGS metagenome assembly WNGJ01 (sample SAMN13153375, study PRJNA577476) | soil metagenome | isolation source: 40 cm soil or saprolite under Garry oak tree replicate 1 | place: USA:California | collected 2016-06-15
GAACCTCGGCCCGAGGAGCTGCTCAAAGAAGAGTCGAAGCACGAGGAGGAGGCCGACACCGGCGCGCCCGCCGCGGGACGCTCGAGCGTTCAAGAGGTCCGTCGCAAGGGTCCGCTCGGGTTCCTCCAGATGCTCGGCCCCGGACTCATAACCGGAGCCAGCGACGACGACCCGAGCGGGATCGGGACCTACTCCCAGGTCGGAAGTCAGTTTGGCTACGGGCTCCTGTGGACTGCTGCTTTCACGTTTCCGTTGATGGCCGCGGTGCAGGAGCTCTGCGCTCGCATAGCGCTTCAGACGGGCGTCGGCCTCGGCACATCGTTAAGGCGCAAATTCCCGCGATGGCTGGTCGGCCTGTGCATTGCTGCGTTGTTTGTCGCCAACACGATCAACGTCGGGGCTGACCTCGGGGCTGTGGCGGCGGGTGGCTCGATGTTGACCCGAGGCCTTGTGCCGCGGCTCTGGTTGCTGGTGCCGGTCGCGGCTCTGATTCTGGCCATGCAGCTATTCCTGACCTACGCAACCATTTTCAAGATCTTCAAATGGTTGACGTTGGTGCTGTTCGCATACGTCATCACGGGCCTCATCGTTCACCCCGATCTACGTCAGATCGTGATCGCGACCGTCGTTCCACACTTCGAGATCAGCAAGGAGTTCATCGCGGCTCTGGTCGCGATCTTCGGGACTACCATCTCGCCTTACCTCTTCTTCTGGCAGGCGTCGTCCGAGGTCGACGAGATGCGGGCGGCGGGCAAGTTGACGGAATCAGAGAGGCGCGGCGTGACCCGGTCAGAGCTTCAAGCCGCGCGGGCCGACATCCTCGTCGGCATGTTCTTCTCGAACCTCGTCATGTACTTCATCATTTTCACGACTGCCGCCGTCCTGCACGCACACGGCAAGACTGACATCCAGTCGGCCGACCAGGCGGCACAGGCGCTTGCTCCACTGGCAGGTCCGTTTGCCTTCATCCTTTTCGCCGGCGGGATGATCGGGACGGGCCTGCTCGCGATCCCGATCCTCAGCGGCTCCGCCGCCTACGCGGTCAAGGATTTCTTCGGTTTGAAGGGCGACCTATCGGACAAGCCGTGGTACCGACCTACGTTTTACGCGATCATCGGTCTTTCGACGCTCGCGGGCTTGGCGCTCAACCTTCTAAACATCGATCCGATCCGCGCGCTCTTCGTCGCGGCCATCATCAACGGTCTGGTGGCGGCGCCACTGATGATCCTGATCGCGCTCCTTGGATCAGACCGCAAGATCATGGGCAAGCGCCGGAGCGGACGCGTCAGCACGACCTTGACCTGGGTCGCCACGAGCGTGATGGCCCTTGGCGCGGTGACCTTCATCGCCCAGCTGCTGTTTGCCTAGGCCGCGATCGCTCCGGCATGGGCCGCTGGCGGGCGAGAAGCCGACCTCCACCTCGCCTGGCTTCATCCACTAGAGTCAACGCACGCGCGTACGGCCAATACGCGACGCGTTCAAGCAGATGAGGCACGAGTGCGAGCGTCTGAACAAACGGTCGAAAACGGCGAGAACGTGAACTCACGTGGGCTGATCGCTTCGGTGGTCACCGACGCGCAGCGCCTCGTCTCGTTGGAGGTCGCGCTCGCGAAGCAAGAGCTGAAGGAGATGGCCACCGGCAGCGCCATCGGATTGGGCCTCATGGCGTTCGGCGGCCTCCTCCTCGCTCTCGCGGTGCTTGTCGCCTTGCCGACACTCGTGGTGTGGCTCGTGCCGTGGCACTGGGAAGCGGCGGCTGTTTGGGTAGGCGCCTACTTCCTGATCGGCCTCGTGCTCGTGTTGGTCGGCAAATCTCGCTTGCAGGTGCACCTTCCGAGGCGGACGCTCGAAAGCTTGAAGGAGAACAAGGAATGGGCGCTTCGGCACGTGAAATCGAACGGCAGATAAAAGAAACGCGCGAGCGGATGGACAATAACCTGAATCAGCTCGAGGACCGCGCTGCCTCAAACGCCGTCCGCTACGGTCGAATTGCGGCCATCGTCGTCGGCGTGGTTGCGATCGGGGGCGCTGGGTTCCTCCTGTACAGGAGGATGCACCGACCGACGTTGAAGGACCGTCTCGACGACCTGTCGATCGAGAACCTCCGCGAGCTGGCCGAAGCGGTGTCGGGACGTTTGAAAGGACAGTTGCCCTCGGTGACGGTGAAGGTCAACGAGCCGACCCCGCAGGAGCCGGGCACGATCGAAAGCATCGTGCGCAGGGTGGCGCCGGCCATGCTCGGCACCGTATCGACCGCCCTGCTCGAGAGGGTCTCGCGCAGGTCTGACGAAACGGTCGCGCCGCAGGCGGACTGACATCACGGCGTCGCGGGCGAAGATACAGCGTCTGTTCGAGCGCGCCCAGCGCACTCTGCCAGCTCGTGTCCTGACCACCTACGGCGAGAGCCAGGCCAGCAACTACGCCCTCGCCCTCGCGTTCGCCGGATTCCTCGCGATGTTTCCGATCATGGTCGGGGCTCTCGCGATCATCGGACTGGCCATCCGAGATCCCGCCACCGAGGCCCACTTCCAGACCCTGGTGGTTCAGCTCTTTCCCAGCAGTGCCCAGCCGGAGCTCCAGAAGGCGGTGCACGGCGTCAAGCAATCGGCCGGGTGGTTGGGCCTGCTCTCGCTCGGCGGTCTGCTCTGGAGCGCCGGCAGCATCTTCTCGACGATGGAGTTCGCCCTCACCCAGATCTTCGGCACCAAGCAGCGGGACATGCTGCGCCAGCGATTGATGGGACTCGTGATGATGCTGCTGCTGGTCGTCGCGATTGTTCTCACGGTCGGCCTCAACTCGGTCGCGGCGTTCGTTCCGTTCAAAGCCCTGGGCACGATCGGCGATGTCCTGGCGTGGGTCACGAGCTTCGTTCTCGGCGCCATCGTGATGGTGGGGCTGCTGGTGGCGCTTTACCGTTTTGTGCCCAATCGCACCTTCCGGGTGCGCGATGTTCTGCCGGGCGCGGTGCTGGCCGGCGTGCTGATCGAGGTGCTGTCCCTGGCCTTTCCGCTCTACGCGAAGATCGCCGGGGGGTTCAACACCTACGGTGCGCAGTTCGCTCTGTTCTTCCTGCTCGCGACGTGGTTCTACCTGCTCAGCCAGCTTGTCTTGCTCGGTGCCGTCTTCAACAGGTTCCGGCTCAGGGAACCGGCCAGGAAAGGCCTCGTGGCCAGCCCGATCGAGAAGTCGCGGGCCAAGCCGCGACCCGTCGACTCGATCGAACAGAAGAAATCCGAAGCGGAAAACGCGGCGCCCCCAAGGCGGTCGATCTTCCAGCGCGTAGCCCTGGGCGCGGTGATCGCAGTGGCCATGGCGGCCGGGTTCGTCCGTCGCCGCCGAACTCGCTCCACGACCTAGTTCGAGTTCAACCGCGGGTAGACGAGCGGGCCCTGGGCGTTACCGAAACGAGCGGCCCAAGCGGCGAGTCATGGCCTAGGCCGACTGATCTCAAGGAGGTTTGGACGTTTGGGAACTCTGCTGTTCATCCTGCTCGTCATTCTGGTGCTCGCCGTGCTTCTCGGAGCAGGTGGGTACAGCGTTCGGCGGTACTGGAGTCCCGCCGGTAGCGAGGTCGTAGAGACTGGGGACATTGGCGGCGGTGCGGGAGCGGGCGTTGCCGCGGCAATCCTCGCCATGCTGGTGCTGATCCTGCTGTTCTTCGGCTTCACGCAGTGGAACTGGTTCGGCACGCGATCTGGCGTTCCGGCCACCACGAACAACCCGACCGTAACGTCGCCTGCGCCGGCTCATCAAAGCCCGAGCAGCGGCGGCGGGGGCGCTTCACCGAGCGCCATGCCGTCTCCGTCTTAGTCTCCCTCACCCTCCTCAGGGGAGCTGTGGGCCGAGTCCTTCGGGACCGGCCCTCTTTTATTGATCGAGGAGCAAGTCTCAAAGGAGGTCATTTCGATGGCGACGCCACGACAAAAGACTGCCGCACGGCAGAACATCAAGAAAGCGCGCAAGGTGCAGAGCCGGCGCGCCCACGGTGAGAGTATTCCGAAGCGCTCGCGTGGCTTGAGCACGCGGCAGGAGAACCGGATGCCGCGCTCGACGTTTGCGTTTCCGAAAGAGCGCAAGGAGCCGCTGAACGACGCCCGGCACGTCCGCAACGCAATCGCCCGCTTCGACCAGGTCGAGGGCGTCAGCGACGCCGAGCGCGACGCCGCATGGCGGCGGATCCGGGCGGCCGCCCGAAAGTACGGCGTCGAGGTGACCGCGAGGGGATGGCGCCAGCTCATGAAAGGTGGTCGAACGGGCAGGTCGCGTTCGAGATCGCGCTGAGCTCAGATCCCGAGTAACGATGCGTGGGGCAGGCGTTTTCTCAGTAGAAACGTAAATCACGGCTGGCTGTCAGGTCGGCTCGAAAGGAGGTGTAATCAAGAGTGGTTGCGTTGATTGTCTTGATCCTGCTGCTGCTGCTCCTCGGTGGGGGCGGTCTGCTGGCACCAGCGCTTCACATCCTCTGGATTCTGCTCGTCATCGGGCTGATCCTCTGGTTGCTCGGCTTCTTCGTGCGCGCCGCGGAAGGCGGCCGCTGGTACTACTGGTAAGAGGACAGAAGCAGCGGTCCGGCGCCTGCTCGAAGCGGGCGCCTTTTCTTTCTTCATAAGAACTTACGCTCCGTAGGATCCCAACCTCCTACAGCCGTACGGCGACATTTTTCGGTGCGCGCCGATACTTGCCGTGTCGTCATACCGAGGTTGGAGGGAGAATGGCCATCGTCCGGCTGCCCGCGGGCAAGCTGTGGGGGAACCCCGAGCGCATCGCCTTGCGGCGTGGCCTGGCGAGGACCGGTGGCTCTCGACCGTCGATCCGGTTGCTCGCCGCGGGCCCGGAAACGCCGACCTACTGCGCCGCGTGCGCCGGCTCGATCGACTTTGGGCCCGTCTGGCGGGGGGAGGAGGCCTTCTGCAGCGTCGAATGCTCGCTGGGGGGTAATCAACCTGCATAGGTAGCGGCCATGCGCATCGGGCCTGCATTACCGTGTGGGCCTGATGCGAAGGCTGCTTTTGTGGAGCGCGCAGAACCGGTGGCTCGCGACGCATGTGCCGAGGTGGCGGTTCGCTCAGCGAGCGGTGAGGCGTTTCTTGCCGGGCGAGGGATTCGAGTCCGCGCTGAAGGCTGCCGTGGACTTCAGGAAGCACAATATCGGCGCCCTCTTCACGCTCCTCGGCGAGAACGTGACCGACCTAACCGACGCCAACCAGGTGGTCGAGCATTACGAAGAAGTCTTGGCCGGTTCGCGTGACCTCCAGGCGGAGATCTCGGTCAAGCCGACACAGCTTGGCCTCGATATCGACGAAGCCGCGGCCTTCGCCAACCTTCAACGGCTGGCCGGCGCGGCGGCCGAGGCGAACAGCTTTCTCTGGATCGACATGGAGGGCAGCGCCTACACCGACAGGACGCTGGACCTCTACAGGCGGCTGCGCCGGCATCGGTCTGACATCGGCGTTGCGCTGCAGGCTTATCTCTACCGGACTGTTTCGGACATCGCCGGCCTCCTCCCGCTCAAGCCTGCGATCCGCCTCGTCAAGGGCGCCTACGCCGAGCCGCAGGAGATCGCGTTTACCGCCAAGCGCGATGTCGACGCCAACTACCTCGCCCTCTCTGTCTTCATGCTGCCGGAGCTCAAGCGGCGCAATCTCCGTCTTGTGCTCGCGACCCATGACGTGGACCTCGTCGCGAAGATCTGGCGATTCGGCCAAGCCCTCGACATGGACCGGTCCGAGCTCGAGGTGGCGATGCTGTATGGCATCCGGACCGACGAGCAGCTCCGGCTGGCGCGCGAGGGCTTCACTGTTCGCGACCTGATCGCGTATGGGGACGCGTGGTATGGGTGGTACTTGCGGCGGCTGGCGGAGCGCCCCGCCAACGTTTGGTTCGTGGCGAGGCAGCTCCTTCCCTAGCAGACGCGTGGGCTACGGAACCGTAGGCACCTGTCCGGCGTTTTCCTGCGCCTCCCGCGCCGCGCTCTCACCAGCCTCGTGCGTCGGGTCCTCATTGGGCACGAACGTGCCTGACGAAGAGGCCGATGAAGGACTTGGCGAGGGCGTTGCCGCTGCGGCCGTGATCACAGTCGCTCCATAGATCATGGCGCCCGCCACGCCTCCCACCAGCATCGACCCAGCGATCGCCGCTGCCGCGAATGACTTGCGAATTCCTGTCACTTTCTTTGCCTCCAGTTTTCTAGATCGCTCCAGAGGAGCGTCGAGACTCAGACTGGGGGCGGTCGCTGGGCCGTCCTTGTGAGGAGCCTGGGAGTTGGCCGAGCGGCGGCGAGCTGAAAACAGAAGAGCCGGCGGCGCATTTCACGCCGCCGGCCTTGGACCCGTGGTCAGAACTGGATCTAGTTCTTGCCCGGGATTATCGGTGCCGGCTGCTCCTGTTCCTGGAGCATGTCGGGCTTCTCGAGCTCCTCGTCGCCTCGCTCGTCGATGGGATGCTCACGCTCCATGTGAGCCTTCATCTCTTCCGAGTTGGCGATCTCCTGGTCGCAGATCTCGCATTTCACGGCTATCACCTCCGCTACGAAGGTCTGAAGCGCTCGAACCTTGCGGCTCGAGCGCCTCAATTGGAAAACGCAGGCCTTATCGCCGGTACTGGCTCTGAATTCGTTGTCTCTTTCGGGGGGAGTTCAAACGGAACGCAACTGGAGGTAGCAATGAACAGGCTTGCTGACGAGATCAACAATCAGGTCAACGCAGGGCGGCAGTCGGTCGAGAAGTCGCTCGAGGAGATCAGAGAGCTCGATATGCGCCAGATCCCGCCCGCGGGCTTTCTCGTGGCCGGACTGGTAGTCGCCGCGGCCGTCGTCGGGGTGGGGTGGATGGTCTATCGGACCCGGCGCCGGAGGACCCTCGTCCAGCGGATCCAGGATGCCCTGCCCGAGGGGGTTCGCGACCTGCCCGGAGGGCTGCGCGAGCAGGTCAAGCGCGCGCTCTAGCAGGCTCCTAGGCGGCGCGGGCGGGGGTTGGGTCTAGCCTGAGCGTCTTCTTTGCCTTCTCGGGCACGGTACCGTTCGCGTGGCCGTTGGAGCTGCCGAGCTGCCTCCGGGCCGATCGGTAACCCCAGTCGATCAGCTCTTGGGTGTGGCTGAAGTCGGCCGGCGAAACGTCGGCCAGGTCGAGCGCCGGCATGACCTGAATATCGGCGACTCCTCGATTGGCCGCAACCTCCGCGTCGAGCTTCTGCTCGACGATGCGCGCCAGAGCGTGGAGGGCCATGCCGAGAGCGTTGGTCGGCTCCCGGTTCAGCCACGGGTAGCCGACCGGAAGGACATAGATCTTCTGGGCGCCGAGCTCGATGGCGACCGTGATCGGGGTGTGGTTGGCGACTCCGCCGTCGACGTAGTCGCGACGACCGATCTCCACCGGCGGGAAAACGCCGGGTACGGCGCAGCTGGCCAGCAGGGCCGGCACCGCCGGGCCAGACGCCAGGATGGTGGCGCGCCCGCTCTTCAGCTCAGTGGCCACGACGTAAACGGGCACCGCGGCCTGCTCGAGCCGCTTGTACGGGATGTGCCTCTCGAGGATCGCGCCCAGGCTCGCGTTCGAGATGAAATGGTTGGTCCGCCCCAACAGACCGCGCGCGCTCGTCAGCGGGCTGAGCGGAAAGACGTCTTGCCGCCGTAGACCGAGCCAGATTTCCGTGAGCTCGTCCATGCTGCCTGGCTCGGGCCGTCCCGCCATCCACGCGGCGTTGACGGCCCCCACGGAAGTGCCGATCAGGAAGTCGGGGTGAATCTCGTGCTCGGAGAGGGCTCGCAGCATTCCCACCTGGACTGCGCCAAGGCTTCCGCCGCCGGAGAGGACAAATGCGATGCGGCCCGGCTCCCCGCCGCGAACCGGGCGAGGATACAGACGGCTCATCGGGTGTGGTAGGTGAGCCCCATGGTTCAGGCTGCCTTCTTTGTGTCGCGGTCTTTCATTCGCTTCTGACGCAAGGTCTCGAGCATGTCCGCGGCATCAAGGCGATCCCACAGCCGCCAATCGGCCTCCGAACGCCACACCTGGTCGAGCAACGCCTCCAGCTGGGTGTGAAGGTCGGGCGCGTCGGACTTTGATCTGAACCTCACCATTTGTCTCCTACTACCAAAACGCGCGCGGAGCCAATTGGCTACTACCACTATTGAATGGTTATTGAATTCCACGAATGGTCTAGCCTCCTAACCACACCGGCGCCGACTGTGAGTCGAGCCCGAGGTCGGTCGTTATCTCGCGGATCGAAGCCGGCCCGGTGGTGCCGACCGTCCAGAGCTGGAAATGGCCGCCTCGCGTCGATGGTGCGAGATACGTGATCGTGTTGCTGTCGGAAGAAAAGGCGGGCGAGGCGACCAGCTGGCCGCTCACCAGGCTGGCCGGCGACCCCAACGTGAGCGTCGTCTGGTCCAGCGTGGCGACGTCGAGCTCGGCAGACTGGCTCGAGCCTTTGGTGCATACCATCGCGAGCAGCTTTTCGTCCGGCGCCAGCGCCGGCTGGGAGCATCCGAGGTCTGGAGCAGTGAGGGCCTGGCCCCCGCTGCCCGCGCGCTTCTGGATCCAGATCTGGGAACGGACCTGATACGACTCGTCGATGGAGTATTTGGTGTAGATGAGAGCCCCGGTGCGCGTCGGCACCGGGTTCACGTCGCCGCCGGTCAGCTCGTTGGGGTGTGTCCACGAGACCGGGCGTGAATTCGCTTCGATCCCGCTGGCAACAATCGTTAGGTCGACGCGATAGAGGTTGTACGGGTCCTTCGGATCAAAGGAGTAGAAGAGGGTCCGGCCGTCCTGGCTGAAGCGCGGATAGAACGCCCAGTGATTGGCGTCGACGGAAGGGTTCGAATCGCGTGTGAGCTGGGAGACCGTCTTGCCGCTGGTCGAGAGGAGGTAGAGGTCTGAGAAGTTTGCCTGCCGCCTCACCGCAACGAGTTGATTGTTGGGTGCCGGGCTCACCTGAGTCCAACCGCTTTCCGAAGTGATCTGTGTAAACGAACCGTGCTGGAACCGGTAGATCGCGCCGGCCTGGACCACATACATGGTGCCTGGCACCGACGGCGCCGAGATCTCGTTTGGGCGGTGCACCGCCTTGGAGTCGCCTTTCAGGTAGCCGACCGCGTGATAGACGCCGATGCCAAAACCCAGCATCGCAAGCACCAGGCCCGCTGCGATCGCCCAGCGCATCAAGAGAACGACTTGTGCACCAGCGGCCGGATCTGGTTCCAGTCCGGAAGCACGACGCTTTGGCCCGCAACCCAACCGTCGGATGTGTACGGCGGAACAAGCACGATGCGGTGGACGTTCGGGCCGCTGAAATCGTTGGCGATCGAGATCAGCGCGCGCGCCTTGTCGAGACCGATGCTCGTCTTGATCTCGCCGTTGAAGGCACTCGCGAGCGAAGGCAAATCCGCAGCGTTGAGGTGCGCAGCCTCGGCCTTGATCGAAAGCAGGAGCTGCTGCTGTCGTTCCGACCTCGCGAAGTCACCGCGCGCGTCGCCGTGTCGGGAGCGGACGTACTGAAGCGCGTGCACGCCGTCCATGTGCGTCGCTCCGGGGAGCACCGCGACCCGGTAATAGCCGTAGGGATCGGTGGTGTTGAGGTCGGCCGGGTAGTAGTTGTCCATTACCGGGTTGGTCACCTGGAGGTTCACGCCGCCGAGTTTGTCGACGAGCCTGACCAGCCCATTGAGGCCGATCCAGACGTAGTCGTCGACGTGAACCTGAAAGTTGCTCTCGACCGCGGCGATCGCCGCTTGCGTGCCGCCTTCCTGATATGCCCAGCTGATCTTGCCCCAGCCCTGGTTCGGGATCTGGACCCAGAGGTCACGCGGAATCGAAAGCATCGTCGCCTGCTTGGTGTTCGGGTCGACCCGCACCAGGATCATCGACTGGGTGTTCAGCCGCTCAGGCACGAACTTGGCGTCGTCGTCGGAACCGAGAAGCAGCACCGTGAACGGTTGCGTGGGCGCGCTGATCGGGTTCAGGTTGGGGAGGCCGTCAGAGGCGGAAGTCGAGTTCGCAGCGGTCTGAAAAACAGGTAGGAAGTAAGCGCCGAGCCCGCCAAGGCCGGCGAGGATGAACCCAAGGGCAACACTCAAGGCACGAGGCATGGCAACGTCTGATCCCCCCACCCGAGCAAACGCCTGAACGTGCCCAACGCCCCGTGAGGGGCACGGCTCAGGTAGCCAGGATCTGGTGCTGGTTGCTCGCCGAGACGGTGTAAGCGCCGGCGGAGGTGGTGACGCGCATGGTCACCTTGTACGTCCCCGAGCTCGATTGGCTCGAGCCGTAGCTGCCGCTCGTGCACGAGCTCGGGATCGTGACTCTTACGGTCGCGCTCGAGCCCGCTGTCACGCTGCTGGGGTCGAACTTGACGCTGCCGGCATCGTAGTGATCGCCCACCTTCTCGAGCCAGCTGCCGGTCACCGAGGCAAGCGTCATCTCGGCGGTGATGGATTTGATAGTCACGACGCCAGACGTCCCGTTGTGGGCCTGGATCGTGGCGTGGATGTCATACGGGGCGTCCTTGGCTCCGCCAGGACACCAGTGCGTCGGGTCGACCGACGAGCCCGTGACCGCAAACGTCGTGGGGCCGGACGAGCATGAGGTGGCGAGCCATGCCACCATCGCCACCACCATCAGGAATCGCGGCATCGCCGGGGATCATATGCGCTGGATGCGACCACTGCCGCTCCCTTCCTCTTAATGTGTGCGCCATGGGGCATCTCGACTCGCAGAGGTCGCTGCCGGCGGTCACGCCCGACAGGCTCGGGTTCAGCTCGATGGCCAAGAAGCTGCGGCTCGCCCCGCAGCACCGCGTCGCCGTCCTGAATGCGCCTGACGGCTACATCGCGCAGCTCAGCCCCGGACCATCCGATGTGACGACCAACCTGCGGCCGGACCAGGAATATGACGCGGTACTGCTGTTCGTGAAGGATGTCGAAGCGCTGCGCCGCCTCGGCCCCGCGGCCATCCGCGCAGCCAAGTCCAACGGGCTCCTTTGGATCTCGTATCCGAAGGGCGGCCAGGCATTTGGCGTCACCGACCTACCCGCCACACCGTGGTGGATGCGGCGTGATGTCCTCGGCGAGATCACCTCCGAGACTGGTTACAAAGCCGTGGCGTTCGTGGCGATCGACGACTACTGGACCGCGCTCCGCTTCAAGCGCGTGTAGCAAGAACCGCTGCGCATCCTCGCGGTCGCCGACGAGGTCGATGAGGCGATGTACGGTGACAGGCTGCCGGCGATGAAGCCCGACCTCGTTCTGTCGTGCGGCGATCTCCCGTTCGACTACCTCGAGTACCTCGTCAGCCGCCTGGACGTGCCGGTTCTCTACGTGCCGGGGAATCACGATCTGGGCCTGAAGCCGCCTGACATGACGTGGATGCCATTGCGTTCGGAGCTGCAGCCGGTCTTAGGTCCTGAGGGATGCACGAACATCGATGGCCGGCTGGTCGAATTTCGCGGCCTGCGCATCGCCGGCCTTGGTGGCAGCCTTCGCTACAAGCTCGGACCCAACCAGTATTCCCAGGCGCAGATGGGATGGCGCGCCCTAAAGCTCGAGTTTCGCGTCCGCCTCAAACGGGTGCGGGCTGGGCGCAAGCTTGACATTCTCGTCACGCACGCGCCGCCTTACGGCCTGGCGGACGCAAAGGATTCAACCCACGTCGGCTTTGTCTCCATCCTTCGCCTGATTCAGAACTTCCAGCCAATCATCGCCGTGCACGGGCACGTCCATCCCTATGGGCGAGCCGTGCCGGAGCGCCAGGTCAAAGCCACGCGCGTCATCAATGTCGTGCCGTCGCGCATCATCGAGATCTAGATCGAGAGGCGAGTCCCTGCTCCCACCGCGCGGGCTCGGTCGAACACAAGGCGTGCGGTCGCGGCGTCCTCGACGGCGAGGCCGGTCGACTTGTAGAGGGTGATCTCGTCGTCGGAGCGGCGACCAGGCTTTTTCTTCGCGAGGACCTCGCCGACCTCGGTGACACGCTCCGGGTCGAGGCCCTGCAGCTCATGGGCGCCGGCAGGCGGGGGATTCGTCACGGCGCCCCGCCACTCGACGAAAACTCGGCTGGCCCTGACCGTCTCGGCATCGAGCTCCGGCCCAAAGGTGCCTCCAACGGCGCTCACATGAGCTCCCCGCTTCAGCCATTCGCGCCGAAGGATGGGTTGACGCGCGTCTGTGCAGCACGCGACGACATCAGCGCCGCGCACCGCGTCTTCGAAAGACTCGACCGCTCGTGCGTGCAGACTGCGTTTGGCCAGATCTTTGGCGCGGTCGGCATTGCGCGAAGCGATGCGGATCTCCTTGAAGTCGCGGATGCGTGGAAAGGTCTCCAGGTGCGACCACCCCTGCACGCCGGCGCCGAGGATCGCGAGGACCTGCGCATCTTCGCGCGCGATTCGTCGAAGAGCGCAATCAGACCCTGGTGCGACGGCAGGCCGTGCTCGTCGTTGGCCGGGAACACGGTGACGAGCTTGGCCTCCAGGGCTACACCCGGAACGTGACCGGGCATCAAACCGAGAAGTCCACGGTCGCCCAGCCGCAGCGCGGTGCGCGGCGGCACGGAAGCCGCGCCTGAGGAGTAGATGACGAGCACTTCCGCGAGCGCGTCGAGCATCGCGTCGACATCGAGAAGGCTCTCGACATCTGCGCGCCCGAGATACAGCAGCTCGCCCACCGCCGCGATCATATCCATTGGTGGCGCAGTTCCTCCGCAACGGAAAGCTTCTGACTCTGATGCTCGGCCACTTCACCGTCGACAGCTACGTGGGCGTGATCCCTGTCCTCTATCCGGTCCTTATCGGAAGGTTCCACCTGAGCCTCGCGACCGTCGGCCTCGTCAGCCTTGCGTACGGTGGCGCGGCGGCCATCTCTCAGCCGCTGTTCGGTTTGCTCGCCGATCGATTCGGCACCCGGTTCACCGGCCTGGCGCTCGCGTGGACCGCGATCACGTTCTCGGTGGTCGGGTTTGTCGACAGCTTTCCGCTGCTGCTCGCCCTGGCTCTTGCGTCAGGTCTCGGCTCGGGCGCATTCCATCCACTCGGCGCGCTCGACGTGCGCGGTCTTCTTCCCGCGTGGCGACGAAGCTTCGGCATGTCGGTCTACGTCACCGCCGGCACCCTTGGGGTCGCCGCCGGCCCGCTGATCGGGATTCTGGCGTTTCACTACTACGGCATCCGCGGCACGGGGTTGCTGGTAATCCCGGGCATCGTGACCGGCGCCTACCTGCTGTGGCGTATGCGCGGTCTCGCCGCGACCGCACCCGCGATGCGACAGGCCTCGCTGTTGGCGCCGGTTCCGGTCCTGGCTCTCGCAGTTGTGATCGGGGTGATGATGTCGCGCAGCTGGACCGTAAACGTTTTCCAGGCTTTCACGCCGACCTGGTATCGGCAGCTCGGCTACGGACCTGAGTTTTACGGGCCCCTCGCCACGACGCTCGTCCTGGCGAGCGCCGTCGGCACCGTCGGCTGCGGCTCGCTCGCGGACCGCTACGGCAGGCGCGCGGTGATCCTCGCGACGCTGGTCCTGAGCGTGCCGGCGATCCTGCTGTACACGATGTTCCCGGGCCCATGGGCGTTCGCCTCTGCGATCTTGATCGGCTTTCTCGCGGCCTCCACCGCGCCGCTCATGCTCCTGATGGCGCAGCAGCTGATGGCCACGCGCGCGGGACTCGCATCCGGTCTTGTCATGGGACTCGGATTCGTGACAGGTGCGCTTGGCGTTCCGATCAATGGCGCCATCGCCGACGCAATCGGCCTGCAGAAGTCGCTCATGACGCACGTAATCCTCGTCATCGCGACGATCGGGATTGCGTGGTTCCTGCCACGCGAAGAAGAGATGGAGCGTCACGCGATGAAGCCCGAGCTCGCTACGTAATATCGGCCCGGTGCTCAACAGAAGCGTCTATGAGCTGGCTGGCGGTGAGCCGGTTTTCCGGCTGCTCGTCCAACGTTTCTACGCGCGCGTGGCGGATGACCCCGTGCTTCGTCCTGTTTATCCCGAAAAAGACCTGTCAGGCGCGACGGAGCGGCTGACCCTGTTTCTCATCCAGTACTGGGGCGGGCCGACGACGTACAGCGCCCAGCGCGGACATCCACGCCTGCGCATGCGTCATCAGCCGTTCGCCATCGGCCCGGCGGAGCGGGATGCCTGGCTAGGGCATATGACGGCCGCCGTGGATTCGCTCGACCTCGCGCCCGCGGTGCGCAAAGCGCTGCTCGACTACTTCGCGACGGCCTCGACCGCGATGATCAACCGGCCGGAGTCGTAGAGGGCGCGGGAAGGTCCACCTTCACGAGGTCTTGCGTCACAGGTGTCACATCCTCGAGCGCCGCCACAGCGCCGTTGCCCGATCGCTTCGCACGCCGCAATGCGCTCCGCAGCTTGGGGATCTGGTCGCGCAGCGACGGCTCGACCCAGTCGAACGCGATGACCCGCTCGTTGACCTCCCAGAACAAGCCGTTCTGCATCGATTCCATCCGGATGAGCGCGGCTTCGACGAAATCAGGCGGCGCCGCCGCGATGCCCTCGACCAGCGCATGCGCGATGTCCTTCTCGTCCGACGCCATGGCCCAGCATGTCAGCTTCGCGACGCCCTTGAACAGTCCATTCAGCCCGATCGGACGCGCGTTGGGGATAAGCTCGAGGAGGTTGCTCACCAACAGCTGAGCGAGGCGGAACGAGACCTGCGGATCGCGAATGCGTGCCTCGATTGCGAGGTCGGCTACGTCCTCAGCGGCGGCTCCGAAAATAGCGGGCATTCCCGCTTCGTCGAAATGGCGTCCGTAGCGAAGCAGATGCGAAGCGGCCTCGATCGCAAGGTCGCGCCGCCACTCGAGCGCCCCAATGGCGTAGCGGCGGTACTCGTTCATGATCCCTGACGCAAACGTGGGAGCCGAGCGGTTGATCGTCGCCCGCAGATAGGTGTTGAAGAACCGCAGGCAGAGCTCGGCGACCTCGGAGTCACCCACGTCGATCGCGGCCAGCCCTACCTTGCGGGTCGCGACGGCGATCGCGTAGACGGCCTCCTTGCGGTGCAGTGGAGTCAGCCCGACCATGTCGACGAAGCTCGACATCACCGTGTACGCAAACCAGGTGCCGGCGCGATTGACCTCCGCGATGATCTGGTCCGACGCACCAGGAAGCTCCGCGTGCGCGACCTTGAACCATTCCGGGCTCAAGTTTTTCTTGACCGGGAAGTACTCGCGAGCCAGGAAGTCACCCATGACTTCGATGCTCAGCACGAACACGGGCATATCGCCGAGCTGGACCGAACCAAACGCGATGTCCGACACCTGCTCGAGGCACGTCAGCAGCGCGCGCCGATGCTGCTGGCTGCGGCGAGCGTGCATGCCTCCGCGCAGCTCTCTGCGGGCGCGTCGCATGATCCCCGAGACGAGCGTTTCAGCTCGCATCACCTCGAAGGTGTGGAGGACATATGGGAACAGGAGAGCGAAGTTGATCAGCGCGAGCACTTCGGCGACGGCGACGCTCGCCAGCGGCACGTAGTTGACCTTCACCTCGGAGCGCACGAGAAAGGTGTAGAGAATCGAAGCCAGCGCGAAGCTCAGAACGAGGGCGTTCAGGGGGTTGCGGGTGAAGATGCCGATGATGCGAGGCGAGTACCGCGAGGATGTGGTCTGGATGCCGAACATGACTCCCAGCAGCACGATGCTCAGGGTCACGCCTTCGGCGCCGCCGACCAGGGCGAGGGTCCCGGCGGCAGCCGCCGGATCCGGTGTGAAAAAGTCGGCGACCGAGCCGAAATGCAGCGCGTCGAGGAAGCCGAAAAGGATCACGAGCATGACGGCGACCGTGACGAGGGCGAGGCCGGACAGCATCGCGCCCACCCAACCGATAGAGGCGGCCTTCTCTGGATTGCGGGCGGACTTGGGGTCAGGCATGCGGCAACGGCGATCCTAAGCTGTGGGAACGTGATTCGAGCCATCGTGTTCGACTTCGACGGCCTCATCCTCGACACGGAGGAGCCCGTCTACCGCTCGTGGCTCGAGGTTTACGAGGCGCACGGCGAAGAGCTGCCGTTTGAGCGTTGGGTCCAGATCGTCGGCTCGACCACCACGGGATTCCATCCCCAGTACCACCTGGAGGAGCGGCTTGGGCGGCCGCTGCCCAAAGAGGTGCTGGACCGCCGCATCGGGCGGCGCACCGAGATGATCCTCGCCCAGCAGCTGCTGCCCGGCGTCATCCCGCACCTCGACGCGGCGCGGGGGCTGGGTCTGAAGCTAGGCGTTGCCTCGAGCTCGACAGCGGAGTGGGTGAGGGGACACCTGGCGAGGCTCGGCATCCTCGAGCGGTTCGACTGCATGCGCTGCCGCGATGACGTCGCCCACGTGAAGCCCGAACCAGATCTCTATGTCGCGGTGCTCGATTGCCTCGGCGTCCCGCCGTCGGAGGCGATCGCGATCGAGGATTCGCCGAATGGCGTGACGGCGGCCAAGCGGGCTGGAATGCGGTGCGTCGCGATCCCGAACTCGATCACCGCGCGCCTCGACCTGAGCCACGCCGACCTGATCCTCACCACCCTGGCCGAGGTGACCCTCCAGCAGCTGCTCGACCGCTTCGACCCCCCGACCGAGACGTCTTAACCTATCTTGCGTGCGGATAGGGATCCTGACCGGAGGCGGTGACGCGCCTGGACTGAACGCCGCCATACGCGCGGTCGCGCGGCGAGCCTTCCAGCTCGGGCACCGTGTGAGTGGTGTGAAGAACGGCTGGGCTGGATGCCTCGAGGAGGGGCTCATCGACGAGCTCATGCCGGCGGACGTCCGAGGCATACTGCCGATGGGTGGCACGATCCTGGGCACGTCGCGCACCAACCCCGCCAAAGAAAAGGATGGCATCGCCCGGGTCATGAAGACGCTTCGCCACCACGGCGTCGACGCCCTCGTCCCGATCGGCGGCGACGACACGCTGAGCGTCGCCGCGAAGCTGGCCGAGGCCGGCTTTCCAACCGTCGGCGTGCCCAAGACGATAGACAACGACCTGTCGGTGACAGAGTTCTGCATCGGATTCGACACCGCCGTCGGGGTCGTGACCGAGGCGCTCGACAGGCTTCACACGACCGCCTCTGCTCACCACCGCGTCATGGTCGTCGAGGTCATGGGCCGCGATACCGGGTGGGTTGCCCTGATGGGTGGCATCGCCGGGGGGGCGGACCTCATTATCATTCCCGAGTTCGAGCTCGCCCTTCCCGATGTGGTGGCTCACCTCTACCGCCGTCGCGGCGAGGGCAAGCTCTTCAGCATCATCGTGGTGGCCGAAGGAGCGAAGATCGCCGAGCTCGAGCGAGAGCTGGGCGGCGAGGCCGAGAAGGACGCGTTCGGCCACGTGCGTCTGGCCAAGCGAGGAATCGGTGACATCCTGGCCAGCTCGGTGGAGCGGAATACCGGGTTCGAGACCAGGGTGACGGTGCTCGGCCACCTCCAGCGGGGTGGTTCACCTACGCCGGTCGACCGGATCTGGGCCACGCGACTGGGCGTCGCCGCGGTGGAGCTGATCGTGGACGGCAAGAGCGGCGTGATCCCGATCCGCCGCAACGGCGACATCGAGGTCGTCCCGCTCACCGAAGTGATCAAAGAGCAGCGGCGCGTGCCCAAGGAGCTGTACGAGCTCACGCAAGTCTTCGTCTAAGGACACGGCTTCCCGCCGTAAGAGGATGCTCGAGCTGTCGGGCACCGGCGACGACGGCACCACAGGCCTTCTGGGCGGCGGCCGCGCTCCCAAGGACGATCCGCGTATCGAGGCGTTCGGCACAGTCGACGAGGCTTCGAGCGCTCTCGGCCTGGCCCGCGCCCTTTCGCCTCACGCGCGCGTCACCACTATCTGTGAAGAGCTGCAGCGTGGGCTGTACGCGGTTGGCGCGGAGCTGGGCACCAATCCTGAGGTGGACAAGACATTCGTCACGACCGGGCCGGCCCAGATCCAGCGTCTCGAGCAGATGATCAGTGAGCTCGAGTCGGAGGCCATGATGCCCGGCGGCTTCATCTTGCCCGGCGGAACGCCGGCGTCCGGCGCGCTCGACTTGGCACGAGCCATCACGCGGAGGGCCGAGCGGCGTTGTGTGACCCTAGAGCGGGCCGGCGGCCTGCCGAATCCGGACGTCCGCCGCTGGCTGAACCGCCTGAGCCTGCTGCTCTTCGTGCTCGGTCGCTACGAAGAAAGCGTGGCCGGCAAGCGCCCTGAACCCGCCAAGAGGGCCGGCCCAGAGCGTTCTAGTTAAGCTTCGACTCAGGTGGACCCACTGACTTACGCGGCCTTCATTCTCGTCGCCCTGCTCATCGTCTTTGTCGCTCTTTCGTATCAGATATACCGCCGTGCCTTTTTGCCGCCGCGAATGACCTGGCTCGACGACTTCAGCTTTACGCCATTCGAGTTCCAGGCCGACTACGAAGAGGTCGAGCTGGTCACCGCGGACGGCGTCAACTTCGGAGCCTGGCATTTTCGCCAGCCGGGCTCGCCGCAGACGGTGATCATCTCGGGCGGTCACAAAGGCCAGCGCCAGGGCGCGCTCGGCATAGCAGTCGCCCTCTGGCGGAAAGGTTTCAACGTCGTCCTTTATTCGTACCGAGGAATGCCCGGAAGCGACCGCGCCCCGATAACGTTCGGCATCAAGGAGGTGCTCGAGCTGCAGGCGGTCATCGCGTTCGCCCGCAAGCGCATCCCTGGTGCACGAATTGGTTTGCTCGGCTATTCGATGGGCGCCGTCGTTTCGCTGCTGGGCGCCGCGGGCGAGCCTGGCGTGCAGGCGTTGGTCCTCGACAGCCCGTTCAGTGAGCTGCGCACGTTGTTGATTGAGAACGTGAGAAGCGCGAGCAAGTTGCCCGGGACGCCGTTCGTCTGGCTCGCGGGATTGATGTTCTGGCTCCGGACGCGGTGCTGGCTTGGCTCATGCAGCCCGATCGAAGTGCTCAGCTCGCTCGAGCCGCGGCCGCTGTTCTTCATCCACGGCGGAGCGGACGGGATCACCAACGTCAACCACAGCCGGCGCCTGTACGACGCGTACCGAGGTCCGCGGGAGATCTGGATCGTGCAGGGCGCTCCACACACGGGCGCGTATTTCGCGGACCGGCCGCTATACGTCGAGCGCGTCGCGGGTTTCTTTGCGCGCCATCTTGGGCTCGACGTGAGCAGCCACCTCCGATTGGTGGAAGAGGAAGACGTCGGCTAATACCAGGCGGGCTCACCGAAGACGTATGTGATCAGCGTCTACCGGGTGGGCGAGAGTGCTCGAGAGCAGGATCCCATTCGCCCAGTAATGACCAGTCGCGCCGGAGGGCAGCAGGTCGTACGTCTGCCCGCCCGCATAGGGGACGAACTGGGAGACCTTGACTGTGGACCCGTCCAGGATGTTACCTGTGTTCAGCATGCCGACCGCGCGTCCGTCCGCGGTCTTGTGCCCCGGCGAAACCAGCAGCTCGCGGCCGTCGGCGAGCACGAGGTGCACCATGCGATGAGTCGCTGGGGCCTCCATGCTCCCGACCTCTGCCACTGGAGCGGCGACCCGCGATCCATCCGCGGCCTGAGTCCACACGATCGTCCCGACCCGAACCTCAGTGACGCGAATCAGTCCGTTCGGGCTGGCGATCAGGGCCGAGGCGGCCAGGCAGATCGGACAGTTCGGCGGACCGCTCGGCGCGCGGGAGCTCACGGTCACGACACCGTCCGCGCGAACGGTTCCCCCGACCATCTCGTAAGCCGCGCTGCCGCCCTTCGACTGGACGCGGTACTGAAACGAGTAATCAGACCCGGTCGGGGTGAGGGTTATCGCCTGGAGCAGCTTCCAGGCCCGGTAGACGACCAGCTTCTGCGCGTCGGTCAGATCCCCTGAGGGAAGGTGCTCGTGGGCGACGATCGCCGTGTACATCTCCGAGTCGGCCTTGATCTGCGGGTAAGTCGAGACGGCATTGGCCTCCTCGCCGCCCTGCCGGGCGATCGGATAGAAATCGCGATCGCAGTACACAGGCTTGCCCACGGAATCCATCAGCGCGAACTTGAGCTGGGTCATCGTGAGCGGGGTACCCACGGCTGGTGCCGGGGTGGCCGTGCCACACGCAACCGTCAGGACGAGAAAGAGCGTGAGAGCCAGTCTCATCTCAAGGCAAGGACGCTCCAGGATGGAATTTGGTAACTGGGAGCGGAACCAAACGTACCCCACAGCCGTATTCACCTGAGGTGGGACACCAGAACGGCGAACCTATAATCGCGGGAGTGGGGGCAGCTGAAATCGTCGCTCGTGTCGCCGATTCGTTCATGCAGAACGTGGCCCGGGCGATCATCAACAAAGAAGAAGAGATCAAGCTCTGCCTTGTCACCCTGCTTTGCGAAGGGCACCTGCTGATCGAGGATGTCCCCGGGGTCGGCAAGACCATGCTCGCCAAGTCGCTGGCCCGTTCGCTCGACTGCACCTTTCGCCGCATCCAGTTCACTCCGGATCTTTTGCCTTCTGACGTCACAGGCGTCCGGGCGTTCAACCAGAAGACCAATGAGTTCGAGTTCCGACCGGGACCTGTCTTCGCGCAGGTCGTGCTTGCGGACGAGATCAACCGCGCCAGCCCGAAGACGCAGTCCGCACTCCTGGAGGCGATGGAAGAGCGCCAGGTCACGATTGACGGTGAGACGCACGTCCTGCCCAAGCCCTTCATGGTCATGGCGACTCAAAACCCCGTCGAGTACTCGGGCACCTTCCCGCTGCCTGAGGCCCAGCTTGACCGCTTCTTGATGAAGGTCAAGCTCGGTTACCTGACGGAAAAAGAAGAGGCCAACCTGCTGAACCAGCACAAGGTCGAGTCCCCGATGGAGGAGCTGCAGCCGGTCGTTTCACCGAACGAGCTGACGGCGGCCCAGAACGCAGTGGCCGATGTCTTCGTCAAGCCTGAGCTGCGCGAGTACATCGCGAGGCTGGTGGGTAGGACGCGCGGCAATCCCGAGGTCGCACTCGGCGCCAGCACGCGTGGCACACTCAACCTCTTCCGCGCCAGCCAGGCGCTGGCCGCGATTCAGGGCCGGGGCTTTGTGACCCCCGACGACATCAAGACGCTTGCCGAGCCGGTTCTTGCGCACCGAATCATCCTGCGGCCGAACGCCGAGATGCAGGGCCAGAGCGCGGGCAAGCTGGTGGCGGGACTGCTCGAGCGCGAGCATGTGCCTCAGATGGCCTACGACGGGTAGCGACACACAGGTTTCCCGATGAGCAAGGTCGCCCTCGCCGGCGCGCTGGCGCTGCTCATGTTCTTCTCCTACCTGACCGGCATCAAGACCGCCTTCGTGTTCGGATACGCCCTCTCTCTCCTGTTCCTCGTCGCATGGGCCTGGCCGCGTCTCGCGATTCGGGGAGTGACGCTGCAGCGGCGCGTCGACCCCGGCACCCCAACCGTCGGGGAGGTGTACGAGGAGGAATTCGAGGTGAGGCGAAAGGGCTGGATCCCAGCGCCGTGGGTCGAGGTCCGTGACCTCAGCCAGATCGCCGACTATCAGCCCGGGCGCGTCATCTCTCTCGGCGGCGAAATCGTGAAGTGGAGGGCGCGGGGCGTCTATCGACGGCGGGGCTGGATGGCGCTGGGGCCGACCTCTCTGCGTGTCCGCGAACCCTTTGGCCTGTTCGACCGCGAGCTCAAGGTCACGCAGCGCACGTCGATCCTGGTCTATCCGCGCGTGCGGCCGGTGCCGGACCTGATGACTCCCAGCTCGCAGCAGGTCGGTACCTCGCAGTCGCTCGGTGCGTGGGCCGACTACCCGCCGGAAACGGGCGGCGTACGGGACTACGTCACAGGGGATAACTTCGGGCGCATCCACTGGCCGCTGTCGGCGAAGCACCAGCGCTTGATGTCGAAGACGTTCGAGCAGCCGCTGACAACGGACCTCTGGATCCTCCTCGACCTCGACCGAGGCGTGCATTTCGGTGACGGAGAGGAGTCGACGGTCGAGTACTCGGTGAGCCTGGCTGCGTCCATGGCGGCGCAGGTGCACAGTCGCGGCCGCCAGGTGGGTCTGGTCGCCAACGACTCGCGCGGCACGGTGCTCGAGCCTCACCGCCAGGCTGCCCCGCCGCGCCATCGCCGTGATCACGCCGAGCGCGGATCCAGAGTGGGTGCGCCTGCTGCAAGCGGTGCGAGGCCGCCGCTCGACCCTCATCGTGTTCTACCTGGACGTGGCCAGCTTCGGCGGGCCCGACCAGAACCCGAGCTTCGACCTCGGCCAGGACGTCGACCTGTATGTGGTGCGCAAGGGCGACGACTTCGCGCGCCTCGTGAGGACAAGGGATGCGATACGTATCGCCTGAGGGCCGGCTGGCCGGTCCGGAGGCGGCTTTCGAGAGCACGCTGGACCGGCGCGGCCTGATCTGGGGGCGCGCACGCGACGCCATGGGAGGCGGCCGGCTGTGGTCCGCCTTGTTGGTCCTTCTCCTGACGTTGACGGTCGCGCGCTCGACGACGACGGTCCAGTGGGTAACGGGCATCGACGTGGTGAACGTCATCGCGGTTGTCGCGGCCTTGCTGATGGGAACGCTCGCGGTGTTGCCGGTGCGCGAGCCGATCGCCCTCGGGATCGGCTTCGCTCTGTCGCCGGT
>WNGJ01008041.1_pt1 | contig 22565 bp, 24 predicted proteins | sample 5400611 | NCBI WGS metagenome assembly WNGJ01 (sample SAMN13153375, study PRJNA577476) | soil metagenome | isolation source: 40 cm soil or saprolite under Garry oak tree replicate 1 | place: USA:California | collected 2016-06-15
TCATTAGCCCCAAAAGAGAAACCTGCAGAATGAGCTATGCCAGCACCATCATTACCACTACAGCCAAGACCACTACCATTGATACAGTTGGTAGTGGACTGGAACGTTCCTCCAAAAGTCTCAACCACACTGAGAGACTGCGGATTCAACACAGCATTATTCGTCTTTATCGCAATATCCCACCCGCTGAAAGTCGGCATGTTCGTAGTTGTCACACTTACCGTAACAGTGCTGCCCGGTGCCAGATTACTCTGTGTTTGAGGGGAAATATTCAAGCATGGAACACTGTTGGGAGGAGGCGTCGTATTAACGGGACAGGGCCCTGGAAACGGACCCTCGGCATGGGCGGCGGGAATAATTCCCGCAAGGAGAGCGGCTGACAGGGCCAGAATTACTACACTTAGGCTTGAAACGGACAACCTTCGGGTTGAGAAACTCAGATCTGGTATCAACACGAGACCATTCCCACTCGTATAGTGATTCCATATAAGAGTTACTGACTGAGGTCTTGACTCCGATAGCTACCATAAGCCCGGGATATGCAACTATTGCTCTGGAATACTAAACAACTGCAGCTCAAAGCCTCGAGCACCGGTGTTCAGTTATTCTCATTCGCGAAGGACTTCTCCAGATAGATTTTTTCGTCGACGGTTGGCCAGCAATTAGTATGAAGCATGCGGTTAGAGCGGGAACCCAAGAAAATCGGGATACCTGTCGCGTAGCGGATTTGGCGCTAGAATACTCTCAGTGAGAGCTTGGTCGAAACCCTATCGGACGTGCTGGAACCTATGATCGTAACCCTGGCCGTGAAGACTCCGGTGGTGTCATAGTCGTGTGTTACGGAACAGCTTCCGTTGCTCCCGGAGACGGTTGCGTGCTCGCCATCCCCGAACGAAAAGACGCATGTGAAAGGCGCAGTTCCATCAGTGTAGGTCGCGGTAAACACCACATTCTGATTGGCGACAGGGGCTTGAATCGACGCGGCCAGGCCTGTGATCGCAATGGGTGGGACCGAGAACGTGTAGGTGACAGAGTGGCCCGGATAGACATCAGCGCCTGACCGTACGTTGAGCAGAGTACTTGTTCCCTGAACGATCCTGACATTCCGAACCTTGCCCGAGTGGGCTGACAACGGGTCGGTGAAGGTCACATTGTTCTGGCCGCTCACAAGCAAAGCTGAAGTGTCGAAGGGTCCAAAGTTGATCCCTTTGTCTGTGTAAGCAGTAAAATCGCCGCTTCCGCTGAGATGATTCAAGCCGGCAGGTATGTCAGCAACCAACTGGCCGTTGACAAAGACTTGTAGCTGGCCTACACCGTTGTCGAAGTCGTCCAAGTCGAAGCCTTTGAACGTCAGTAAGGTTTGCTTTCCAGGAGGCGGAGACCTAGCATTCACCGTGAAGCTATCAGTGCTGGAACTGTGGCCACTGTCGCCGCCGTAAGAACCGGTTATCATTTGATGCCCTGCAACAGTGGGAGTATACGAGACGGAGCAACTGGCCATATTTGGCCCTGCGCTTGCGGATAGAATGCAACTAGTAGATGGACTGAAAACGCCGGAACTGTTGGTCGTGAAGTCCACAATGCCAGTGGGGGTGGTTGGACTCGTCGAGGTGTCGATCACTCTCGCGGTACAACTGGTAGCAACATTGATGATGACGGAGCCTGGGGAACACGTTACGACCGTCGTTGTCGGGTGAAGCGTCGGAGGAACAGTAGTAACCATCACAGTAACAGCCGTCGCAGTCGTAGTCGCACCAAGGGGCGATCCAGTAACCATGACACTGTATGAGCCAGCAGCAACAGAAGACGCAACAGTGATAGTCAAGTCGCTACTCCCAGTCGGAGTCACAGGGTTCACGGTGAAACTGCCGCAGGTGATGCCTGTCGAAAGAGGAGTCGCACAAGACAATGTCACAGGCTGAGAAGTGCCAGAAGTCAGAGTCGCAGTAATAGTCGCAGTCCCAGAACTAACCGCCTGAATAGTCACAGGGCCACTACTCGATAACGAATAGTCAAACGGAGCAGAAGTGGCAGTTACTGTGACTGAAGCAGCGGCACTGGTGCTGGTGTTGTGAGTCGAATCACCGCCGTACACAGCAGTGATAGAGCCAGAGCCTGCTGCCGTACCGATGAACATTACAGAACAAGTACCCGAAGATAAGTCGCAAGTGTTCGAAGAAAGACTACCACCCGTGGTGCCAGCAGTCAACGTGAACGTAACAGTACCAGTAGGAGTATTCGAAACAGCAGTAGTATCCGCCACAGTCGCAGCGACAGATACAGTGCAACTGATTGCCCCAAGTGCGATATTGCAGCTAACATTGCCAACGCTCGTCGAAGTATCGTCTTTGCCGGCGACAGTTACCGTGACTGTCGCGGCTGTACTAGTGCTGGTGTTGTGACTAGAGTCACCACCATAACTGGAGGTGATTGACCGAGAGCCTGAGGCCGTACCCGTAAAAGTCACAGAACAGCTGGTAACTCCAGATGTGGTCGATAACGAGCAGGTGGTTGAGCCGAGTGAGCCTCCGGTTGTGCCGGGTGTCAACGTAAAAGTCACGCTGCCGGTGGGAGCGTTCGAGGCGGTTGTCGTGTCAGTCACTGTAGCAGTAACACCAGCAGTGCAACTACTCCCACCTAGTGCGATGTTGCAGGTGACGTCTGGAACAGAAGTGGACGTGTTATCTTTTCCGGTGACCGTCACGGTCACCGTGGCGGCAGAGCTCGTACTTGTGTTGTGAGTCGGGTCGCCACCGTATGTCGCGGTGATAGATCCGGAACCTGCAGTAGTACCGGTGAACATGACGGAGCAAGTACCCGCGGAGAGTGTGCATGTACCAGCGCTCAATGATCCGCCGGTGCCTCCGGCTGTCAGTGTGAATGTCACGGTACCGGACGGAATACTTGAACCGGTCGTGGTGTCAGCGACTGTAGCAGTGACACTAGCGGTACAACTATTATCGCCAAGCGCGATATTGCAACTAACATTTCCAACACTGGTAGACGTGTCGTCTTTGCCCGTTCCTGTGACTGTTATCGTGGCGGCGGCACTGGTGCTAGTGTTGTGAGTAGAGTCCCCGCCATAGTCTGCTATAACAGACCCTGAGCCTGCTGCCGTACCGATGAACATTACAGAACAAGTACCCGAGGATAAGTCGCAAGTGTTCGAAGAAAGACTACCACCCGTGGTGCCAGCAGTCAACGTGAACGTAACAGTACCAGTAGGAGTATTCGAAGCAGTCGTCGTATCAGCCACAGTCGCAGTAACCGACGCAGTACAACTCGACGCACTCAATGCAATATTACAGCTAGCATCGCCAACGCTCGTTGATGTGTTGTCTTTTGCAACAGTGATTGTATTGGAGGTGCCGGTGCTTCCATTGTGAGTAGAATCACCCGCGTACGTACCGGTGACAGTAGCGGAGCCAGAAGCAACACCAGTAAACGCAACGGTGCACGAGCCACCAGTCAACGAGCAACTGGCCACTACAGTACCAACTGTAGTATCGGATGAAGTGAAACTCAGGCTACCGCCCGGAACATTCGAAGCGGTCGTAGTATCGGTTACCGTAGCTGCACACGTAGAAGTCCCAGTTGGAACAATCGTGGTCGGACTACAAGCCACACTCGTCGATGTGTTGTCCTTGCCCGTAGCAGTTACCGTGACAGTCGCAGTCGTACTAGTGCTGGTGTTGTGAGTCGAATCACCGCCATACATAGCAGTGACAGAGCCAGAGCCGGAAGCCGTACCCGTAAAAGTCACAGAACAGCTGGTAACGCCGGACGAAGTCGACAGTGTACAAGTCGGAGAACCCAAACTCCCACCCGTAGTACCAGCAGTCAGAGAGAAAGTCACGGTACCAGTGGGAGCATTCGATGCTGTAGTAGTATCAGCAACAGTCGCAGTAACGGATGCAGTGCAACTTGACGCACCGAGCGCAATGTTACAACTGACATTACCAACACTAGTCGAAGTACCGTCCTTGCCCGTCACCGTCACACTAACGCTGGTAGCCGTGCTGGTAGCACCCAACGGTGACCCGGTAACCATGACAGTGTAGGAGCCAGCCGCAACCGAAGATCCGACACCGATCGTCAATACGCTAGTCGCGCCTGCAGCCGTCGGAGTCACAGAAGTTGGATTGAACGAGTTGCATATGATTCCGGAGGGTAGAGGAGTAGCACATGACAATGTCACGGACTGAGCACTACCACTAGTCAACTTTGCAGTTATAGTCACGGGGCCAGAACCGCCCTGAGCAATAGTCACCGGACCATTATTCGATAAGGAATAGTCAAACCCGCCCCCTGCAACGGATGCTGAGCCGGTAAGACACTGGTTGGGGGTGGCTGAACAGTCAACGAGAGTGAAACCTGAAGGATCGGTCACCGAGGACGGTTCACTCGGACTATTCACATAGGTGATATCAGTCGCAGGAGCCGCCACGACGCTGTAAGTAACGGTGAAGAGCGTCTTGTTGCCAGCGTCATTAGCCCCAAAAGAGAAACCTGCAGAATGAGCTATGCCAGCACCATCATTACCACTACAGCCAAGACCACTACCATTGATACAGTTGGTAGTGGACTGGAACGTTCCTCCAAAAGTCTCGGCTGACCACACTAGCCGTGACAGTGCCGCCTGGCGTGAGATTGGTCTGTTCTTGAGGCACAATAGTCAAGCATGGGACACTGTTTGGAGGCGGCGTAGGATTAACAGGACAAGGCCCCGGAAACGGACCCTGGGCATTTGCCTTCTGCGAAGCTGTTAGAACAAGAGCTACTACCACGATTAAGAGAAGGGAGAATAGAACTTTTCGTTTCATAATCTCACGTACAACTGTGTATAGCCGCGGCAAGACTCGTTCAGCTTATACGGCTTACGGTCGCGAACGGAGAGTTAGGATCAAAAAACGATTGCGAAATCTTTCGCCGGCAAGCGGGAGCCTTCCCTGGCCGTCTTTTTTTTAGAAGACTATGCTTGCTGTCCGCCTGGTAGTCCGCATGCCTCTGTCGCATAGGTTAGCGTGATCGTCTCATTATCCCGGAGTACGTGACTTCCCCACTCGTTCACCGAGTAGACGGGTCCACCTGGACTGTGGGGATTTTGGAGGCACATACTCCAGATGAAGAGATACGTAGTTTCCGTAATATTCCCATGGTAGCTGGAAGCATTTTCATGAGCGCCTAGCGTGTTAAGCGGGCCAAGAGGTTCACCCCACACCTCGAAGAAGTCGCCGAGAGTATAGTTCCTGTAGACCCTCGAATCCACGAAGACCGTATTGCCGTAGTGCCGCCCCCATACTGGATAGAAACCATTGACACCATCTGAGGAATACCTTGTCGTGGCGAAGATTCCTCCAGGGGCTCCGATATCGCTCAAGAACTTCACTTGCTGGCTCGCGTTCGCGTATCGGTTCCAAAGGTTGATCAGAAGCTTCACGCTGAGACTGTGCGAAACCTGCACGGACTCGTATGTCTCAACAAACACGACGCTAACCGAGATTATAGCTAGAAGGGCCACGACCACAAGCCAGCGTGTCTGATCCATGAACCATTCAATAGAGAGTTCTAAATGCCGACTAACAAGTCTTGCCCCTTGACAACAGCCTTACTCCACATACGGAAACTACGCTCTTGCGTGGAGGATTTGAGAGAGGTCAGGAAGCAGAGGATCTCCTATTTCGCCGCAGGAAGAAGACGAGTGATACTACTACAACCGCTGCCGCTACGCCCAACAAAGCCAGAATGTACGGATTGCTAAGGGAGAGTGGCGATGAGCTGGCAGGGGATAGTGAGACGGTTGGTGCGTTTGCTGTAGCACCGGCGGCGGGAACAACCACAGACAGGCTATTGCTCCCCGCGGTGTATTCGGTAGTGTCCCAGACAAGACTGACCGGCGTTGACTGACCGGGTGTGAGTGTCACATTTTTTTGGGCTACCGTGAGATCTCCCCATTTCAACCAGACAATCGTCGTGAATGGCACTCCCACACTATTGTCGGTCAGAGTAACATCGACAGTCACCTTGTCCCCAACACTCACTGATGTCGCGGAGACTGAGGGCGTTCCAATCGCAATGCTTGGGGGCTGAACCGTGGCAGAGACTAGGAAAGTGTGAAAGGGAAATCCAGAACTCGTCCCGTTGATGACCACTGAATATGCGTTGCCAAGAGTACCGTTCACGACCAGCAGAACATTCTTTGACGTAACGGTCGAACTGAGAACCACACTAGACATGTTTAGAGAAGCAGAAAAGCCAGGTGCGGGAACAGCCGCAATGCCAACAGTGCCGGTGAACCCATTCACAGCGGTGATCGTAACGACGGTGCTGCCTTGAACACCAGAAGCTAGAGTGCCAACGTCTGCTGGACTCGCACCAACAGTGAAGTCGTCAACTACGAACGACTGGCATGTACTCTTAGAGCTCAGATAGTTCACGTCTCCACCAAATGTGGCGTTGAAACTATAGCTTCCGGCCTTCGGCAGACTAGTTGCTATAGAGTCCGGAACAAGTCCACCGGACAGGGTGACGTTCTGACTAAAGAAAGCTGGAGACGAACAAGCACTGTTGTTGAAGAAGCGATAAACAAGATTACCGCTGACAGGGAATCCGTTAACTCCCGTGACCGTGGCAGTACCGTTAACTCTCGATCCCGCAGGTACGAGTGAGGGCAGGGGAGCTCCGGACTTTAGAACTGCCAGACCTGATGTTGTGGAAGGAGCTTTGGCAACGGTGAAAGACTCGCAGCTACTCGTCGATGGAGTGTAGTTCACATCGCCGTTGTATGTTGCCTGGAACGCGTATGAACCCGCACCGAGTGGACCCGTCGAGTTAGAGTTTGGAACGGTGGTGCCTGACAATATTACTGTTCTCGTAAACCTGGCAGTTCCTGAGCAGTCACTATTGTTGAAGAAGCTGTAGGTCAAATTGCCGGTGGGAGTAGTCCCGGAACCGGTCACAGAAGCAGTATCGTGAAATGAAGCGCCGGTGGTGGTGCTAGTGCCGTCGTTGACCACGTTGGTAGTTGTAGTTGAGGAGAGTCCTGTGATAATTACAGTCACTGTCGCATTGTGAGAGGGAAAACCTGTAGAACTGGCCGTGACGTTGAAACGATATGTACCTGTCGTGGAGCTGCTGACGGTCAACGTATCATTCTGGTTTCCGGAAGTAATAGTTACGCTCGGAAAGTCCAGAGTTGCCGTCACCTCTGGGGGTGGGTGCGGGACAAGATTCACAGTGCCGGTAAACCCGTTGAGAGGAGTTACCGTGATATTTGTAATACCACTAACACCACGGACGAGGGGCAGCGTGTTGGGATGGGCCGTCACGTTGTAATCAGTAACCTTCAATGGTACAATGACAGTCCGAGATGGGAAGCCGGTTATCGAGGCGGTTACATTGATGTTGAACGTTCCCCCCAACGATGCGCTCGCAGTCAACCTGTCAGTCTGGGGACCTGACGAAGAAGTAATCGTTACACTTGGCGAAGCCAGATTGACAGTGACAGCAGGGTTCGCAGGCGTGGGAGATGCCGTAAGATCCAAGGTGCCGACGAAACCGTTCTCTGGAGTTACAGTAATCGTCGATGAACCTGAAGCACCGATACCCAAAGGACCAATAGAGGCTGGAGATGCGGAAAGAACAAAGTCAAAGACGGAGACCGAACCAGTAAGGCACTGGTTGGGAGTAGCTGAACAGTCAACGAGACTAAAGCCTGATGGGTCTGTCACCGAGGACGGCTCACTTGGAGAATTCACAAAGGTAACGTTGGTTGATGGGCCTGCCACTACCGTGTAGGTAACAGTGAACAGTGTCGTGTTGCCAGCGTCGTTGGCTCCGAAGGAGAAGCCTGCAGAATGAGCGATGCCAGCACCATCATTGCCACTACAGCCAAGACCACTTCCATTGATACAGTTGCTAGTGGACTGGAATGTTCCGCCAAAAGTCTCCATGACAGCGAGAGACCTCGGATTCAACACCGTATTATTCGTCTTTATCGCAATATCCCAGCCGCTGAAAGTCGGCATGTTGAGAGTAGTCACACTGATCGTGAGAGTACCGCCTGGCGAAGGAAGGGTCTGCTCCTGAGGCACAATAGCTAGGCAGGGAACACTATTGGGAGGAGGCGTCGGATTAACAGGACAAGGCCCAGGAAACGGACCCCCACCCTGACCATGAGCCCTAGGATTGCTGGCGGCTATGATAACGGAGAACGTTAGAGTGATAAGCATGAGAGATGTTCGAACCGCACTTCTCAAACCGTCCGGCGACTCCTCTCAGCCCGCCTTAGCGAGCCGCTGATTTAAGCAATCACTCCACGGCGGAGACTTCCACAAGAGTATTCAAGAAGAACTGGAGACTGCGAACCTTAAGCGTATCCCCTCCAAGTGTAAGTGAAATGTGAAGTGAATAAGCATAGTCCCAAGTTGACGGCGTGTGTCTATCCCGGTCTTTGTATTCCGTAATCAATGGAAGAATTCAGTGCCACCATAGTTAGATGGAGTCATTTTCTTTTGGGCTTGGTTCGCTTTGATGCGCGTCTCCGTCTGAGGGCGAAAGTGCCGAGGACCGCACCGATTCCCATAACGCCGAGAATCACCGCGAGCTCTATTCCGGTCAGATCCGGGTATGAGGGTGGCGATGGATATTGAATTGTCAGGAGGACAGAATCGACTGTCCTCCAGCCGGCGGTCACAGTCTCCCCTATTTCATGAGGAGTGACTCCAGGTCCTGAGAATCTCAGAACGTATGTGCCTTCTGATAGTCCCGAGAAGATTATCGGATTCGTAGTAGGATTCCTTGTGACAGTCTGAACCAAGGTGCTGCCATTGTATAGGCTGACCGTTATGTTCCAGTCTGCTACTGACCCAGTCTGGTCGACAATGCCCACCACAATGGTTCCGAGAGCACTAGCGAGAGTCAGGGTTCTCTCAAAAGAACTGGTTGCCAAGTACTCGTCGGTGACCTGAAGCCTGACATCGTAGCTTCCAAGGGCGGCGAAAACGTGCGAAGTGGAGTTGAGACCCACACCTTGTTTTGTTTGACCGTCGCCGAAGTCCCAGCTATAATTCAGGGTTGACCTGTAGTTTGGCGTGGTATTCGTTGAGTTGAAAGTGGGTGAGGCATCAAAGATGACAGGGCGGTTCACGATCGGAATAGCGGTCAGAACATTGAAGAGGGCAGTGAGGCCGCTGTTTGAGAAGAGCCCGTCCTCGGTGGTGTGCGGGAGATCCTGGGCGGCGTTCTCACCGTTGACCAGAGTATCATTTTGTAACGCCAACTGGACAGACCCGGTGCTTAGAATCTGAAACTGCACCGTGAATACTGTGACATTGAGACCCGTGAACCCCCCAGCAACCGATTGCCCGGAGAGCTCAGCCTCTGCTGAGTGAGCAACACCTCCACCATCATTCGGACCGCACCCCAGACCATGGCCGTTCACGCAATTAGAGGCCTCGATGTATTGGCCGGCGGGGAAAATGTTCCCGGGTCGAATCCCGGTGATACTTAGCGGACAGGCAGGGTTGCAGCCACCGCTCAAGGTAACCGTCTTCAGGATGATATCATAAGACCCGACAGATTCGCCAGGTGGAATGTAGAGGGTGACGTTCGCCGAGAAACTGTTACCCGAGGAGGGAGGATGAATCTGGGACGGGGTAACAGACAGGATTGCCACGTTACCCCCTGAAGAATGGGCTGTGTTGGGAATCATTGTGAGCAAAAGCAGAAGGACGGCCGCCGTGATGGGGAGTGCCCGAGCGCGCATGTTGAAGACCGGTCTTCCAGCCCTATCCAGCAATAATATGTGGGCGAGAGTTAAATTGATTGGGGCGATCCGAAATCCCTCCCACTAGTCAGGCAAATATGGGAGCATGAGCGCGGAGGGACATCGCGAACGCCTTGATGAAGCTGAGAGTCGTTGTACTGGCAACGCTGATCTTTCTGGTCACCGTCCTTCCCCCCGTTGTGTGGGCCGAGTATGGTGTCCAGCTACGAGGAGACACTTTGAGAGTCACGTGGACGATTAGGGCGGTCCAGAACTTGACAGCCTACCCGGTCTCGACTACTGTGTATCCACCGAACCTTAACTCTTCTCTGAGTGGAGACGACCTCTCCCAATTCTCATCAGCCCTTCAGAGCAGCCTCCAGCTGAAAAATAATGGCATAACAGTCTCTGATGTGTCACTTCACCTGTCCTCCAACTACATCAACACTACATGCGCGCCTTGTCTCCAATGGTTGAACGCCTCAACAACTTTCGAAGTCCATGAACCAGCCCAGACACGCTTCGGGGTGGCCCAGTACGACATGTCATGGATGGCTCTCCGCCTCAACCAAGATCTAACCGTAGGGACTGTAGGGTACAACCGGCTGGGAGAAGACTACCTCCTCGCAGCGGTAGCACCCGTAGCAGCATTCACGTCCTCAAGTGAACAATCACAACTAATGACTGTAAACGGCGACGTTGTCTCGAGAATCGGCTATCAACCATTCGTCGCTGCCATCGTACTTTTTGACATGTCCGCGCTGAAACCATCGGTTGAAGACTGGAGCCACAATTTGAACCTCGGCTCGCAGAGCCAGACATGGACAAGCCCCCAGACCGGAGGCTTCAACTTCACTGCGACACAGCACTTTCTATCCGAAAACACAGAGATTGCCTACGTTGTAGGAACCAGTGTATCGGCCGAGCTCTCTGCTCCATTGAACGCAGTGGCCAAAGGGAATATTCTCTTCGTCGACTATACGGGTGGCCTCTGGGACCAATTAAGCCTGGTAACAATCCTAACTTCACTAGGAGTGTTAGTCACAGCGGTTGTTGCGGACAGTCGATTGACGAGAGGGTTTGGCCAGAAGCGAAGACGCGGCCGAGGCTAGGAGCGAGCTTTATCCTAGAGTTCCGACATTCCGGTCTCGTTGAGTGTTCCTCGGTTTCCTGGGATAAGCTTTAGTGGCTATGCTGGCTTTGATCGTATCACATGCCAGCAACTGACCATCCATACGACAAATCAGGCTGGGCATATTCGGACTCAAGAATCTGGCCACCAACCCGAAGAAAGAAAAGGGCAAGGCGCATGATAGAACGGCTGCTGAGAGCAGTAGCATCAATCTGGGCTCCAGCACTGGTAGCAGCTGGACCCATAGTTGTCCTGATAGCTATTCTCGGAATTTACAATCTCGTCGGATCAAACCTTCTCGGCCCGACGCTCATTGGTGTATTGTCAATCTTCATCGCCGGCTTCGTTTTGCTCGCTGAGAAAACAGGCTACGCCCGAAACTTCGAAGGACAGAGTTCTCCACTCACGCTGAATCGCGTTGCCTGGCTGATCATCCCCATCGCGGCTCTTCTAGCTATTACATACGTGACGCTTTACGTCTGGAAACCCTGAGCAACCCGCGAAACCCGGACGGGCAAACCGTGCGAGAAACAACGTTTAGCGGGGAGAGGCACGTCCCAGATCAGATCGTTCGAAACTTGGTGCCCAAGGTTTTCCGCAACAGTTCGCGTGAATCGTCTCTTAGTCCATGTACTATGAACTGGTACTTGTCGTCCGTCGTAAGCACTGTGAGCTTCGGATGAACAAATTTTTCGTCCAACGTTACCTCAACGATGTGAGAGTAGCTCAGAGAAAAATTGTCTTTGTCCTTGGCCAGTATACTTTCAGGAGCACTTCCCCACACCATCCTTTTAGTTACGGATTCTCTTCCGCTCTTGAAGAGGTCCTCAACGGCGGAGCTGAGCTTCCCGAAGAAGGAGATTGTGGCTTGAGAGCCTGCACCTCTCTTCCCGATGTGTGCGACGATAATTCTCCTGTCAGTAAAGAAGAGTCTGAGGTATTCTAGGCCCATACTGAGTCTTGCCGCAACCCGAATCTCGCCACGAACGATCTCCTCCTCGTCGGGCAAGTCCAATTCCCTCAAGGCCACGAAGAATCGTGACTTAAAGTAAGAGTTTCCAGCAACGGGAATTTCTAGCAAACAATATAGCAGAACCAGCATCGTGCCAGAAAAGAGTGCGCCCCGGTGGCTCAGCCTGGTAGATGCTACACCAGCCGAGAGCATTGCCTTGGTAACAACCACAGAAAGGCAAGGGTCACGAGTTCAAATCTCGTCCGGGGCTCCAAAAACAGAACAGCGACAGTCCGTCCCATATCCACGCCAAGGAACTCGCCCAGAACAAGCCCTGATTACGAATCTGGAAAGGGTGGGTTGTTTTCTCACTCTTTCCTTCCGTGAAACCAGGGCTCTCAACCAGCCCTGACCAGCCTATTCCAAGCCTTGATCCCCGAGACTCGCCCAGAACAATCCCAGACAAGAAAAGGACTCCCCAAAAAAGGAGGGGAGGCCACAAGACTGCTGCGACGTGAGAGTGCCTTTTGCGAGAGACAGCCAAGGATGTCTAGAGAACACGACTACGCAGGCTTCGGCATCTCGCTGACCTTGTCCTTCCACGCAGTCCACTTGCCCATCTCCTCTAACGCCGACTTCTCAGCCTGCTCCTTGTTCATCCAGCGTGTCTGCATTTCCTGTTCCACAAGCCTCTCGAACACCTTCTCGAAAGGCAACAGCTTACCCTTCAGATCAGTGCAATGAACACAGTAGGGATTATCCGGATTACTCGCACCATGATCGATGTTAGAGGACATTGGCCGACCACAACTCTCACACTCTCTCGCGAGAGACAACTCGGATCCACCAAAGGCCAACAGGCTTCACCAACCTAGATAACCATACTTGGACAATCATATCCGGGACAAGGTAACAGGAGCAGGAAACTGCTAAACCATTAATAAGCCCGGAGCCCAGAAACCGCAAAGAACGCTAGAGGAATGCTCTTCTTGCAGAGAAAGGGCCAAAAGGCTCCTTTCGCACTAACCACACTAATACTCCTATTCGGAAAGAAAAAACCACCAGAAGAGAAGACCATACTTTCCGAACAAGAAGCATTCCCAATACCCGAGAGTCTGAAAAAGTCCGTAACCGGAAACGACGTCTCGAAAGCCCGAGACCGGCTCCGACTGGCCAGTCTCGAGCGGGACATCATTGGCGACGCGCTCACAAAGATCTATGAAGCAGAAGTAAAAGGACAGATCAACGAACCGGAAAAAAACCAGCTCCTTCAACGATACAAGACAGACCTAAAACGAGTAGACGAGGAAATAGACACTCACAAGAAGACGGTTGACCTGTACGAGCTTGAGTCGGCCAAAGAAGACCTCCTCAAGAGCTTCCACGAAAAAATGCTCGAGATCGATCTGAAGATAAGCCAGATCAGACCCATGGTTACCATCGCGCCCGAAGAAAGGACCGTCCAGACACCACCCGCGCCAAAGACGGACTCAGCCCAAACAACACCCACGACTCCCGCCAAGGAGAGGCCTCCCCGGGAGAAGCCCAAGAACAAGGCAGAAGAACGGCTCGAAACCATCCGAGAGGAAGTCCTCAAAGCCATGGAACGACTAGAGCAGATAGAAACCGAAGGCTAGACCAGAAAGATGTCCTGGACCGACAAGGCACGAGTGAGCGCCGCCGCACAAGCCGTCCGAGAACTCAAAGACCACACCACGGTCGGACTGGGAAGCGGCAACACAATCCTCCGAGCACTCGAACTGGCCGCAGAACGGATCAAGAAAGAAAATCTTAGGATCAGCTTCATCCCAACCTCCTACCAGATGGAGATCGCCGCAAAGAAACTCGGCCTCAAGACAGCAAGCCTAGACGAGGAGACCGAACCGGAACTAGCACTCGACGGCGCAGATCAAGTACAATGGCGAACCCTCGACTTGGTCAAGGGCGGAGGGGCCGCACTGCTACGAGAAAAGATAGTAGACTCCACCGCGAGAAGACTGGTCATCGTCATAGACGAGAAAAAACTGGCCAAGACACTCGGCGGACCCCAACCAATACCAGTCGAGATAACTCCCTTCGCCTACGCTTCCACACTCGAAAAGATCAGAAGAATCTCGGACAAAACCAATCTTAGAGAAACCACAGGCAAAGTAGGACCCGTCATAACAGACAACGGCAACCTCATCGCCGATGTCTACTTCAGAAGCCTCCGCCGTCCAGAGATCGTCCACGAGAAACTCAAGAAGATACCAGGAGTAATAGAAACCGGACTCTTCCTAGGCATGGCGGACACGGCCTATGTAGGGAGAAAAGACGGACACGTAGACATCCTCCGCAGAAGCTGAAATTTTACTCGAGAACAAGCCGGATTGCGATAATCTTTTCTCGCCCAACAAGAACTCGTTCTCACGCAGGAAATCTTTCATCTCCGAGTAATCGGAGCTCACCGATGCCCAGTGCCGGGGGCGGGAGTTTCGAACTGGAGCGGTTTGTCGAACCCGCGACCTCCGGATATCCTATCCGGGATTATGAGTCCGGCGCTGTAGTTCCCTAAACAGGGTCTGACCAAGCTAAGCCACCCCGGCAAACGGGACGGCGCCGCCTCACTGGCTAAAAGCATTGACCTCAGAAACATTAAACGCGCGAGAGATCATGCAAGCCGATCGAGGAAGACCTGGAATGGGCCAACATGGCTTCTTGACCCTTGATGATATCGACACGGCCAACAAGCGCGTCTTCCTCAGAGTCGACATCAACGTCCCACTTGATCCCTCCACACATCTCATCCTCGACGATACGAGAATTAGGGCGATATCCGAGACACTGTCGAAGCTTGAGAACGCGAAGGTCATTCTAGGATCACACCAGAGCAGGCCGGGAAAGGACGATTTCACAAGCATGGAACCGCACGCCGAGGCGCTCGCATCATTCTGCAATCAGGATGTGAAGTTTGTAGAAGATGTGATGGGTCCGCATGCCCGGCAGAGAATTGCAAAGGTCGAGCCCGGCCAGGTCTTGGTCCTGGACAATCTCCGATTCTGCGCCGAGGAGAACGTCGACGATAAGCCGGAGAAGTTGTTGAAGACACATTTTGTCAAGACGCTCGCCCCCCTCTTCGACCTCAACGTCAACGATGCCTTCGCTACAGCCCATCGATCCCAGCCGAGCATCGTCGGACTAGCGGAAGCACTGCCGAGCGCGGCTGGCCGATTGATGCAGAAGGAGGTGGCCGCGGTCTCCAAATTGCTCGTTGAGCCGAAAAGACCCTGCGTGTACGTCCTCGGCGGCGCAAAAGTCGAAGACAAGGTACCAGTGATCAAGCATATCCTTGACCGTGGAAAGGCTGACAAGATCTTGCTGGGAGGGGTCCCAGCAAAGCTCTTCCTCAGATCAAAGGACAAGAAGATCTCGACAGACGACGAGAGAGATATCGCAGTACTTGGGGAACATCTCGAGACCGCAAAGGGCCTGTTGGCGAAGTACAATGAAAGGATAGAACTCCCGGTGGATCTCGCATACGAGGATTCTCACGGAAAGAGGGTCGATCATGACATTGACTCGCAGCAAGTCAGGGGACCAGCGCTGGACGTTGGAGTCAAGACGATCGACCTGTACTCCAAAACAGTTGAAGGGGCAGCCACCGCTGTCGCCAATGGACCGCTTGGAGTCTTCGAGAGAAACGGGTTTGACGTAGGCACTAGACGGGTCCTAGAATCCATGGCCAAGAGCAGCGGCTACACTGTTATTGGAGGGGGACACATGGTGGGACTGGCATCAATCCTCGGAATCGACGAGAAGCTCACACACGTCAGCACCGCGGGAGGAGCGATGCTCTCACTCCTCTCCGGGCAGAGCCTCCCTGGAGTCGAAGCCCTCGTCAGAGCCGCGGACAGAATGCGGAACCAGAAAGGCCACAGCTAGGGCCCACCCACGAGCCCCGGTAGCTCAGTGGTGGAGCGGCGGCCTTGTACCCACTGCGAGAAAGCCGCAGGTCCCGGGTTCAATCCCCGGCCGGGGCTCCCGGATCGACAAGGAGCCCAGTTCGAACAAAACGCCTCTGAACCTAGCACACCTATCAGCCGCACGACCGAGATGTACCGAGATGAAACAGAGCCGCAAGCCTCTCCCACGTCGTTTATTACATGCGGCGAATCAGACGGACTTCGGATAGATTAGCGCGATGGCGAGAAGGTTCTGGAGGCGCCGCACCATTCTGATCGGCGCAGTCGTAGTCGCTCTCTCCATAGGAATTGTATTTTCAAGCATACCCTTCCTGCCCTACACTCCCCCGCCCCATTCCTCGATCACGACGGCCAGAAGCTATGAGGTCGGTGGAGGGAACCAGTCACGCCCAGGGTTCAACGCGCTGACAATTTCAGGAATCTCAAACGGTCAAGCTTTCTGGGTAGGAGTAACTGTCACGAATGGGACAGCAAGCTTCTGCGTGCTGTCGTCCTTGTCTTACCAATACTGGGTCTCCGCCTATTATCAGCCGGGTCCAGCTCTGGACAGGTTGACTGGCTGCGTTCTGGGCCCTACGCAACAGGTCTATCAGGACACGCTAAAGTTTCAACCTCCGTACTCGGGAACATGGGCTATAATGGCTCTGAACACTAGTCCGACCGGTATAACCGTAAACTTTGGACCCGTATGACCAATGCCGAACTAGTCGGCACGCGATCCTCGAAGAAGGGAGAAGACTGCCGAAACGAGGATGAGGACCGAGAAGATTGCGAGGGCATGCTGCAGCCCTGCAAGAAAGGAGACAAGGTCGCCGTTGGCTATCTGGCTACCAGAGATGATATTCACGTTGCCGATTATGTTGACGAGCTTATCGTACGGGATATCTGCCGTCATGGCTGCGAGTACTAGAGGAATGCTAGTAACGATGCTCGTGTTTATGATAGTGCTCCTGACCCCAGAGGATATTCCCCTCTTGGCGCCTGGAACCGAGCCCATAACAGAACTCGCATTGGGACTTCTGAAGAGGCCGATACCGAATCCAACGAAGATCAGACCGAGGGCTATCTGGGGATAGACAGTTGTCAGGTTAATCGCGGAGAGATAGAAGAAGCCAGCTGCCGCCACTACGAGACCGACCGTGCTGAGACCCCGAGCTCCCCACCTATCTGAAAGGGACCCGCTTACGGGGCCGATAAGAATGAGGGTGACATCTAGCGGTATGAGGAAGATCCCGGCGTGGAGCGGGTCGTAGCCCCTGACTAGCTGGAAGTAGAGGGTCATTATGAACGCGAGCGCTGCAAAGGCTAGACCGCTCAGAAGATTGGCAATATTGCCAGCGGTGAAGAGCCTGATTCTGAACAGTGAGAGGTCTAAGACTGGAAAGCTGGCCCTCCGCTCTACTAGTGCAAAGATGATCATGAGGAGAAAGCTCAGACCTGTAAGTGTGAGCGACAGCGGGTCGGTGATACTGCCCAGAGTCAGACCGAGGAGGAGAAGCGTTATGGAGGCGGAGAATGTCACGGCGCCTGGCAGATCGAACCTCTCACCACGCGCTGGACGAGAGATCTCCTTCAGCCTCTTCCTTGACCAGTAGGTGCCGAAGATGCCGATCGGGACATTAACGAGGAATATGGAGCGCCATGTGAAGAGCTGTATGAGGACACCGCTGAGAGTGTAGCCAGTAATCGTCCCCGCATTAATCGCGACTTGGTTTATCCCAATCCCCTTTCCAAGCTCGTTGCCTGCGAAGGCGTCTGTGACGATGGCGACGCTGTTCACGAAGAGGAAGGCAGCCCCAACCCCCTGGACTAGCCGGAAGGCGAGCAACATCTCGGCCGTGATCGAGAGGCCGGAGAGTAGCGATCCGAGGCTGAAAATCGCGAAGCCCATGTTGTAGAGCCGGACCCGTCCGTAGAGGTCAGCCATCCGGCCTATACCGACCAGCAGGACTGTTATCATCAGCCGATAGATTGTGATGAACCAGACGCCCTCGACCAGATTGGTCTGGAGACTGCTGACCACCTGGGGAAGACCCACGACGATAATGCTGGAGTCAAGCGTGGCCATGAAGATGCCGACGGTAGTGACCGTCAGAACAACCCACTTGTACTCCAAGAACCGACCGCCAATCTACCGTTCGTCTCCGGCGTCTCGCCCTAGAGGAGTATAAAACGCCCCAGCAAAAAGAACAAGATATTCCTGCGATCAGGCTCCACTCGGAGACTCGCCCAGAATAAGCCCGGATCAGCAATCCGGGAGGGGGGTCCCAGGCGGCCGGTTTCGCACGCTTGGAGGGCCACGTACGGCAACTACTGAAAACAGGGGATAAGGCCGTTCCAGGCGACAAACCGACAATCTCGCCCAAAAAAGTTTCAGACAGCCGGGCGACCCCCTCCAGGATTTAGAAAATAAAAAATTCCCGCGACACAAACGTGCCCTTTGGAAGATTACAGAACGCGCAGGCATTCCTTTAGATACCAAGAAAACCGTGAAGGCGAAGGCTTGAGCAGACCCTTCGCCCGGCTCATAGACGACCTCTTCGCTCTAGACCAGAGAATCCGGTATGTGGCCGTGCTCGACCGGAACCACCGGCTGGTAGAGTCGAGGATGCGCACCCACGTTGCAAGCTTCACCCCGGAGGAATACGACCGGAAGTTCATGGGAAGCGTACCCCCGCTCGTACTCGACACGCTATCACAGCTAGAAGGACAGTGCGGACCCCTCAGCCACATATCAGTCCAGTACGAGAAGGTCGACTTGATATTCATACCACACAACAACCAGATCATAGCCCTAAGCCTAGAGACCGGGCCACTAGAACCGATATTGAGAAAACTCCGAGACTCGCTAGGGGTTCACATACACCTCTAAACGATCATTAAAAGAACCCGGAACCGGCACGCTGACCCGCGTAACATTAGAGAGATGCGAAAACCGTCAACATGAAAGAGCCAGCTCGCAAAACTAGCCTATGCCCACAAACCCACACCCCGCCAGCAGACACCACGGAAGGAAGATTATATCGAGATAATCTACGAACTCATCAGAGAAAAAGGATACGCCAAACCCGTCGACATCGCAAACCACCTGCACGTAACCCCCCCAACAGTCACCGGAATGCTCTCGAAGCTGAGAGAAGAACAGCTCCTCGTCCACGAAAAATACGGCGGAATCATCCTAACAGACAAAGGCAAGAGCACCGCCCAGAAAGACACAGAAAGGACTCGACGCTATATCGACACGCAGACCCTCGACCTACTCTCCCGACTAGTCGACTATGCCAGCAGGAACCCGCAATGGTGGAACCAGTTCCAGAAACAGAACCCGCCCTAAACCCGGATCTAGTGGCCAAGTATTATACAAGAGCAAGCCGCGACGATCGGCGAGATATCATTGGAGCCGAGACAGTCCTACAACCAGGTATTCCACCTACTAGAACAACACCACCAATGGTTCGCCAACTCCCTCCCACTCATCGCCAGCGAGAACATTCCCAGCCCAGCAGTCCGGGAAGCATTACTCTCCGACTTTGGGAACCGTTACGCGGAAGGCTGGACGGGAGAACGAGTCTACGCAGGCTGCAAATACATCGACCAGGTCGAACAAGTCTGCATCGACCTCGCAAAACAGCTCTTCAAAATCGACTTCGCAGATGTTAGGCCAATCTCCGGAGTCTGCGCCAACCTAGTCGCATACACCACCTTCACCAACCCAGGCGACACGATGCTCGCACTAGCAATCCCAGCCGGCGGACACATCAGCATGGGAAAGAAAGAATTCGGGGGCACAGCAGGAGCCGTCAGAGGCTTGAACGTCGAATACTTCCCATTCGACACCGAAGAGATGAACATCGACATAGACGCGACCGAGAAAAAGTTCCAGAAGCTCGCTCAAGACGGCAAGAAGCCAACACTCGCAATGTTCGGAGGCTCAGTCCTCCCATTCCCCCACCCAGTCAAAGAACTCGCCAGCACACTCCAGCAAAACGACACCAAGATCTGCTTCGACGCCGCACACGTCGCAGGACTAGTCGCAGGCGGACAATTCCAGGACCCGCTACATGAAGGAGCCGACGCGATGACAGCCAGCACCCACAAGACACTACCAGGACCCCAAGGCGGAATAATCCTGTCGAAATCAGAGAACGGGGAGAAGATCAAAAAATCAACCTTCCCCGGCAACGTGAGCAACCATCACCTACACCACCTAGCAGGTAAGGCGATCATGTTCGCCGAGATGCTCGCGTTCGGAAAAGAGTACGCGTCCCAGATAGTCAAGAACAGCCAAGCACTAGCACAGGCGCTCCACGAGAGAGGCTTCCAGGTGCTAGGAGAGAAGAAAGGATTCACCAAATCGCACCTGCTCGTGGCAGACATTACAAAGTATGGAGATGGCAAGACGATAGAGAAGAAGCTCGAGGATGCGAATATCATCCTAAACCGAAATCTGCTGCCCTACGATATCAAGGCGGGAAGACACTTCGAGGCTCCGGGCGGTATAAGAGCAGGCGTCTCCGAGGTCACGAGGCTTGGAATGAGAGAATCGGAGATGGTGGAGATCGCAGATCTCATGACGAGAGTAGTCGTGAAAGGAGAGGATTCGCGCAGAGTAGCTGTCGATGTGTCGGAGTTCCGGAAAGGATTCCAGCGAGTCCAGTACGCCTTCGAATCGAGCCAGAACGCCTATGCCTACATTCACATCAGATAAAACAATCCCGTCCGCTCGCTTCCTCGACTGCGCTCAGATTCCGGGTCTAGCCTAATCCTCCACGCCACCCTTATTACCGTCGACGTGGGGCGAACAGAACGAAGAGCCCGGTTTGAGCACCAAGCGAGAGAAGAGGCGGCGCGAAGAGGCGCCTATGCCCGCGGCAAGCGCGGGACTCTTACGGTTCTTCGAGGAAGACACGCCGGGTGTAAAGCTCAGCCCGCAGCTGGTAGTAATCTCCGGCATAGGACTCGTAGCCTTCGCACTAATCTTCTACTTCATACTCCCAGTCAGATAGCGGATCCGGTTCAGTAATCCTCGACCAGGGTTCGCTGGACAAAGGATGAAACGGATCTAGCTTCGCGCCCGAACCTCCTCCGAATCGCACGCCCAAAATCCTCAGCAAATCCGGTGAAGATGTAGAGCCGTTCCGGATCACAAGCCTCAACAAAAGACACCAGCTGGTCAAAGTCTGCGTGACTACTCAACGGGAATGCAGTCACTTTCCCACCGAGAGAAAGCGCCCAGCCAGTAGCATAGGCCCGCGACACCCTCCGGCCGATGTGAGACCGGTCACCGGGCGTCGTGATGTAGACGCACGGGTCCTTGTCGAGAATATTCTTCCCGTCACGAGAAGACGCGGAGAACCAGTCCAGGGCTATGCCACTCCTGCGATGCGCCTCGTTCACCCCGTCAAGTCTTGGATTGACTATAACCGGAAGATGCGTGTACATGTTGAAGAGACGCACGACCTCTTGAGCCTTGCCCGCCGCGTAGACGTGCAAGCATGGAATCCTACCCTGCTTGATCGTGTCAACCGCCCACTCGACCATCTCAGCGTAGACAGTCTCGCGAGGCGGAAAACGGTAGTGGGGAGACCCATACGTCGCCTCCATGACGAGGAGATCGCAGTGCGCTGGCTCAGCAGCCTTCGTCGTGAGAGTGTCGATACAGTTAATGTCACCCGTATAGAGGATTGACGAGTCTGGAGTGTCGACGAGAAACTGTGCTGATCCAAGCATATGCCCAGCGTCGAGAGCCTTGACCTCCGAATCGTCGATCACGAACTTCTCGTTAATCTTGAGAGGATGGAAATTTGCGACTTTGTGGTCGCGCAGAGTATGGTGGATGTCTCTGGTCTCTTGAGTGGACTGTTTGAGCCCTTTGTACCGGAACCCGCCCGTGTGATCGCCATGGGCATGAGAGACCAGCACCCGGGCTCTCTTTGGAATTCTCCGAGTAGTTGAAGGATCGAGAGCGAGGCAGAGGTCTCGTGTGTTGATGAAGAGTCCGTCATGCCACCTCACTTTATCTTCTCGCATTGGCCTTTCCCTCGGGTATGGTCTCTAGTCGCTGAACAGCGTCCAGATGGAGGAAGGTCTCTCCCCTCGACTCTCTATTTACCACCTGTGGAATCGGACTGACCACTGTCGAACGGAGGATGACTGCCTCTGATTCTGTGAGCCAGATTCCCGGGGGCTCGTGTGACACGACGGCGAGGTGGCCCTCGTAGCCGAAGTCGCGATTGATGACTGCCAAGACCCCCTCGTAGCCGAAGTCGCGATTGATGACTGCCAAGACCCGCTTGCCGACGAGCCGCTCGAGCATGTGAAAGACTGTGGGTGATGCTGAGGCCATGTTGGACGTGACCTGGCTCGGAGGATCGTTGGACTCACCGCTGACCGGGTCGCTCCTTTAAAGACCCGTATTGAAGTCGGAGAGTTGCTAGAACATGACGTATGGATTGTGGTATGCCGTTCGAGTGGGATAAGCCGGGCGATACTCTTCTCGCCAAGGTTTGGCAAGGTTAATCTTGTAGATAGGCCCATTCACGTTCCTTTACGGGCTCGCCATGTCTGACATTGCTGTAGAGGCAGGAGACGGTTTCGAGGATGGAGTGGAAGAGGAGCCTAACATTGTCCGGATTGGGAAGAAGCCTATCATGAACTATGTCGTCGCTTGCATGCCTCTTCTCAATAACGGGGTTGGGGAGGTGATGGTGCGGGGGAGGGGCCAGTCCATTACGAAGGCTGTGGAGACAGTTG
>WNGJ01001569.1_pt1 | contig 22562 bp, 20 predicted proteins | sample 5400611 | NCBI WGS metagenome assembly WNGJ01 (sample SAMN13153375, study PRJNA577476) | soil metagenome | isolation source: 40 cm soil or saprolite under Garry oak tree replicate 1 | place: USA:California | collected 2016-06-15
CACCGCAGCGATCCGCCGCCCGGCCAATTGACCGAATGCCGCTCAGCTCTTCTTCGTCGTCCTTGCCGGCGTCTTCTTCTGCCCGTTCACCAGGGCCTTGAAGTCCGCACCCGGCCGGAACTTCGGCACCGACGACTTCGGCACCTTGATGGCCGCACCTGTGGCCGGGTTGCGGGCGGTTCGCGCGGGGCGAACGGCCTTCTCGAAGACGCCGAACCCGGTGATCGCCACCTTGTCACCCTTGGCGACTGTCACCTGAATAGTGTCGAGCACGGCGTTCACGGCCTCGGTTGCAGTCTTCTTGTCCCCCAAGCGGCCGGAGATCGCGTCGATCAGGTCACGCTTGTTCATGAGTCACTCCTCCGGTTACCCCCGAGGTCACGCACGCTGCCCAGCCGTGCTCGCGACCTCTGACGCCCTTGAAATTAGGGTACTTGGGCCCGTTGCACAATTACCTGCGGCCCGAATCCCGGCGTGTCGGCGCATCTCTCGTTGAATATGTGACCTGTGATGTTCATGTGACTCATGATGTGAGCAATTCGGTCCGCCGACGGGAGCCAGGCGTGCACGCTATGCGGTCACCGGCATCCAGGCGGGCCGACCCTGCTCGAACCTGGTGATCTCGTCGGCGTGGCGCAGCGTCAGGCCGACGTCGTCGAGACCCTCCATCAGCCGCCACCGGGTGTAGTCGTCGATCTCGAAGGTGACCCGGATACCGCCGGAACGCACCTCGCGGGCATCCAGGTCGATCGTGACCAAAGTGGCCGGATCCGCCTCGACGGCGTCGTGCAGCGCCTGCACCGTGCCTTCGGGCAACCGCACGGGAAGCAGCCCCGCCTTGGTGGCGTTGCTCGCGAAGATGTCGCCGAACCGCGGCGCCACGACGGCGCGGAAGCCGTAATCCTCCAGCGCCCACACCGCGTGCTCACGCGAGGACCCGATGCCGAAGTCGGCGCCGGCCAAGACGATCGTCGCGCCCCCGTACGCGGGGTCGTTGAGCACGAAGGCCGGGTCCTCTCGCCATGCGGCGAACAGCCCCTCGCCAAAGCCCGTCCGGGTGACGCGCTTGAGGTACTCGGCCGGGATGATCTGGTCGGTGTCGACGTTGCTGCGGCGCAGCGGCAGAGCCCGGCCGGTGTGTGTGGTGAACGGTTCCATCGGGCTCTCCTTACAGATCGGCTGGGGCGGTGAGCCTGCCGGTGACCGCGGTCGCCGCTGCGACCTGCGGTGAGACCAGGTGCGTGCGGCCGCCCTTGCCCTGCCTGCCTTCGAAGTTGCGGTTGGAGGTGGAGGCGCAGCGCTGCCCGGGTGCGAGCTTGTCCGGGTTCATGCCGAGGCACATCGAGCAGCCCGCGGTCCGCCACTGCGCTCCCGCGGCGGTGAAGACCCCGTCGAGGCCCTCGCGCTCCGCCGCCCGCTTGACCTCCATGGACCCCGGCACGACCAGCATGCGGACGCCGCCGGCGACCCGGCGCCCACGCAGCACATCGGCGGCCGCGCGAAGATCTTCGAGCCGGCCGTTCGTGCACGAGCCGACGAAGACGGTATCGACCGTGATGTCGCGCATGGGCATGCCCGGCCGCAGGTCCATGTAGGTCAGTGCGCGCTCGGCGGCGGCGCGAAGACCCGGGTTCCCGAACGACTCCGGGTGTGGCACGGCCCCGTCGAGCGGGCCGGCCTGGCCGGGGTTGGTGCCCCAGGTGACGTACGGGGTCAGCGTGCCCGCGTCGAGCTCGACCTCGCGGTCGAAGGTGGCGTCGTCGTCGGTGCGCAGCGACCGCCAGTAGCCGAGGGCGGCCTCCCAGCCGGTGCCGCGAGGCGCGTGCGGCCTGCCCTCCAGATACCCGAACGTGATGTCGTCAGGCGCGATCATGCCGGCCCGCGCGCCCGCCTCGATGGACATGTTGCACACCGTCATGCGGCCTTCCATCGACAGCCCGGCAAGCGAGCTTCCCCTGTACTCGATGACGTGGCCCTGGCCGCCGCCGGTGCCGATCTTCGCGATGATGGCGAGGATCAGGTCCTTGGCCGTGACGCCGTACGGCAGGCGCCCGGTCGCGGTGACGGCCATCGTCTTCACCGGGTTCTGCGGCAGCGACTGGGTGGCGAGCACGTGTTCGACCTCGCTGGTGCCGATGCCGAAGGCCAGAGCGCCGAACGCGCCGAGCGTGCTGGTGTGCGAGTCGCCGCAGACGATGGTCATGCCGGGCTGGACCAGGCCGAGCTGCGGCCCGATGACGTGCACGATCCCCTGGCCGGCGTCGCCCATCGGGTGCAGCCGGACACCGAACTCGGCGCAGTTCTTGCGCAGCGTCTCGACCTGGGTGCGCGACACCGGGTCCGCGATCAGGCTGCGCGGGCTCGTCACACCCTCCGTGGGGACGTTGTGGTCCTCGGTCGCGATCGTCAGATCCGGGCGCCGCACCGTCCGGCCCGCCAGCCTGAGCCCGTCGAACGCCTGCGGTGTCGTCACCTCGTGTATCAGGTGCAGGTCGATGTAGAGCAGGTCGGGCTCGCCCGCGGCACGCCGCACCACGTGGGCGTCCCACACCTTCTGCGCCAGTGTCCGGCCCATCGTCCCGCCTTCCTCTTGCCCCGCCGCACTGTTTCGATCCGGGTCAGCTCTGACCCGGCTGCTCCAGATCCGGTTCAGACCGGTTGCTTCTTGAATAGTGAGACGGCAATATTCAGTACATGGACAACTCTAGCGGAGTCGGCGTCCTGGACAAGACGGTTTCCGTGCTCGACGCCCTCGAGTCCGGCCCGGCGTCGCTCGCGCAACTGGTCAACGCGACCGGGCTGACGCGGCCGACGGCGCATCGTATCGCGGTGGCTCTTGAGCGCCACAGGCTCGTCGCCAGGGACGCCCAGGGCCGGTTCACGCTCGGCCCGCGTATCGCCGAGCTTGCCACCGCGGCCGGCGAGGACAGGCTTCTTGCCGTCGCGCAGCCGGTGCTTGGCCAGTTGCGCGACCTGACAGGGGAAAGCGCGCAGCTGTACCGGCGGCAGGCGGACGCGCGGATCTGCGTGGCAGCGGCGGAGCGGGCGAGCGGCCTGCGCGACACCGTGCCCGTGGGCGCGGTGCTGCCCATGACGGCCGGCTCCGCGGCGCAAGCGCTGCTCGCCTGGGACGAGCCCGAGCGGATGCAGCGCGGTCTGCGCGCCGCCAGGTTCAGCGCCGCGACACTCGCCCAGGTGCGCAGGCGCGGGTGGGCAGCGAGCGTGGCCGAGCGCGAGGCGGGCGTGGCATCGGTGTCCGCACCGGTCCGTGGCCCCGCCGGCAAGATCGTCGCGGCGGTGTCGGTCTCCGGGCCGATCGAGCGGCTCACCCGCTCACCGGGCCGCCTGCACGCCCCCGCCGTGGTCGCCGCGGGAGAAAAGATCAGCGAGATGCTCCGCCGCAGCGGCTGATCACCTCGCGCGGGACCCGCCGCCTCCAGGCAACAGCCCAACGGGACATCGGTGTCACGCTGCGCAGCCGTTAGGGATCGTCGGGGTCTGAACCCTTCCCGGTCGGCCGGCACCGGGCTTGGCGCGCCGCCGGTTGCGGCACCCCGCCGCGGCGGCCCGCCGCTCCGGCTGCAGAATGTAAGAGGGACGTAAGGGTGACCGGGGTCACGGCCCGGGTGGCGCGGGCCATACCGGGGTGCCTCGGCCGGTGACCCTGGAGTCCCGCAGACCAGTGGCGGAAGCCCCTTAAGCTCGACCTGCGCCCATGCGATGCTCTTGACGGGCGGCGAGAGCCGCACGGTATGGCTGATTTCGGGCTCGCTTCTGGGCCTTCCGGTTCCTAAATGATCGTTGAGGTCGCGCAGGTGAAGGTAGCTGTCGTCAAGGAGACCACGCCGGGCGAGCGGCGCGTGGCACTGGTGCCAGACTCGGTCCACCGGCTCGCACAGCTTGGCCTGGAGGTACTGGTCGAGCGGGGCGCGGGCGACGCCGCGTTCTTTCCCGACCATGCATACGCCGAGGCCGGCGCGAGCATTGCCAGCCGTGCGGAGCTGCTGGACAAGGGCGACATCGTCGTGCTTGTCGGCGGGCCCACCGCGCAGGACGTCGCCAGGCTGCGCTCCGGCCAGGCGGTCATCGGGATGCTGAGCCCGCTCGCCCAGCCCGAGCTCGCGCGCAAGCTCGGCGCCGCCGGCGTGACGGCGATCAGCCTCGACGGCATTCCACGGACGCTGTCCGCCGCCCAGACCATGGACGCGCTGACGTCGCAGGCGAACATCGCCGGCTACAAGGCCGTGCTCGTCGCCGCCGGCACGTTCGCGCGCTTCTTCCCGCTGCTCATCACGGCGGCGGGCACCGCAAGGCCGGCCGAAGTGCTCGTGCTCGGCGCGGGAGTCGCGGGCCTGCAGGCGATCGGCACCGCACGCAGGCTCGGCGCCGTCGTGTCCGGATACGATGTGCGCCCCGCCGCCAAGGGTGACGTGGAGTCCCTCGGCGCCACCTTCCTCACCGTCAGCGCGGTCAGCGGCGCAGCCGCCTCGGGCGGCTACGCGAGGGCACTGACGGAGGCGGAGCAGCGCGCACAGCAGGACGAGCTGAACGCCCACATCGCGCGCCACGACGTCATCATCACCACTGCCCAGGTACCGGGCAAAAGGCCGCCGCTGCTGGTCACCGCTCAAGCGATCAAGGACATGCGGCCGGGTTCGGTCATCGTCGATCTCGGGTCCGGCCCGCTGGGCGGGAACGTGGAGCTCTCCGAGCCAGAGGAAACCGTCACAACCGACAACGGGGTCACCATCATCGGCGCGGGAAACCTGCCCGCGACGATGCCAACGGCCGCCTCCGCCGCGTACGCCCGCAACGTCGGCGCGCTGCTCGGGCACCTTGTCCGCGACGGCGCGCTCGCCATCGACACCACCGACGAGATTCAGGCCGGTGTCGTCATCGCGCACGCTGGCAAGGTGGTCAACCCAGCCGTGGCGGCCGCGGCCGGCCCCGCAACCGACCCCGCAACTGACGCCGGAGGTGGAGCCGATGAGCCAGGCCCTGATCGCTGATATCACCATCTTCGTACTGAGCCTGCTCGTCGGCTTCGAGGTCATCAGCAAGGTGCCGTCCATGCTGCACACGCCGCTGATGTCGGCCGCGAACTCCATCCACGGCATCGTGCTGGCCGGCGCCATGCTCATCGCCGTCACCGCGAACAACGCGCTGGGCTACGTGCTCGCGTTCGTCGCCTCGGCGTTCGCCGCGGCGAACGTCGTCGGCGGTTACGTCGTCACCGGCCGGATGCTGAGGATGTTCCGTAAGCGGTCCGAGATTCCCGGCGAGGCGGCCGCGTCCGCCAACGGCCAGGTCAGCGCGGCCGCGAGCCGCGAGGTGAACAAGGGCGCCGCGTCATGAGCGCTTTCGACACCGTCGTCCGGCTGATCTACCTGGGCGCCGCGACCTGCTTCGTACTCGGCTTGCATCTGATGAACTCGCCGGTGACCGCGCGGCGGGGCAACCAGCTCTCCGCCGCGGGCATGGCCGCGGCGATCGTGGCGACCCTTGCCGCCGTCATTCACGCCGGCACCGTCACCGCGGCCGGCTGGATAGTGCTCATCGCGGGGATCCTCGTCGGGTCGGCCGCCGGGCTCTACAGTGCCCGCACCGTGAAGATGACCGCCATGCCGCAGCTGGTCAGCCTCTTCAACGCGGTCGGCGGCGGCGCGGCGTGCATCGTCGCGATCCACGACTTCGTCCGGACGGTCGGCACGTCCGCGGGCGTGCCAGAACAGGCGGCCGTGGCGACCGCGCTCGACGTCATCATCGGGGCGGTGACCTTCTCCGGCTCGCTCATCGCCGCCGGCAAGCTGCAGGGCGTGGTGAGCGGCGCGCCGGTCGTGTTCCGCGGCGCCAGGGCCGTCAACGTGGTCCTCGCGGTCCTGATGGCCGGCGGGGCCATCTGGCTGATGACCCCCGCCGCCAACGTGGCGGTCCTGATCGTGCTCATCCTCGCCTCGCTCGGCTTCGGCGTGACGATGGTCATGCCCATCGGCGGCGCCGACATGCCCGTCGTCATCTCGCTGCTGAACGCGTTCACGGGCACGGCCGTCGCCATGGCCGGTTTCGTGATCGGCAACGCGGTGCTGATCACCGCGGGGGCGCTGGTGGGCGCGTCGGGAAGCATCCTCACCAAGCTCATGGCCGACGCGATGAACCGGTCCCTCGCCAACATCGTCATCGGCGGTTTCGGCACCGGCGACAGCGCCGCAGGCGCCCTGGTAGGCGCCGATTCCTCGGTCCGGACGGTCGACGCCGACGACGCCGCCATCCAGCTCGCCTACGCGCACAAGGTCATCGTCGTGCCTGGTTACGGGCTCGCCGCCGCGCAGGCACAGCACGAGGTGCAGGCGCTCGCGCAGCTGCTCGAGACGCGCGGCGTGGACGTCAGCTACGCCATCCACCCGGTCGCCGGGCGCATGCCCGGGCACATGAACGTGCTCCTCGCCGAGGCGAATGTCCCCTATTCGCAGCTCAAGGAGATGGAGGAGATCAACCCCGAGTTCGCGCGCGCGGACGTGGCGCTCGTGATCGGCGCCAACGACGTCACGAACCCGGCCGCACGGCGGCCAGGCACCCCCATCTCCGGCATGCCGATCCTCGACGTGGACCAGGCCAGGAGCATCATCGTCATCAAGCGGTCAATGGGTCATGGCTACGCGGGCATCGACAACGAGCTCTACCTCGACCCGAAAACGAGCATGTATTTCGCGGACGGGAAGAGGGCACTGACGGAAATCGCCGCGGCGGTCAAGACCCTCGTCGGCTGACCAGCGAATCATCCAGATCCCTAACGGCTGCCGCGGCCCGCCGCACCCCTTACAAGGCCCACCCGCCCTATGGGGGCTCTGCCCTACTGATGATCTTGCCAGTCTGTCAAGGGCTGTGGCCAGGGCGGGCGGGATTTTGTGGATAACATTCCCGAGCGGCGGCACCCTGTGGACAGTGACGGGCTGCGGCGGCCGGCGAGCGGCGGGCGGGTTCTCGCCCGCCGCCGCGAGGGCATTACGCGAGGGCATTAGGAGACGCTCGCGCCGATCAGGTGGCCGATGCCGAAAGTCACGAGGGCAGCCGCCCCGCCCAGGACGAGCTGGCGCAATCCGGAGCGCAGCGGTGAGCGGCCGTTCAGCACACCGATGCCCGCACCGACCCCGAGCAGCGCGGCGACCGCGAAGGTGATCGCCGTGACGAACGCCGCCGTTCCCCCGCCGAACAGGTACGGCAGGAGCACGACCAGAGCGCCGACGGCGAAGGTGAGCAGGCTGGAGACCGCCGCACGCCACGGCGAGCCGAGCGCACCCGGGTCAAGGCCGAGCTCCTCGCGGGCCAGCGTGTCGAGCGCGACGTTCCGGTCGGTCATGATCTTGTCAGCCAGCCGCTCCGCGTCTGCCCGGCCGAGGCCCTTGGCCCGGTAGAGCAGAACAAGCTCGTCGCGCTCCTCCCCCGGCTTCTCCCGGAGTTCCTCCGCCTCGAGGGAGATCTCCCGCTCGTACATCTCACGCTGGCTCGCCATGGACACGTACTCGCCCGCAGCCATCGAGAACGACCCGGCGAGCAGGCCGGCCGTCCCGGTAAGCAGGATCACCGTGTGTGACAACCCGGATCCCGCTACCCCCATGACCAGTGCCGTGTTGGACACGAGCCCGTCACTGACGCCGAAGACCCCGGCGCGCAGCGCGCCCGAGCGGTCCCCGCGATGCCACCGCTCCCTGCGGGCGATCTGTGCCGCGGGGCTCGGCTTGCCACCCTCGATGAGCTTCGCGATCGTCCGGGCATGCCCGTGCTCGTCGGCAGCCATCCCAGGCGCGGCGTCCGGGTCCGCGTCGTAAACGCCCGCGTCGCTGCGCTCGGCCCGCTCGATCAGCGGGAGCACGGCGTTCGCCGACAGGCGGCTCGCGGCCGTCGCGAGCAGCCGGGTGCGCAGGCCGGGCCGGCCCGGGCCCGGCACCGGCGCTCCGGCGCCGCGCAGCTTGCCCTCCCAGTGCGCGGCGTGCCTGCGCTCGACGTCCGCGAGCTCCTCGAAGATCTTCTGTCGCTCGCCTGTCTCGATCTCGGCGAGCCGTGCGTACAGGCCCGCGGCGTCGCGCTCACTGGCGAGAAGTGCCCGCCAGCGCTTGACGCGGTCCGCGCCGCCGTTCTGGATCATCTTGTCCTCATGTCAGAGAGCTCACATCTCAAAGTGTTGGCCGGCCGGGGCAGCCGGTGGCGATGATGCTGGTGGCAGGCAGTGTTAGCACGACGCCCAAGGCCTGCCCCCGAACCGTTAACAAGCCACGCGCGGCGATCCATCCACAGGCAGGAGGCGGCAGCCCGTGAGCGGGCACGCGGGCGGCGGAGCCGGGCCTGCCAGGAGCTTCGCGCCGCACCACCGCCGGCCGAACGTGTCGGGGAGGGCTCGGATAGCTACTGAGGCCATCCCAAACTAGATCGTACCCCGCGTTTTCGGACAGGCGACATCGGTGGTTTTGTCCTTGATCATCGAGTTTCAGTGCTAACATCACACCCCGTTTCCGCTTCCGTTTTATGTCGTGGACGGCGGGAGTCTGAGCCTGCCCACCTCTCACAACCGGGGATTAGAGTCATGGGTTTGCGTCGGCGGTCCCTTCGCCTGAGAATCTTCCTTCTCGTCCTCATCCCCCTGCTGTCGCTGCTCGGCCTGTACATCTTCGTGGCGAGCATCACGGTCGGGCAGGCCCTCAGCGAGGCGCACACGCGCGCGGCGGACAGAGACACCGGCACGCCGATCGGCAACTTCGAGACCCAGCTCTACGCCGAACGCCGGATCGCCATGATCTACGTCGCCGCCCCGGCGCCGCAGTTCCTCACCCAGCTCGACGCCCAGGAGGCGAAGACCGACCGGGCCCGCTCGGCCATGGCCGCGGCGGTCACCTCCGGCGCGACCCAGAGCAACGCGTCCGGGCCGGAGAAAACGGCAATAGACCTCCTGCTGAAGTCCGCTGCGGGCGTCGGCGCACTGCGGGCGGAGATAACCGCGGGAACCATCAGCAAGCAGCAGGTCCTGGATTCCTACAACGGAGTGCTCACTGCCGCTGAAAACGTGCTCAAGCAGGTTATCTACAGTGAACCGAACACCGCGCTCGTGGCCCAGGCGCTCGCGCTTGTCAGGATGGCCGACTCGGAGAACCTGCTGCTGCAGGAGGATGCGCTGCTTGAGGGCGACATGGCGGCGCGATCGTTCCCCGTTGCCGACCGCCGCGAGTTCACCGAGCTTGTCGGCGCGCGCCGCGCGACGGTAGCCGCCGCGCTGCCCGACCTCAACGCCAACGACAGATACTTCTACGACAAGGACATCGACCCGCAGATCAGCGACGCCCTCAACGCAACCGAGGACGCGGTGATCAACGACACGCACACCACGGGCCCGCCACCCGTCCAGCCCGCCACCTGGGGGGCCACCGTGGGTGCGATCTCAACGGGGTTCTCGAACGCGGGCGCGCAGGCCGGCAACGATCTGGTGAACCGGGCCCAGCCGGTCGCGCGCGCTATCTACCTGCGTCTCTTCCTCGCAGGAGGGCTCGGGCTGCTGGCGCTCATCGTGTCGGTCCTGCTGTCGTTCTGGATCGGCCGCGGCCTGGTCCGCCAGCTGGCCGGCCTTCGGGCAGCGGCACTCACGCTCGCCTCCGAACGGCTGCCGCGGGTGGTCGCGCGGCTGCGTGCGGGCGAGGACGTGGACGTGTCCGCGGAAGCGCCGCCGATCCAGACAAGCGGGGACGAGATCGGCCAGGTCGGACTGGCGTTCAACGCCGCGGCGCGGACCGCCGTCGAAGCCGCGGTCGAGCAGGCAAGGCTACGGAACGGAATCTCGGACGTGTTCAGGAATCTCGCCCGGCGCAGCCAGTCACTGCTGCACCGCCAGCTGACGCTGCTCGACTCCATGGAGCGCCGGGCCAGCGACCCCGACGAGCTCGGCGACCTGTACCGCCTCGACCACCTCACCACCCGCATGCGCCGGCATGCCGAGGGCTTGATCATCCTGTCCGGCGCGGCGCCGGGCCGGGCCTGGCGCAACCCCGTGCGGCTGGTGGACGTGCTGCGTGCCGCCGTCGCCGAGGTGGAGGACTACACGAGGGTCACGGTTGTGACGATGACGCAGGCGGCGCTCGTCGGGCCGTTGGTCGCGGACGTCATCCACATGATCGCGGAACTGGTGGAGAACGCGACCGTCTTCTCGCCGCCGAACACTCCGGTCCGGCTCACCGGCGACATGGTGGCCAGGGGCTTCGCGGTCGAGATCGAGGACCGCGGCCTTGGCATGAACGACGAGAAGCTGGCCGAGGTCAACGACCGCCTGGTCAACCCGCCGGAATTCGACCTGTCCGACAGCGACCGGCTCGGCCTGTTCGTCGCCGGTCGCCTGGCCACGCGGCACAACATCAAGATCGCGATGCGCCTCAACCCATACGGCGGCACCACGGCGATCGTGCTGATCCCACGGGAGCTGGTCGTTACGGAGGAACTGTTCGCCCGCGACCCGTCGGCCGCGCTGGGCAGTGCCGCCCACGGCAGCGCCGTTCTGCCAACGGGCCGCCACGCCTCTCGGAGCGAGGACATCATCGCGGCGGCAACGCCGACGGGTACGCACCCGTACGCCACCAACGGCCTCACCGCGGGGGTCGCGGAGGGCATGGAGGGCGCGGACAGCGGGCCGGGCATGGGCTGGGCTGTCCCCTCACCCTTCCCCAACAACACGGCCGCGGGCTTGCCTGACGTGCCGCCTGGGGCAATACGGCCCGCGGCAGCGCCGCCGGAGCCAGTGCCGTCCGCGGCGGTGCCGCCGGGCGCGGTGCCGCCGGGCGCGGTGCGGCCGGAGCCTGAGCCATCCACCAGCTGGTTCCACCGGCCGGGTGACAACGAGTGGCCCGAACGCGGGGAACCGGCGGTCGCGGATGCGGGCGATGATCCCGCCTCCACCACTGACCTGACCGAGCTTGGCCTCCCGCGGCGCATCCGGCAAGCCAGCCTGGCGCCCCAGCTTCGGGAAATGGGGCCGCAAACCAGCACCGCGCCGGATAGCGAGCCCGGATTCCGATCGCCGGAGGAAGCGCGTGCCACGATGACGGCCATCCAGCAGGGCTGGGAGCGCGGCCGGTCCGAGGCCAGCGGGTCCGAGCGCGGCGGGTCCGAGCCCGGCCGGTTCGAGCCCAGCGGGTCCGAGCCCGGCGGACCGGAACCAGAATTCGGCGAACCGGCGGCCGGTGAGCCTGGTGCGCAGACGCGATTCGATGGGGGCGAGGAATGACGGCCAAGGCTGCGACTGGCGGAACTGGCCAGCCGGGAGAGCACGTCACCGCCTCTGGCGGCGAGCTCGACTGGCTCCTGGACGACCTGGTCGGCCGGGTCGCCCAGGTGGAGAAGGCCGTGATCCTGTCCAGGGACGGCCTGGCCATCGGGGCTTCCTCGGAGCTGCGCCGCGAGGACGCCGAGCACCTGTCCGCGATCGCGGCCGGCTTTCAGAGCCTGGCGCGGGGTGCGAGCCGTCACTTCGGCGGCGGGCACGCGCGGCAGACCATCGTCGAGATGGAGTCCGCGTTCTTGTTCGTCACCGCGGCGGGCGAAGGGAGCTGCCTCGCCGTGCTCACGTCGGCCAGCGCCGATGTGGGCCTGGTCGCCTACGAGATGGCGGTTCTCGTGAAGCGCGTGGGCCAGCACCTGTCGGTCAACCCACGGCCGGTGCCCGCCGACGACGGAACTAAGTGACCGTGGCATGCCTTCGCAGGACGACACGTGGCATGACGAGGAGGCCGGGCCCGTGGTCCGCCCCTACGCGGTCATCCGCGGCCGGACCAGGCCCACCGGCGAAACGCTCGACCTGATCGCAATGGTCATCTCGACCCGCCAGCCCCCGCCCGATCCCTGGGTGCTGGACCCGGAGCATTTCGCCCTGCTTCGCCTGTGCCGCGTTCCCATGTCGGTCGCCGACCTCGCCTCCGACCTCAACCTGCCCCTCGGCGTCGTCCGGATCCTGCTGGCCGACCTGCGCGACCGGGGCCTTGTCACGGTCCGCCGTCCCGTTGCACCCGCTCGACTGCACGACCCGCACATCCTGAAAGAGGTGGCCGATGGCCTACGCCGGCTCTGATCGCAATGGCGCCATGGCGGATGTTCCGGTCACGATCAAGATCCTCATCGCCGGCGGTTTCGGCGTTGGAAAGACCACCCTGGTGAGCTCGGTCAGCGAAATCCGCCCATTGCGCACCGAGGAGCACCTGAGCGAACGGGGCGCGGCGATCGACGTGCTCGACGGTGTGGAGCAGAAGACGACCACCACGGTCGCGATGGACTTCGGCCGGATCACGATCCGTGATGACCTGCTCATCTACCTGTTCGGCACGCCCGGCCAGGACCGGTTCTGGTTCATGTGGGACGAGCTGGCGCTCGGTGCGCTCGGGGCGGTGGTGCTGGCAGACACGCGGCGGCTCGCGGACTGCTTTCCTTCCATTGACTACTTCGAGCAGCGCGACACTCCCTTCGTCGTCGGCGTGAACTGCTTCGACGGCGCCAGGAAGTACAATCCGCGGGACATCAGGGCGGCACTCGACCTCGACGCCGACGTACCGATCATCCTGTGCGACGCCCGTGCCCGGGCATCTGGTAAGACCGTGCTGATAGGTCTCGTCGAGCACGCGATCCGGATACTGAGCCGCGACCCGGGCTACGGCGCACGTGTCCCCGCGCCCTGAGCCAGGTGTCCCCGCGCCCTGACGCCCCGGCCGCACCCGGCCTCGAAATGGTGATCAGGTGAGCCCGGGAGCGCCGGAGGCGCCGGGGGCGCCAGCTATGCGGGGATCCCGCAACGCCGCGCCATAACGGATGGCGACCAGCTGCCCGATGGCGGGATGCGCGCCGAGCGGCTGGGCGCAGCGCGCGCCGGTTTCCGCCACGGCAGCCGCGAGTTCCCCGGCTGTGGTCTCCGGGCCGATGACACACGGCGCCAGCGCCAGGTTCGCCGCACCGGCGTCCCGCAGCCGCGCGGCGGTTTCCCGCAGGCCCGCGGCGTGCCCGAGCGAGCAGGGCAACACGTGGGCGGCGAGACGGGCCGCGAGCAGCACGGCCACGATGCCGGCTTCCTGCACGCCCACCGGAACACCCGGGCCTGTGCCGCCGCCCGTGGCACGGCCACCGTTCGCGGCGGCCACAATGACGCCCCCGGCAGCCGCGGCGGCGATGCTGATCTCGCGCATCCGGCCCGCGCGGGCGAGACCGGCCTCGGCCAGCCGGGCGTGCAGCGCCTCCCCGAGCAGGGGATGGGGGCCGAGCAACCCGGTGATGATGACGGGCACGCCCGCCTCCGCGACCGCCTTGGCGAGCGCGGCTTCTGCCCGCGGATTCGGGCCCGTCAGCATCGGCACCACGACCGCGGCAGGCCCGGCGTCGCCGCCCGCACGCAGCGCCGCGAGCACTGCGGCGAGGGTCGCCTGCACACCCTCGAGGTAGCCCGCGCGTACCACGACGCCTGGGCACGAGCCGCTCGCGAAGGTCACGATCTTGGTGCTGATGTCGTCGCTCGCCTCGCACGCGGCACCCGGAACCGCGAGCACGAGGGCGGGCGCGTGTGACGGCACCGACAGCCGGTCCGGGCTCCGGTGCCGCCCGGAAGGCCGCCGGCGGGCGGTACGCATCGGAAGGGCATCTCCGGCCCTGGCGTCAGCGCTCACGCAGGGGATCGTAAATCATGATTCTCACGGAACAGTCGAGATTAGGGATACTTTCATGGTCTGGAGTTATATCGGCCATCCGGCGAGCCGGTGCGCCGCGCCCAGCCGATCCCCAGGCGCGCCCCCCCGCGCGCGTCCGCACCTGCCACTGGACGTCACGACATATCCTCAACGGCTGCCGCGGATGCGCCGTCCACTGCTGCGGGGGGATCCCGGGGGGTCGCCCCCCGGGGCAGCACAGCCTCAACGGCTGCCGCGGATGCGCCGTCCACTGGCGCGGAGGGACCCCCGGGCGCCCGATCACTTGAACATCAGAGGTTCCACGTTGAACTGGTTTGCCAGCAGCCCCCCCGACTGCATCAGGTTCGCGACCCGCTGGAGCCGCGTGGCGTCGAGGGAGGCCGGGAAGCTGTTGAGGGCGATGAGCGCCGCCACCCCTGAGGTGATCTTGGTGTAGGTGGGCAGAACCTGCTCGACCAGAGCGCGGTTGCCGTCGGCCAGCACCTGGCCCTTGTCCATCGCCCGCTGGAAGGCGCGCGCCGTGTTCGGGTGCTGCTGCGCCCACGCCTGGGTGGCGAAGTAACCGGAGAGCGGCATGCCGGACTGCGCGCCGGTGCACTGGTCGGCCACCTCGGTGGCGCCGAGGGACCGTTCGGCTCCGGTGAGGAAGGGTTCCACGACGCTGACGGCGTCGACCTTGCCGGCTTGCAGCGCGGCGGCCATGTTGGGGTACGGGATCGCCACGTAGCGCACCCTGGCCGCGTCGATGTTGTCGGCCTTGAGCAGCGCGTTGAGCATCAGTGTCTGGATGTTGCCCGGGAGGTTCACCGCGACCGTCTTGCCCGCGAGGTCGGCGGGGCTCTTGATACCGCTCTTGGGCAGCGCCAGGACGCTGAACGTGTGCTGTCCGCACGCGGCCCCGTCAACCAGCACGCTGATCTTGAACGCGCCCTGCGCGTCGCCCTGGAGGAAGGACACGTAGTTTCCGCCCGCGACGACGTCGGCGCGGCCATGGATCATCGCCGAGATCGCCGCGGTGCCATCCGCGACCATGACGACGTTGACGGTGAGCCCTTCCCGCGCGAAGAAGCCCTCCTTCTTCGCGATGAAGAGCCCGACCGTGTCGACGAGGGGCAGCGCCGCGACCGTGATCGTCGTCTTCTCCGGGCGCCCGCCCGAAACATTCCCAGAAGTACCTGGCCCCCCGCCGCAGGCGCTGATCACCAAAGCGAGCAGGCCCGCGATAGCTGCGACGTGAATGCCACGAAACCGTGCACGTCCCATAGACGCTCCTTACGCTGTGAAGACGCGCGCGGACCAAGCCTCACGGCCCGGGATGCGGGGGAGGAGCACGGCAGGGCAGCGTGACCTCAAGGCAGGCGGCCCGCGGCTGACCGGCCGCGTCCGGCCTCGCGCGCGGCCGGGATGGCCGCAGCGCAAGACAGTACAGCATCGTGACAGGACGACATCAAATATCACGTTAAGTGATATTTCTTTCATGTCACGATCTGGTCACACGCATTACCTGACGTCCCGATAAAGTAGACGCTTGGCTGTGCTGCGGTCTCCAGCCGCACAACCGACTACTACGGACAGTCACGACGATGGCCGCTAAGTTACGTCTGCTGTTCCATTTTTCGCGATGTTTGACCGCTTCGGCCAACTAAATCCAGCTAGAAAAGCGAAAGCAGTGCGGACGCATACTGATGATCGATCACGACAGCCACACACACCCCAGTAAGCCCGCCGCACCCGCGGCGGCGATCCCGGGCCCAGCGGGCGGCGCCAAGCCGCCCAAGGACCACTCGGGCTCAGCAGTCGCGCTGAAGAACTGGCGCGTGCGCTGGCGGCTGCTCGCCCTCATCGCGATCCCGACCGTGACAGCTATCGCGCTCGGCGGCATCAGGATCGAGTCGGCGGTACGCAGCGCTGACGGCTTCCAGCGCATCACGCAACTCGCCGTCCTCGGCGGTAACGTGACCAAGCTCGCGCAGGCCATGGAGGACGAGCGCGACATCACGGCGGGCTTCATCGCGGCCGGCCGGCCGCCAAGCGGTCAGGGCACGCTGCACAACCAGTACGCGCTCACCGATTCGGTGGCCGCCACCGTCCGCGATGAGGCGGCGGGAATTGGCGGCGGCTACCCCGCGGTGACGCGGGAGAAGCTGGCGGCCGTGCTGGCCAGGATCACGGACCTGCAGGGCCTGCGCGCCGCGGCGCTGCACAGCAAGCTCCCCGCCCTCCCCATGATCACGGACTACTCGCAGGCGATCGCCGCGCTGTTCGCGCTCAACGACGAGATCGCCCAGGCCGGCGCCAACCCGGCACTGATCGAAAGCGTCCGGACCCTCGGCCTGATCTCACGGATGAAGGACCAGGCGTCACAGCAGCGCGCCATCCTGTACGGCTCGTTCATCGCGGGCCAGATCACGCCCAACGAGGTGAGCGCGCTCGCGGCCGCGCAGGCGCAGCAGGCAAGCGATCTTTCCACGTTCATCTCCTCGACCTCGGTCGCCGAGCGGCAGCAGTTCGCCAACACCGTGACCGGCGCGCAGGACGACCTCGCCCAGAGCCTCGAGCAGCATGCGGTCACGGTGGGCGGCAGCAACGCCCCGCTGCTCAGCGGGACCACCGGCTCGCTCGCGAGCCAGCAGTGGTACTCGGCGATGTCGGCGACCGTCAGCCAGATGCGCGCGGTAGAAAACCAGGTGATCGGCTCCATCATCGGGCAGGCCCGGGCGCTGCAGCGGGGCGCCGCCCGGTCCGCCGCGCTGACCGGCGTCGTGGTGCTGCTGATCCTCATCGTCGTCATGATCGTGACCGCGATCATCGCCAGGTCAATGGTCCGCCCGCTGCGCCGACTGCGGGCAGGCGCCCTCGACGTCGCCGGTGTGCGGCTGCCGGAGACGGTGCGGCAGCTCAGCGAGACCGGGGGCGGCGGGGAGACCTTCGAGGTCGAGCCCATCGACGTCACCTCGACCGACGAGGTCGGTGAGGTCGCGCGGGCCTTCGACCAGGTGCACCGCGAGGCGCTGCGGCTTGCGGCCAACGAGGCCATGCTGCGCGGGAACGTCAACGCGATGTTCGTCAGCCTGTCGCGGCGCAGCCAGTCCCTGGTCGAGCGCCAGATCCGGCTCATCGACGAACTCGAGCAAGGTGAGCAGGACGCGGAGCGGCTGTCCAACCTGTTCCGGATGGACCACCTCGCCACCCGCATGCGCAGGAACTCCGAGAACCTGCTCGTGCTCGCGGGCCATGAGACGGTGCGGCGGTGGGGCAAGCCGGTCACGCTCGTCGACGTGCTCCGCGCCGCCGTTTCCGAAATCGAGCAGTACGAGCGGGTCAGCCTGAACATCCAGCCGGGCACCTCCATCGCGGGCAACGCGGTCAACGACGTGGTGCACCTCCTCGCCGAGTTGCTCGAGAACGCGACCTCCTTCTCCCCTGGCGACACCCCGGTCAAGGTGGCAGGACACCTGCTGAACAGCGGCGGCGTGCTGCTCGACGTCACCGACCAGGGCGTCGGCATGGGCGCGGAGGAGATGGCGCACGCGAACTGGCGGCTGGAGAACCCGCCAGTCGTGGATGTCGCGGTCTCCCGCCGCATGGGCCTGTTCGTGGTGGCGAGGCTCGCCGCGCGGCACGGGATCCGCGTCCGGCTGCGCCAGCCCGAGCACGGCGGCCTCACCGCGCTCATCTGGCTCCCCGACACTTTGATCTCGCAGGAGATCACGACGCCTACCCCATGGCTGCGGCGCCTCGGCACGCTCGAGCCCGGGACCACGCCCGCCATGGAGGCGTGGGAGCCGCCATCTCAGCCGCCGATCTTCAACGCGCCGGCCCTGCCGTCGAACGACTGGCCAGCGGTAGGCCGCCCGGCCGAGATCGGCCCGTTTCGCGGTGCGGACACCGGGCCGTCCCGCGCCGCCGGTGCGCCGCCGGTGCGGGACGCAGAAACCGGGCCGATGCCGATGCACGCGGCAGAAACCGGCCCGATGCGGGCGGCCGACACGGGCCCGATGCGGGCCGCGGACACCGGCCCGATGCACGCCGCGGACACCGGCCCGATGCGGGCGGCCGAAACCGGCCCGATGCAGTTTGTGCAGCCGATGCGGGAGGTCAGCCCCGTGGTAGTCCCGGCGAGCGGGCCGCAGGGACCCGATGCCAGGCTGCCCATCTATGACCTGCTCGAATCCGACTGGTTCAACCGCCGCGGGCGGCCGCTTCAGCGAGACGAGGAAATGGCCGGCGTCGTGGAGAATGGAGTGGCCGCCGCGCCGATGTGGAGGTCGGCGGGCGACGAGGGCTGGCGAGCCGCCAAGGGCGCGGCGGCGCCATCGGCCGGCGGCCTGACAGCGGCCGGCTTGCCACGGCGCGTTCCGCAGGCCAATATCGTCCCCGGCTCAGCCGACGCCCGTGTATCGGCGCCAGCGAACCCGGCGCTTTCCGCGGAGAACGCCCGCAACCGGATGGCAAGCTTCCAGCAGGGTGTGCGCCGCGCCCGCGCCGCGATCAAGACCGACACCCCCCCGGATGGATGATGAAAGCGATGATCCAGCCCTTCGGCGTCTGGCCGCGTCGTCCATCGGGTCAGGTACACGGCATGGTGGACTACACGAGCGCGGCAACGATCGACAAGACCCTGTTTTGAGGCAAGGTCTCCTGAAGAGTCTGAACGACGCGGCGGAGCGCACAGCGGCACGCGTTCGCGTGGAGAGGAGCATCCGTTGAATCCGGCAGGTTACCCAGTGCAGGATCTGGGCTGGATGATCAACAACTTCATCGAGCGTGTCCCCGACGTCGCACACGCGCTCGTGGTGTCATCTGACGGCATTCCCGTCACATGCTCCGCCGGGCTGCCCCCGGACCGGGCCGATCAGCTGGCGGCGGTGACGTCGGGCCTCGCCAGCCTGACGCAGGGCGCATCCCGGATCTTCGAGGGTGGCACGGTCACCCAGACCGTGGTGGAGATGCAGCGCGGTGTGCTGATCGTCATGGCGATCAACAACGGCTCCATTCTGGCCGTGCTCGCGCGCCGCGACTGTGACATGGGCCTGGTCGCATACGAGATGACGCTGCTTGCCGAACGGGCGGGCACCATCCTGACGCCGCCCGCCCGCGGCGCGGCGCACGCGTTCGGGCAGCGGACATAACCAGCGCCATGCGGGGCCTTCCGTCGGCGACGGGGATCAGCGTTGTGACGTCGGTAAAGATCGTCGTGGCCGGCGGTTTCGGCGTGGGTAAGACGACGTTCGTGGGTGCGGTCTCGGAGATCACGCCGCTGACCACCGAGGCCGCCATGACGTCCGCGGGAACCGGTGTCGACGATCCGTCGCTGGTGCCGGGCAAGGCCACCACGACGGTGGCCATGGACTTCGGCCGTGCGACCCTTGACGCGGGCCTGGTTCTGTACTTGTTCGGCACACCGGGCCAGCAGCGTTTCTGGTTCATGTGGGACGACCTCGTGCGCGGCGCCATCGGCGCGGTCGTGCTCGTGGACACGCGCCGGCTGGCCGACTCGTTTCCCGCGATCGACTACTTCGAGGCAGCCAAACTGCCTTTCGTCATCGGCATCAACGGGTTCTACGGGCAGTATCCGCACCCCACCGGCGCGGTGCGGGACGCACTGTCGCTCGACCCGCACGTGCCGGTGCTGCATTGCGACGCACGCGGCCGTGAGCCCGCCAAGGCCACACTGATCGCGCTCGTCAGGCACGCCATGGACCTGCGGGACCGTTAGGGCGGGGGATGTCAGGCGCCCGGCTGACGATCGAAGTGATCCCGAACGGCTGCGCGAGGTGACGCAGCATGGAACGGCCGCGACCGGTGGCGGGCTGTCGGGCGGCTGACCGGTGCGGGCACGGAGTGCTCGCACGCCGCGACGTGTCCAGGTACGGTGATGGCTCCGCCGCCGGTGCAGCCGGCCGCGGTGACCGCCGATCGACCGCGACCTCGCGGAGGAGACCCGATGCAGATCGACCTGCGCGACCGCAACTTCCTCAAGGAACTCGACTTCACCCCCGCCGAGTGGAAGTCCCTGCTCACCACCTCCGCAGCGGTCAAGCAGGCGAAACACGCGGGCACCGAGCAGCCGCGGCTGCGGGGCAGGAACATCGCGCTGATCTTCGAGAAGACCTCGACCCGCACCCGCTGCTCGTTCGAGGTCGCCGCGTACGACCAGGGCGCCCACGTCACCTGCCTTGGGCCCGAGGGATCGCAGCTCGGCCACAAGGAATCGATCAAGGACACCGCGCGTGTGCTCGGCAGGCTGTACGACGGCATCGAGTACCGCGGCGCGGCCCACGAGGGCGTGGAGACCCTCGGGCGCCACGCGGGTGTGCCGGTGTGGAACGGGCTGACCGGCAAATGGCATCCGACCCAGTCCCTGTGCGACATGCTGACGATGCGCGAGCACAGCCCCAGGGACGACGGCGAGATCGCGTTCGCTTTCTGCGGCGACGTGCACAGCAACATGGGCAACTCGCTGCTCGTGGCCGGAGCGATGATGGGCATGGACGTGCGCATGGTCGCGCCGAAATCCCTGTGGAACGACGGCAGCGTGATCGACGAGGCGCAGCGGATCGCGCAACAGACCGGTGCGCGGATCACGCATACAGAAAACGTCGAGGAGGGCGTGCGCGGGGCCGATTTCCTCCACACCGATGTCTGGGTCTCGATGGGCGAGCCCAAGGAGGTATGGGATCAGCGGATCGCACTGCTCCGCGCCTACCAGGTCAACATGGATATGATCCGCGCGACCGGGAACCCGGATGTCCGGTTCATGCACTGCCTGCCGTCATTCCACGACCGCAACACGAGGACCGGCGAAGAGATCTTCGAGCGGACCGGGCTGGACGCCCTCGAGGTCACCGACGAAGTGTTCGAGTCGCCGCATTCGATCGTGTTCGACCAGGCCGAGAACCGGATGCACACGATCAAAGCGGTCATGCTAGCGACGCTCGGCACCTGATCGCTGCCCGCACCACCCGGGTCTGATCGCAGCGTGAATCACGGGCCTGAGCGGGCTCTCAGCCAATGTGATGCCGCCCGGCCGTCACCGTCAACAGGTTGCCGGCTGCCATAGCTGACCTACCGACTGGTCGGTTTTTGGGGACTTTCGCGGCTTGTGCCCGGGGGCTAGAGTCCAATCTGATGCCCCGGCCCGTCTGACGCCCTGGTCTGCGCCGACCTGCCTACCCCCTTGGAGCATGATCGTGTCCTGGTGCCGTAGGTCCTCACGACTCACATTCGTCATCACGCTGCTCGCCGCCTCCATTGGCCCGATCGGCCTCGGGCCGGTACTTGGGTCGACGCCGGCATCAGCCGCTGGTGCAACCGGGCTGCTGACCGGAACACTGCCGGACGGGGCCGCCTACAAGATCGAAGTTCCCGCCGACTGGAACGGCACGCTGTTCCTGTACAGCCACGGCTACGTCACCCCAGGGTCGCCGAACCCGGCGGCCGACGTCGGCGACCCCATCACGGGAAGCTGGCTGCTCGGCCACGGCTACGCGCTGGCCGGCTCCTCGTACTCGACGACAGGCTGGGCCATCCAGCAGGCGCTGCCCGATCAGATCGCCACGCTCGACGTCTTCGGCAATCTGGTCGGCCACCCGACCAGGACGATCGCCTGGGGGCATTCGCTCGGCGGCATCATCACGGCCGGCCTGATCCAGCGTTATCCCGGCAGGTTCGACGCCGCCCTGCCCATGTGCGGCGTGCTCGCCGGCGGTGTGGCGACCTGGAACACCGCACTCGACTCGGCCTTCGCCTTCAAGACGCTGCTCGCTCCGGCCCTGGCCGTGACCGGCATCACCAACCCGTCCGGCAACCTGAGTGCCGCGGAGACCGCGGCCGCGATCGCGCAGCAGACTCCGCAGGGCCGGGCGCGGCTCGCGCTCGCCGCGGCGCTCGACGACACGCCCGGCTGGTTCACGCCACTGTCGGCTGAGCCGGCGAGCACGAACTACGCGAGCCAGGAAGCCAATCAGTTCCTCTGGGACACGCGGGTCGGCTTCCCGTTCGCCTTCGCGCTGCGGGCCGAACTCGAGGCACGCGCGGGCGGCAACCCTTCGTGGAACACCGGCGTCGACTACACCGCCGACCTGGCCAGGTCGGCGGACGCGGTGGAGGTGCGCGCCCTCTACCGCGCGGCCGGGCTCAGCCTGGACGCCGACCTGCAGACGCTGGGCGACGCATCCCGCATCAGCGCCGACCCGGCGGCGGTCGATTACCTGGCCAACAACATCACCTTCACCGGGCAGCTCGGCATCCCGGTCCTGACCATGCACACCACCGGCGACGGGCTCGTCGTGTCCGAGAACGAGCAGGCCTATAGCAGCGTTGTCGACGAGGCGGGGAACGGCGGGCTGCTCCGCCAGGTGTTCGTGCACAGGGCCGGACATTGCGCGTTCACGCCCGCGGAGACAATTACTGCGGCGCAGGACCTGCTGAGCCGGATGGCCACAGGAACATGGGGTCCGGGCGCGACCGATCCGCAAACACTGAATGACTCCGCGGCCGCGCTCGGATCTGCCTACAACCTGTTCCCGGCCGGCAACCAGTTCGTCCCCACACCCCCCGCGTTCCTGCGCTTCACCCCCCCTCCCTACCTGCGGCCGTTCGACGCGCCCGGGGCATAACCGCCCACGCACGAAACCGGCCACGCACCATCCCGTCTCACCGTTGCCCCGTGCCAGGACATTCCGGGCGCCGGAGCGAAGCGGCCGAGACCGTGAATGTGCCATTGCGGGTTCTATTTGACCCGCAATGGCACATTCACGGTCATGTGCTCTTGAGGCCGACTCGATGGTGCATGTTGACAGTCGTGCTATAACACCCCAAACGTCACATCCAGGCCCCAGAGCACCTTGACTGTAAGCTGCGGAA